>MDSV01197817.1_pt1 | contig 11409 bp, 12 predicted proteins | sample 810851 | NCBI WGS metagenome assembly MDSV01 (sample SAMN05326640, study PRJNA326480) | marine metagenome | isolation source: seawater | place: Atlantic Ocean: North East | collected 2012 | reverse complement strand
TTTTCAAAGCTGACAATATCGTAATAGAGAAATTAAAAGAGCAAAAAAAATTATTAAAAAATGATAAGTTAAACCATACTTATCCGCACTCATGGAGATCTAAAGCTCCACTTATTTATCGAGCCACACCACAATGGTTTATATCTATGCAGAAAAATGACTTAAGAAAAAAAGCTATCAAATCAATTAATGAAACTAATTTTTTTCCAAAGAAAGGAAAAGATAGACTATTGTCCATGATAGAAGGAAGGCCAGATTGGTGTGTTTCAAGACAAAGAGTATGGGGAGTTCCCTTGCCAATTTTCATAAATAAAAAAACCAAAGAACCGTTAAGAGACCAAAGAGTTATAGATAGAATCGCCTCAATATACGAAAAACAAGGGTCAGATTGTTGGTTTACTGATGATCCGAAAGTTTTTTTAGGAGATAGTTACGATCCAAATGATTATGAAAAATTAAACGATATCGTTGAAGTATGGTTTGATAGTGGTTCAACGCACAGCTTTGTTCTAGAAAAAAGAAAAGATTTAAAATGGCCGGCAGATATGTATTTGGAAGGCTCTGACCAGCATAGAGGTTGGTTCCATTCCTCTCTTTTAGAATCGTGTGGAACGAGGGGAAAAGCACCGTTCAAAAGCATTTTATCACATGGATTTGTTGTTGATGGCAAAGGTATGAAAATGTCAAAATCTGCTGGCAATGTTATATCTCCTGAAGAAATACTTAAAAATTTTGGCTCTGATATATTGAGAGTTTGGGTAACTGCTTCAGATTACTCAGAAGATTTAAGAATTGATAAAACCATATTAAATCAACATGCTGAGTCTTATAGAAAAATAAGAAATACCTTTAGGTTTATACTGGGAAATATTCAAGACAATTTTCAAAAAATAGACATAGAGAATTTAAATATCAAAGAGCTACCAGAACTTGAGCGATACATTTTACATAAAATTTTTATTTTAGATCTAAGTTATAAAGAAAACTTAAAAAATTATAATTTTCACAAATTATATAAGGAACTTTTAAATTTTTGTGCTTTAGATTTATCTTCCTTTTATTTTGATATTAGAAAAGATGTTCTTTACTGCGATAATATAAATTCAAAAAAGAGAAAAAACTGTATAACGGTTTTAAATATTTTATTAGACTGTTTATTAAAATGGTTTGCACCTATACTAGTTTTTACTACAGAAGAAATATATAATTTAATTGAAAAATCTGATTCCAGCATTCATGAAAAGCAATTTCCAAAATTAAATCCTGGATTTAGAGACAACAATTTAGCTGAAAAATGGAAAAATTTATACAAGATTAAACAAGAAGCAAATATAGCCATTGAAGAAAAAAGATCTATCAAAGAGATAGGTTCAAGTTTAGAGGCAGAAATTGAAATATTTACCAATGAAGAAAATTATAGACTATTGGAAAAATTAAATTTACCTGAATATTTTATCACTTCTAAAGCCCAACTTTTTAAAAATTCCGCTGACATAAAAGAGACAATTATTAAGGTTAAGAAAACAAATGGTAAAAAATGTCCAAGATGTTGGAAGATACTTGAAACAAAATGCTCTAGGTGTACAGAATTTTTATAGAAAAAATTATTTAAATAATCTTAATGAAATTAATTAAAGAAAATTACTTATTTTTAATATTGATATCATTATTATTTTTAATTGACAGATACTCGAAAATTCAAATCCTAAATCTTTTGGAGGATAAAAATTATTTATTTATAAACAACTTTTTAAATTTAAATTTAGTATTTAATACTGGGATTGGTTTTGGTCTTTTCAGTTTAGAGGCGGGAATAATATATAATTTACTATCAACTTTTATATTATTTATAATATTAGTTTTATTATTTTTTTTGCTTAGGTCAAAGACAAATGAAAAAATATTTTTTTCACTTGTAATAGGCGGTGCAATAGGAAATTTATACGATAGGATTATTTTTAAGGCTGTCCCTGATTTTATAGATTTTCATATTCAAGATTTTCATTGGTTCACGTTTAATATTGCAGATATTTTTATATCAATTGGTATTATATTCATGATATTAAATGAATTATTGTATAATAAAAAAAAATGAGAATTAAATTTGTATTTCTATTTTTCCTTTTAATATCGTGCGGCTCTTTTGGTGAAGCCGGTAAAGCTTTGAGAAATGAAAAAACTCGAACTACTGATGAATTTTTAATTGAAAAAAGAGGGCCGTTATCGCTTCCACCTAAAATGGGAGAATTACCTAAACCAAATTCAAACAAAGAGATTAAAAAAAGTAATAAGAATATATTGGGAGCAGTTGATAAGAATGAAAAATCTGATGAAAAAACCAAGTTAGAAAATATTTTTTTGGAAGAAATTAGGAAAAATTAATGTCAGCTAAACAAAGTATTTATTTTGAAAGTTTTATACCTAAAGATAAATTTAAAAGTTTTGATAATAGTAATAAAAAAAAATTTTTAAATCTAATAAAAATTGCGAAAGAAAATGTTAATGAAGAAAAAAACGTATTTGGTTCATTTTCAAGAAATTTTAGATTAAATTTTGATTTAAAGGAATTAAAAAAATATAAAAAATTTAAAAGAATTGTAACTATAGGTTTGGGCGGATCAATTTTGGGAACTCAAGCAACAAACCTTTTCTTAAAAAAAAAATCAAAAAAAGAATTAATTTTTATAAATAATCTTGATACTGATCAAATACAAAAACTAAATAAAATTAAAGGATTAAAAAATTCACTTTTTATTATTGTTTCTAAATCTGGTAATACTATTGAAGTTTTATCAATAATTAATTCCCTTAAAAGCAAAGCTCAATTTAATAGAAAAAATTGCTTAATAATTACAAGCAATATCAAAAATCATTTAATCAACTTTGCAAAAAAGTTTAATATAAGAATTATTTTACATAGACAATATATAGGAGGAAGATACTCTATTTTTTCAGAATCAGCTTTAGTACCTTGTTATTTAATGGGTATAAATATTCTTAAACTGAAAAAAAATATATTAAATTTTCTTGATAAAAAAAATCATATATTAATAAATAATCTATTGAAATTATCAAAAGTATATGAGTCGAAAAAAATTAATTCGTTAATTTTATTAAATTATTGCCAAGGGCTTGAGCATTTTTTGTTATGGTGCCAGCAATTAATAGCTGAAAGTTTAGGTAAAAAAGGCAAAGGGATTATCCCTTTAATCTCTATAGGGCCACGCGATCATCATAGTCTTCTCCAGCTCTATCTAGATGGTCCGAGGGACAATTATTTTTACATTTTTTCTCTTAAAGAAAAAAGACAACAAAAAAAAAATAAAGAACTTTTTTCTGATGTGCTAAATAATAATAATATATTTGAGGTTATTAAAAATCAAAAAAAAGCAATGATCACATTATTAAAAAAGAAAAATATTCCGTATCTTTCCATAGAAATCAGTAAAAGAAATGAAGAAACTCTTGGAGAATTATTTTCTTATTTTATGCTAGAAACTATTTTTATAGGTAAACATTTGGGAATCAATCCATTCAACCAGCCTGCTGTAGAGCAACTAAAAAAATTGACTACAAATTATTTGTCTAAAAAGAACCAAAAATAATTTTTGATCTACCATAATTTTTTTTAAAATCGACTTTTAAAATTTTTTCTAATTCGTCCTCACTTTTTTTTTCACGATGAATAATTATTTTATGGAATTTGTTAAATATTTTTTTATCTTTGATTATGTTTAATATTTCTAAATAAGAAATATCTTTGTAGGGTGGATCTAAAAAGATTAAATCAAATTTTTCACTAGAGCTAACTTTTTCAATATATGCTTTTGTATCTTGCAGTATTAATTTTGCTTTACTTTCAATTTTTAGATCAGCAATATTTTTCTTTAAGATTGAGAAGGCCAGAGGATCTCTCTCAACAAATACAACTTTTTTAACATCCCTTGATAAACACTCAATACCGAACGAACCAATTCCAGAGTAAAGATCTAGAATATTTGCATTATCAAAATTTATGTTGTTTTTTTTTCCGTGAGAAATAATATTAAAAATATTTTCTCTTACATAATCTCTTAATGGCCGAGTGATCGATGAGTTTGTATAAAGTATCTTTTTACCTTTATATTTTCCACTAATTATTCTCATTTTTTTTTATCACTCTCCAACCAATATCTTTTCTATAAAATCCATCAATCCAATTAATTTTTTTTATATGTTTTATTATTTTTTTTCTAATCTGACCAAAACTTTGACCTTTGCAAACAATATTTAAAACTCTTCCTCCTGTAGATAAAATAACTTTATTCTCTTCTCTGGTTCCTGCATGTAAAATAAATAAATCTTTTTTATCTTTAAATTTTTCTATTTTTAAAATTTTTCCCTTACTATAATTTCCTGGATAACCTTTAGAGCACAAAACGATAGTCATACATTTATTTTTCTCCCAACGTAATTTTAATTTTTTTAATTGATTTTGAAGAGAGTAATTAATAATTTTAAATAAATCAGTTTTAAGTCGGGGTAAAATAACTTGACATTCAGGATCTCCCATTCTTACATTATATTCAATAAGATAAGGATTGTTTTTTACAATCATTAATCCTACGTATAAAAATCCTCTATAATATTGCTTCTTATCTTTTAAAGCTCTTAATGTTGGTTTTACAATTCTTGTGATAATTTTTTTTTCTAATTCGTTATTTATAATTGGCGCAGGAGAATATGCTCCCATGCCACCTGTATTTGGTCCTTTCTCCCCCTCATAAACTTTTTTATGATCTTGGGCTGTTCCGAACTGAATGTGGTCTTTTTTATCTACTATTAAAAAGTAGCTTGCCTCTTCACCTTGTAAAAATTCTTCTAAAATTACTTTATTTGAACTTTTGAATTTACCGTTAAAAATTTGTTTAGAAATATTAAAAGCCTTATTTTTTGTTTTACATATCACCACCCCTTTTCCAGCAGCTAAACCATCTGCTTTTACAACAATAGGCATTTTAAATTTTTTTATAGAATACTTAAATTCCATTTCATTTTTGCAAATTTTAAAGTTTGCAGTAGGTATTCTATATTTTTTACAAATTAGCTTCATAAATGATTTTGAACCTTCAAGCTGGGAGGCAAATTTATTTGGACCAAATACTTTAATTTTATTTTTTTCAAGAAAATCCACTATACCCTTTACTAAAGGTTCTTCAGGGCCAACAATAACTAATTTGATTTTGTAAAACTTAAGAGTTTTAAGCAATAATTTAAAATTGAGAAAGTCTATGTTGACGTTAATAGCTAATTTTGTAGTTCCTGCATTTCCGGGTATGCAGTAGATTTTGTTAATTTTTTGAGATTCAATTAATTTTCTGCATAGTGCATTTTCACGACCTCCACTACCAATTAAAGCAATATTCATATTAAAAGATTTGTTATATATTATCTAAATTATGACGGGAATAAAAGCAAAGTTAAAATATTTAGCAAATACCTTTGAGGTAATTGAGAGAGGCGATTATGTAGAGTGTGCTGTTTCAAAAAAAAAAATTCCACTCGAAAATTTGAATTACTGGAATGTTGAGCTGCAAGAAGCCTATTTTTCACCAACAGAAGTGAAAAAAAGATTTGAGGAATTAAATCAATTATAATTATTTTAAACTTATTTCCATCTATTATGTGTTAATATCCATTGACTTGGATCTCTTAGAACAAGTTTTTCAATAATTTCATTAATTTTTTTAGTTAATGCCTCTTTGTTATTTGAGTATTCAGAAAATTCAATTGGGTTTAATATTTCCATTTCAAATTTATTATTTTCAGCCCTTGAAATATAAATTGGTATTATATCACAATTAAATCTAGAGGATAATTGAGCCGGCAAAGTTGTTGTGTAGGCACTGCTATTAAAAAAATCTACTAAAGCACCTTCACTCACCCGTTGATCAACCATCAAGGCAATACTATAACCTTTTTTCATATATATTAAGGCTTCCTTTACTCCATTTAACCCTTTTTTAATTTGATTTTCACATACACAAGATTTTCTCAGATATTCCATAAACGGATTTAAAAATATATTATTTAGAGGTCTATAAATGGTTGCCAACTTAACCTTCGCTTTTGTCAATTCCATTGACATCAATTCATAGTTAGCAAAATGGCCAGATATAAAAATTACAGGTTTGTTTTTTTTTATTATTGTATCGATAATTTTTTTATTTTTAATAGAAATATGCTTAGAACTTTTTTTGAATAAACCAAGAAAAACGTATTCTATAAATGTTTTACCATAATTAACCCACATCTTATTTATAATTATTTTCTGCTCTTCTTTACTTAAGCCAGGTTTAATTTTATTTAAATTATCTATTAAAACTTTTTTTGATTTAAATAAAAAACCAACTTTTACAAAAATAAACGAAAATAAATTTCTACTTAGTTTTAAACCTAAAATCCTAGATATTAAAAAAAATAAATAAATTATAAATGACTGGAAAAAATAAAATATTTTTTTTTTCATATGTTCTTTAATACTTCTTTTATAAAACTATTATAATTTTTAATTCTTAATTCAATAGATACATAATCAACTTTTTTAAGACCAAATTTTTTAATTCTATAAAAATCTTTTTCTGTCGTAATCAATTTTAATTTCTCTTTCTTTGCTCTCAATATTAGATCTAATATTTCATTTTTGGTATAATTATAATGGTCTGGAAAGGAAACCCTATCTTTAATATTTAATCCAGATTCTTTGAGTAAATTAAAAAAGCTATCAGGATTCCCTATTCCAGCAAAAGCAAATATTTTTTTTCCTTTAAATTTTTTAATATTCTTAATTATATATTTTGATTGATAAATTCTGATATTATTTGATATTAATTTTAACTCCTTTTCAAAAGATATATTTTTTTTTCCATTAATTATCGCTATCTGACAAGTATTGACTTTATTTAATTGATCTCGTAATGGTCCTGCTGGTAACAAAAATCCATTACCGATTTTGTCCAAACTATTAAAGCACAATATATTTAAATCCTTTTTTATTGAACAATCCTGAAAACCATCATCCATTATTATAACATTATTATTTTTTTGTTCAGCTTTAAGAATTGATAAAAATCTTTTCTTCCCAAAATAAAATTTTTTTACTTTGTCTTTAGTTAAATTGATTTCATCAACATGCGTTCTATAGTATTTTCTAACAATAGCAGGTTTAAAACCTTTTTTTTTAAAAAATTATAAATATAAATACTAAGTGGGGTTTTACCGGTACCCCCAACAAAAATATTTCCAACACATATTATTGGAATGTTAAATCTTTGTTCTTCAATTACTAATGATTTTAGAATGTTAATTACTAAAGTAATCAAAGAAAATGGTAACAAAATAATTGAAAAAAAATTTATACTGTTCCAAAAATTTGGTTTTTTAAATTTCATTTTTTATTCTTAAGACTTCATTAACAGTCGATGTTAATATTTGCTCACCATAGTTATTTAAATCTTCAATATTTTTATCATTTAAATTACCACTGTTTTTAAAGTCTTTTAGTAGATTATTGTATAATTCATTTTCATCGCTAACTTCGTTAGTAATATTCTTCTTATTTAATAAATTATATACTTCTTTAAAATTTGATACATAAGGACCATGATAAATTTTACATCCACATTTAGCTGGCTCAATTGGATTTTGCCCTCCAACTTTAATTAATTTTTTTAAAAAAGATTTTCCCATAAAAATACTTTTGCAGTTATAAAAATAGTTAGTCATTTCCCCTATAGAATTTATTATGAAGATTTCACACTCATCGTTTATCTCACTTAATTTATTAACAATCCTACATTTTAAACGATAATTGTCACAAACTTTTTGAATTTCATTTGACCTAGTAATGTGACGAGGAATTATAATTGTTATTACGTTGTTATTTTTTTGTCTTAACAAACTATGTGTTTTTAATATAATTTCTTCTTCTCCAGGATGAGTACTTGCTGCGCACCAAATATTAAATTTTTCAGAAAGTAACTCAAAATTTTTGTCATTTATTTTTTTTTCAACAGCAGGACAAAATTTTAAATTACCTATAAATTTTACATTTTTAGCACCTAATAATTTTAGATTAATTTCAGATTCCTTGCTGGATGATAAACATAAATTATACAATCCAAATATTTTTTTTGATAAATTTGGAACAATTTTCCACCTTCTAAAAGTTTTCATCGTAATTCTACCATTGAGCAAAACTAAAGGAATTTTTCTTTTTGAAATTTCTAGTAGAAAGTTAGGCCAAACCTCAGAGTCTATGAATATTATCAATTCTGGTTTCCAGTAATTAAGAAAATTTTTTACCAAAAATTGTAAATCTAAAGGGAAGAAACGGTGTTGAAAATTATCTTTATCAAATGACAACTTTTTAATAAGCTCGCTAGAACTTAGCGTTGTTGAAGTAAGCAAAATAAATATATTTTTATTACTCTGTATAAGTTTTCTTATTAAAGGTACTATGCTATTTGTTTCTCCTATGCTGGCTGCATGTATCCAATATATTTTTTTATTCTTTGGAAAATAATTCTCATTTATATTGATAGATATTTTTTCTTTAAATCTTATTTTATCTTCTTTGTTTGTAAATCGTCTAAGGTATATTGCTAATGATAAAACTGGATATAAAAAAAAGGTAATAGTTCTATACAAAAAAATCATATGTCCTATTTTAACTGTTTTTCGTAAAGTAATTTATAATAATCACAATTTTTTATAAGCTCTTCATGTTTTCCAGAATCTATTAAACTTCCTTTTTTAATCACAAAAATTTTATCAGCATTATGTATTGTTGATAGTCTGTGAGCAATCACAAGCGTTGTTTTGTTTTTTGTCAAATTTTTGATAGCACTTTGCACAACTTCCTCTGACTCTGCATCTAAAGAGGATGTGGCTTCATCTAAAAGAATTATTGGAGATTTTTTTAAAATTGCTCTAGCTATTGAAAGTCTCTGTTTTTGTCCACCAGATAACCTTATTCCATTTTCACCAATTAATGTGTCGTATTTTTGAGGTAATTCTCGAATAAACTCTTCAGCAGCAGCAAACTTACATGACTCAAGAAATTCATCTTCAGATGCATTTTGATTTGCATACAAAATATTCTCTTTTACCGAACTATCAAAAAGAATAACATCTTGACTGACGAGAGAAATAGATTTTCTAACTGAATTTAAATTTACGGACTTCGTATTTTGTTCATCAATATAAATTTTACCGTTTTGTGGATCATAAAATCTAGGAAGCAAATTTATAATTGTACTTTTCCCTGCACCGCTATGACCAACAAATGCGGCCATGCTCCCACCTTTAATATCTAAATTTATATCTTTAATTGCCCTGTCATTTGAATTTTCATATTTAAAGCTTACATTTAAAAACTTTATACTTCCCTCTGATGTTTTAAGATCAGGTAAACTTTGATTGTTATTAATTTTTATTGGTTGATCTATGACGCTATAAATTCTTTTAGCACCAGCGGCTCCAGAAAATACCACCATATTTATTGTAGCTAATGACCTAATCGGTTGGTATGCGAGCATCATGGCTGCCAAAAATGAGAAAAATTGATTTACTTGTAACTCTCCTGAAGAAATTAATGAACCAGAAAAAAAAATAAAACCTGCAATCATAAAACCCGTCAATATTTCCATTAAAGGAGTTGCTCTAACTATTATTGATGATATTTTTGCCCCCTTATTTACCATTTGAAAAATAATGTCTTTTGATTTTTTAAATTCGAAGTCTTCTTTTTGATAAATTCTAATCATTTTCGATGCCTTTAAAATTTCAGATAAGTGTGCAGTTAATCTTCCAGAAATTTCTCCAGCCTCAGATACTGCCTTGCCTATTCTTTTACCAAGAGACTTAGCTAGACCAGCAGCTAGAGGCATCATAATTAAAGCAAATAAAGTTAATTTCCAATTTTGATAAACCATAACACCTACTAAGGCTATTAATGTCATAGAATCCTTCATAGCATTAAGTATTCCTGTGCTACATAATGAGTTTACTTGTCCTGCATCAAAATTTATATTGGATATAAATTTTCCAGAATGTTTTTTTTCGATTGTGTCGATATCAGTGTTTAAAATATACCTAGCAACTTTAGTTTGTAGTTCACCAGAAATTTCTTGACCAGTTTTTATAAGTAATATACGTGCTAAATATAAACAAATTCCTTTAGCTGAAAAAGCCATAATTATTGCTAATGGAATTACCCAAGCATAAGTCTGATTATTTTCAATAAATATTTTTTTAACTGCCGGATCGAGTAACCAAGCTATTGCCGATGTACTAACCGAGACCACTAAAGACAAAAAGAGTGACAAAAAAATTCTATTCAGATATCTATTTACGTGATCTTTATAAAGCCTCTTTAAAATTTTTTTTAGTTCATCAAATCTCATTTTATAGTGAAAAAGTTAAAAAAGTTAAAAATAAATAAAACCCTGAAAAGTTATTTATTTTAAAAGCCTGCAAACAAGTATTTGGTTTCTTCTTGTCAAAAATAAATATCTGATAAAACAAAGTAATCAAAAAAGCAGATAGTGGTAATAAAAAATAAAATGAATTCATTTTAATATAAAAAAATAAAAAAAGTACTATCAAACTTATCAAATAGCATAATAGGACAAATTTTTTTAACATTGATTTAAATTTAATAGATGTTGATTTTACTCCTATAATTTCATCATCGGTAATGTCTTGAGCCCCGTAAACAGTGTCATATCCCAATGTCCAAAATATGGCCGCAAAGTAAACAATGAATATATCTATTGTTAAATAATTGCTTATTGATGCCCAGGCCATTATAATTCCCCAATTAAACGTTAAGCCCAAAAAAAGTTGGGGCCAATAAGTAACTCTTTTCATAAACGGATAAGAAAACGCGAGAGACATAGATGCTAAACCAAGAATTATTGTCAAAAAATTAAATTGAATTAAGATAAAAAACGCTAAACCACAAAGTCCAGTCACATAAAAAAAAGCTTTTTGAACTGAGATTAAGTTGGCAGCCAAAGGTCTATTCTTCGTTCTTTTAACTTTTTTATCTAGTTTTCTATCTACTATATCGTTAACTATACACCCTGCACTTCTCATAAGAACAGCGCCTAAAAAAAACAAAACTATATGAGATAAAAAAATTTCCAAATTATCGTTAAAATAGTATGCGTAAGCTAAACCCCAACTACAAGGCCAAAACAATAACAAATAACCTATTGGTCTATTCAATCTAGTAAGATTAACGAATATTTCTAAATCTTTCATTTAAATATGACTTGTAAATACCAAACGTAATATACATAATCAATTTGATTCGTTATGGATATTGATTACACAGTAGCAGCTTTGATGTTTCCAGCAATTCCT
>MDSV01190420.1_pt1 | contig 11409 bp, 14 predicted proteins | sample 810851 | NCBI WGS metagenome assembly MDSV01 (sample SAMN05326640, study PRJNA326480) | marine metagenome | isolation source: seawater | place: Atlantic Ocean: North East | collected 2012 | reverse complement strand
GAAAAGTTAGATAAAGTCTTGCAACCATTACATTCAGCTATGTTTATCGAAAGTAATCCTTCACCAGTTAAATACGCCGCTTCATTGCTTGGTTTGTGTAGTCCAGAAGTAAGATTACCTTTAGTTCAAGTAAAAAAAGAAACTAAAGAAAAAATATCTAATGCGCTAAAAGTAGCAAAAATACTTTAATGAAAAAAAAAGTAGTTCCTGGTCAAAAGATAATTTGTTTAAACAGAAAAGCGAGTTTTAATTATTTTTTTTTAGAACAACTAGAGGCAGGCATAGCTTTAAAAGGTTCTGAAGTTAAATCTTTAAGAGATGGAAAAGTCAACATTTCAGATTCATATGCTTTAGATAAAGCAGGAGAATTGTTTTTGATTAATTCTCATATTCCGTTATATAGACAATCTTCTTACAACAATCATAATCCAAAAGGTGAAAGAAAATTACTTTTGAAAAGAAAAGAAATAAATAAACTTATAGGTAAAATTAATCAAGATGGTTTAACAATTGTACCGACAAAATTATATTTTGTTAATGGTAAAGTAAAAGTTGAAATAGCAGTAGCCAAAGGAAAAAAGCTTTACGATAAAAGACAAGTTAAAAAAACTAAAGACTGGAATCGAGAGAAAGCAAGACTGCTTAGCAATAACAATAAATGATACATATAAATATTGGATCTAATTTAAGCTCAATAAACGGTACAAAATTTGAAAATATTTCAATAGCAATAAAAATGCTTATTAGTCTTAAAGTTAAAATTAAAAAGATTTCAAACTTTTACGAAACACCCTCATATCCAAATAAAAATCTTCCCAAATTTGCTAACATTGGTGTAAAATTTGAATATAAATATGATTACTTAAAACTTTTTAAAGAAATTAAAATTATAGAAAAAAAAATTGGTAGATTAAAAAGTAAAAAAAATGACCCTAGAGTTTGTGATATAGATATAGTTGATTTCAATGGTTTTGTTAAAAAAAAAGGTTTAATAATATTACCTCATCCAAGATCTCATGTTCGTAATTTTGTACTTTATCCAATTCAAGAAATTGATCCCAACTGGATACATCCAATACTTAAGAAAAATGTAGATTTTTTGATTAAGGAATTAAGCCAAATTTCAAGGATTGAGATTACAAGATTGAACAAAAGTGTTATTATTTGAATATGATAAATAATAATGATTTAATTGATAAAATTAAATCATACAATAAATTTTTAAATTCTAAAACTTTAAACAAGGCATATAATTTTGCCTTAGAAGCTCATCAAAATCAAAAAAGAGAAGAGGGTGTTCCATATATAATTCATCCTGTTGCTGTCGCTAACATTTTAACAGATCTTAAACTTGATAGCGCAACTATTACAACTGGTTTATTACATGACACCATTGAGGATACGAATGTAACTTATGATACAGTGAAAAAAGAATTCGGAGAGGAGGTTGCAAACCTAGTAGAAGGTGTAACAAAAATATCTGCACTAGAAGATAAGGCTTCAAATAATTCAAAAGCTGAAAATTTTAGAAAGTTAATACTTGCTACATCCAAAGATATAAGAGTTTTGTTAGTTAAGTTAGCAGATAGACTTCATAACATGAGAACTATTCAATTTGTAAATGATAAAAAAAAAATAACTAGAATCGCCAAAGAAACAATGGAAATTTACGCTCCTTTAGCTGACCGTATGGGCATGAATAGAATACGAGATGAGCTGGAGGATTTATCTTTCTCAGTTTTGAATAAACCAGCTAGAGAATTAATTTTAGATAGGCTAAATTTTATTAAAAATAACAGAAAAGATACATTTAAGATAATTGCAGCTGAACTAATAGATTTATTAAAATTAAATGGTATAAATGCTTCAATAACTGGAAGAGAAAAAACTCCTTTTTCAATTTGGAGAAAAATTCAAAATAAAAAAATATCTCTAGAACAATTGACTGATATAATAGGATTTAGAATTTTGGTTAAAGATATAGATGAATGCTACAAGACTTTAGGAGTTTTCCATAGTAAATTTTCAGCTATACCGGGGAAATTTAAAGATTATATTTCTACCCCTAAGATTAATCAATATAAATCTATTCATACTTCAATAATAGGTCCAAAAAAAAATAGAATTGAAATTCAAATAAGAACCAATGAAATGCATGAATTTGCAGAAAGAGGTATAGCTTCCCATTGGAAATATAAATCTTCTGAGAAATTTTCAGAATTATCTTGGAAAGAGTATGATTGGTTAAGAGATTTAGTAGAAATTATTGAAACAGGAAACAGTCCTGAACATTACTATGAATTTACAAAACTTCAAATGTTTCAAGAAAATGTTTTTTGTTTTACTCCTAATGGAGCTGTTATTAAATTACCTAAAAATGCAACACCTATCGATTTTGCTTATGCCGTACATACTAAAATTGGTGATAGTGCAATTTCATGCAATATAAACGGAAGTGAGTCTTCTTTACAAAATAATTTATATAATGGAGACATGGTAGAAATAATTACTTCAAAAAATGCTTCGCCCTCTTTACATTGGTTATCGTCATCAAAAACTGGCAAAGCAAGAGCCTCTATAAGAAGATATTGGCAAGATAAGTCTCTCGAAAATACCCAAATTAAGAAAGAAAAAAGTTATACTAGTACTATAGTAGTTGATTTGCCACATAAACCTGGAGTTCTAGGCAATATTAGCTCAATAATAGGTATGAATAAAGGCAATATACTTAATGTAGAAATGTTAGATAAAAAAAAAGATTATTTGCAGTTTTCATTTGATTTACAAATTAAAGATTTAAAAAACTTTACAAACTTGATAAGTGAAATTAAACAAAATAATTTTAATTTTAAAATAATTCGTCATAAAAAGAAAAAAAATGCTTTCATACGAAGAATCATTGAAAATTTTAAAAGAAACTAAAGCACTAATCGATGGACATTTTATATTGTCATCAGGTTTACATAGTCCTAAGTACGTTCAATGTGCTCAACTTTTAAGTCATCCAAATAAAGCTTCAAAAATATGTAATTCTTTAGCAGAAAAAATTAATTTTTCTTTTAAAGATTTTGATTTAATTTTATCTCCCGCGATGGGAGGTATAATCATAGGCTATGAAATTGGTAAAATACTAAATAAAAAAACAATATTCTCAGAACGGGTTAATGGAGAATTTAAATTAAGAAGGGATTTTACAATTGAAAAAAACAGCAAAGTGGTAATCATAGAAGATGTTATAACCACTGGTAAATCTAGCTTAGAATGTTCTAAACTTGTTGAAAAAGCTGGAGGGAAAATAGTAGGGTATGGATGTATTATAGACAGATCTAATAAGAAATCAGCTATCGATCAAAAAATTATTTCTCAAATAGAATTAGATATACCTACATATACTAATGAGAACCTACCTGAAAGTCTTTCTTTGATAAAAGCTGTAAAACCGGGCAGTAGAAATCTTTAATGAAAAAAATTAAACTGGGAGTTAATATAGATCATGTGGCAACAGTTAGAAATGCAAGAGGTGAAATATATCCAAGTCCTTTGCGCGCAGCCATTTTGGCACAAAAATGTGGAGCAGATTCTGTTACTATTCATTTAAGAGAAGATAGACGTCATATTAATGACCTAGATTTAAAATCAATTATCTCAAAATTAAAAATCCCTTTGAATTTAGAAATTGCAGCCACTAATGAAATGTTAAGAATAGCATTAAAACATAAGCCACCTTTTATTTGTATTGTTCCTGAAAAAAGAAAAGAAATAACTACTGAAGGAGGTCTGAATTTAAACTATAAGCGATCTTTTTTAAAGAAGATTATTAACAAATTAAAAGATAATAATTCAAAAGTTAGTTTATTTATAGAGCCAAATTTAAAAGATATTCAAGTTGCAAAATTATTAAACGTTAATTCCATAGAATTACATACAGGCAAAATTTGTGGATTAATTAATAAAAAAAAGTCATATATGAAAGAGTTTTTAAGAATTAAAAAAGCTGTTAAATTTGCAGGTAATTTAAATATCGACGTACATGCAGGACATGGATTAACTTACAAATCAGCAAAAATATTGTCAAATATTGCTGGCATAAAAGAATTTAATATTGGTCATTTTTTAGTTGGTGAGTCCATTTTTATTGGTTTACCCAATTGCATTAAAAATTTTAGAAAAGTCATAAAATAATGAAAATTTATGGGATTGGCACTGACATTAGCAATATACGACGTATAAAAAAACTTATTAAAAATAAAAATATTGTAAATCGACTATTTCACCCCAAAGAAATTGAAAAATGTAAAAAACAAAAAAATGCTTCAAATTGTTTTGCTAAGAGATTTGCTGCTAAAGAGGCTTTTACGAAGGCTTTAGGAACAGGTATTGCAAAAGGTATAAGTTTTAAAGAAATTTGTGTAAATAATATTAAATCTGGTAAACCAACTTTAGAATTGCTTGGCTCTACAAAAAAAATAACAAAAAAAATTCTTAAAAAAAAGAATTTTGATGTTTTTGTATCATTGTCAGATGATAAACCGTTTGCAATAGCTACTGTAATTATCTCTTTATGATCAAAAAAAATACTAAGAAAATTATTATAGATAATATTAAAACAATTTTTTGGGCATTAATAGCCGCTGTTTTAATTCGATCACTGATTGTTCAACCTTTTTATATACCCTCGTCATCTATGGAGCCCACATTACTTATTGGAGATCGTATTTTTGTAACTAAATTTAATTATGGTTACAGTAAACATTCCTTTCCTTTTAGTCCAAATATATCAAACAGTAGAGTCTTTTATAAAAAACCTAATCAAGGAGATCTAGTGGTTTTTAAAACTCCTTCAGATAATCGAACAGATTATATAAAAAGAATTATAGGCTTACCAGGAGACACAATACAATTCAAAGAGGGCTTTATTTTGATCAATGAAAAAAAAATTATTAGAAAGAAGATAAAAAATGAAAAAAAAATAAGGTGTGGAGAATTTGATTTTGAAGTTAATGCTTATGAAGAAACTCTACCGAATGGATCAAGATATATTGCAGTTTATAACAAATTAGGAACTTTACAGAATTCTAAAAAATTTAATGTTCCTACTAATCATTATTTTTTACTTGGTGACAACAGAGATTGTTCAAAAGATAGCAGATATTTAGATGAGGTAGGTTATGTAAATTCTTTAAATTTAGTAGGCAAAGCAAAAATAATTTTTTTTTCAAATGATACAATTAATAGTAATTTATTTAAATTTTGGAATTTACATAATTCATTTAGATTAGATCGAACATTTAAAATAATAAAATGATTAAAAACTATAAAAAATTAGAAAATATAATTGAATACAAATTCAAAGACTCAATTTTATTAAAAAAAGCATTAACACATAAAAGTTTTGATAATATAGATAATAATGAAAAACTTGAATTTTTGGGAGATAGAGTGCTGGGTTTAGTGATTTCTAAAAAATTAATACAAATATACCCTAAAGAGAAAGAAGGAATCATAGATAAGAAATTTGCAAATCTAGTTAATAAAAAAACATGTTTAGAAATTTCTAAAAATATACATGTAAACGAATATATGTTTCTAGCTGAATCACAAAAATCATTATCAAGATCAACTGATAAGATAGCAAGTGATTGTTTAGAAGCTTTAATAGGTGCAATATTTATTGATGGTAGTTTAAAAGCAGCAGAAGTTTTTATTTTAAAATTTTGGAAAAAATATATCGATAATTCTGAAAATACATTAGTAGATTCAAAAACTCAACTTCAAGAATATAGTTTAAAAAAATATAAACAGTTACCAATTTATACTTTTTACAAAAAATCTGGACCTCAACACAATCCTGTTTTTAAGACAAATGTACAAATAAAGAATTCTAAAAGGATAGTCGGTATTGGTAGTTCCAAAAAAAATGCACAACAAAATGCAGCTACAAAACTACTTCGTCTCTTGAATATAATATGAAGTGGGAAGACGAAGGATATCTTTTGATAAAACGTAAATTTAGAGAAAATGCTAATATAATTAATGTTTTAACTAAAAATAAAGGTAAAGTAAGTGGAATTGTATATGGAGGGAATTCTAGAAAAATCAAAAATTACTTACAAATTTCTAATAAATTATTTATTTTTTTTAATTCTAAGAGTGAAAATAAAATAGGTTATTTCAAAACAGAATTAATAAATGCTGTTACTCCAATTTATTTTCATGATAAAAAAAGAACATCCGCATTAATATCCTTATGTTCAATTTTAGACCTTTTGTTACCAGAGTCACAACCTTATAAAAATATTTTTAATTCCTTTGAAAAATTTATTTTATCTCTTAATTTAGATAACTGGATTTTTTTGTATATTTTGTTTGAAATAAATTTAATTAAAGAGCTGGGTTTTGATACAAATCTAAAAATTTTTCAAAATAAAGATATTAGTCTGAATAGCATAAATAATGTTATGATAGATAATTTCAATTATGAAGTCCCAGGTTTTTTGATATCACAAAAAATTCCAGAAAAATTAGATAAATCTATTATTAAGAAATCTTTAATATTTACGAGAAATATTTTTTTAAATAAATTTTTAATTCCAAATAATTTGTCAATGCCAAAATCTAGAGTAATTCTAGAAAATTATTTTAATTAAAATTTTTGATTTTATTTGCAATTTCGATTGCAAAGTAGGTAATAATAGCTGATGCACCAGCTCTTTTAAACGCAATTAAACTCTCCATTATAACATCATCTTTTACCAATTTACGATCTATGCCATTCTTTATTAAGCTATACTCCCCAGAAACTTGATAGGCAAAAACTGGAACTTTAAATTTATCTTTAACATTTTTAATAATGTCAAGATAAGGCATCCCGGGTTTTACCATAACTATATCAGCTCCTTCTTTAATATCTAAACCAATTTCTCTAAAAGCCTCGTTAGAATTCCTGAAATCCATTTGGTAAGTTTTTTTATCAAATTTTAAATTTTTACTGGAGCCTACTGCGTCTCTGAAAGGTCCGTAAAAATTTGAAGCATATTTTGCAGAATAGGAAAGTATCAACGTATCTTTAAAATTTTTTTTATCTAGCGCTTGCCTTATTACTCCAATCCGTCCATCCATCATATCTGATGGAGCAATTACGTCACATCCCATTTTGGCTTGAAGCAAAGACTGTTTTACTAAAATTTTTATTGTTTGATCATTGTCAATTTTATTATTTTTTATAATTCCGTCATGTCCATGTGATGTATATGGATCAAGAGCTACATCACACATTATAGCTAAATTAGGGAACTTTTTTTTTATTAATTTAATAGATTTACAAATAAGATTATTTTCATTTAAAGCTTCTGAACCAAATTTATCTTTTTTTTTAGTGGGTATATTTGGAAATAAAGCTACCATTGGAATTTTACAATTCTTTGCTTTATTTAAGATTAAACTTAGTTTATCTATAGAGTATCTATAAACACCCGGCATTGATTTTATTTTTTGAATTTTATTTTTACCCTCCATAATAAAAATAGGTAGAATCAAATCATTAACACTAAGTTCATTCTCTGAGATTAATTTCCTTATAGATTTTGAGTTGCGAACTCTTCGCAATCTTGTATTTGGGAATTTTCCTAAAATCTTCATTTATTTAAACTATTAAATTTTGTTTGATGCGACAAATGATATATTATAAATATTCTTTAAGTAATTATAAAAGATATTTATGGCACACCTTAACTTTACAGACTTTTATCAAGTACCGGATCTCAAATTTGATATAAACAAGCTTAGATCAGATTTAGACAACATACTTAAAAAAAAAGGTTTCAAGTCGCCTAACGGTGTAACTAATTTTGGAGCAATTCCACTCAATCAAATTCCTAACAATGAAGATTCTATAAAAGGAAATAATATTAGAGGCATTTATTGGACGATACCAGACGAGAAAGGAAAAGAAGTTGCTAGAGATATACCAATAGATGAGTCAAAATATACCCAGATACTTCCAGAATTTGAAAATACTTATTTTAACGAAGTATACACAGTATTGAAAAATAAATTTAAGCTGGGTAGAGTAAGGTTGCTATTAAAAGAACCAAGATCAACTTTAAGTTGGCATAAAGATCCTGAGCCAAGATTACATATTCCAATAATAACAAATTTAGGTTGTTCAATGGTGATAGAAAATATTGCCAAGCATATACCTGCTGATGGACATGTTACAATCACTAATAACACAAAGTACCATAATTTTTTTAATGGTGGTGAACAATCAAGAATTCACTTAGTAGCGTGTGTTCTAGAAAATCCTTTTAAAAAAAATTGAAACTGTTTTTCAAAAAAATTTGCATTGGATCAGATCACGCGGGATATAATTTAAAAGAATTTATCAAAGATTTTTTAATTAAAAAAAATATCTCAGTAATTGACTTAGGTCCATTTGATAACAAATCCGTAGATTACCCAGATTTTGCTAAAAAAGTATCTAATAGGATAAAAACAAAAAAAAGTGATAGCGGTATACTAGTTTGTGGGTCTGGTACAGGAATGTCAATTAGTGCCAATAAAATAAAAGGAATAAGAGCAGCAGTTTGTTATAATTTAAGATCAACTAGATTGTGTAGACAACATAATAATGCTAATATTATATCTTTAGGATCAAGATTAATTAAAAGAAAAGAAGCTTTAAAATTAATCTTGGTTTTTTTAAAAACAAAATTTGAAGGTGGAAGACATTTAAGAAGGGTAAATAAAATATAGTTATGTCTACAGTTATTAATATTGATAAATTTTTAAATAGTTTCTTCAAACTTGGCCTAGAAGAGGCTGACAAAGAACTTTATGACACAATAAAACAAGAATTTATTAGACAACAAAATCATATAGAGTTAATTGCTTCAGAAAATATTGTCTCAAAAGCGGTTTTGGAAGCTCAAGGGTCTGTACTAACAAATAAATATGCTGAAGGTTATCCCGGTAAAAGATATTACGGTGGTTGTGAACATGTGGATGTTTCAGAATCTATTGCTATAGAAAGAGCAAAAAAATTATTTGATTGTAATTTTGCAAATGTTCAACCTCATTCCGGAGCCCAGGCTAATGGTGCAGTTTATTTAGCCTTGATAAAACCGGGTGATACTATTTTAGGCATGAGTTTAAATTCTGGCGGTCATCTTACACACGGTGCTAAACCTGCACAATCTGGTAAATGGTTTAACGCTATTCATTATGATGTTGACAAAGATACAGGGTTGATCGACTACGAAAGTGTAGAAAAATTAGCAATTGAAAATAAACCTAAACTAATAATCGCAGGAGGTAGTGCATACTCAAGAGTAATTGACTTTAAAAAATTTAGAGGAATTTGTGATAAAGTTAATGCATATTTGCTAGTGGACATGGCTCACTTTTCAGGTCTTGTTGCCGGTGGAGCCTATCCCAATCCTACAAAATATGCAGATGTTGTAACGTCTACTACTCATAAAGTTCTTCGAGGACCCAGAGGAGGAATTATTCTTACTAATAGTGAAGAATTAATTAAAAAATTTAACAGTGCAATTTTTCCAGGTCTTCAAGGTGGACCTTTAATGCATGTAATAGCTGCTAAAGCAGTTTGTTTTAAAGAAGCACTCTCTAAGGATTTTAAAGATTATACTAATCAAGTTATAAATAATGCAAAGGTATTATCAAATAAGCTTAGTGAAAATGGTTTTAAAATTTTTTCTGGGGGTACAGATACTCATTTAATGCTTGTGGATCTTCGCGATTTTAAAGTTACAGGTAAAGATGCAGAAGCTTCTTTAGGCAGGGCAAACATAACTTGTAATAAAAATGGAATACCTTTCGACACTCAGAGTCCGATGATTACTTCTGGAATACGCTTAGGAACACCTGCATGTACTACGAGAGGTTTTAGCTCTAAAGAATTTAGCCTAATAGCTGATTTAATTACAAAAGTAATTAAAGGACTAAGCAAAAATGGCTTAGATAACTCTAAAATAGAAAAAGAAGTTCAAAAAGAGATTGTTGATCTTTGTTCTACTTTCCCTATATATAGTAATTAAACACAAATAAATAACTATGCTTTGTCCATTTTGTAGAGAAAAAGATACATCAGTGGTTGACTCAAGACCCACAGAGGACGGAACAGCTATTAGAAGGCGTAGACTTTGCGGTTGTGAAAGAAAAGAGAGATTTACTACTTTTGAGAGAGTTCAATTTCAAGAACTTACTGTTATTAAAGGTAATGGAAAAAGAGAACCTTTTGATAGGGATAAAATCTCTAAATCTATAAGAATAGCAACCAGAAAAAGACCAATTGAGTCTGAGGCAATTGAGAAATTTATATCTAAAATAGTCAGAAATTTAGAGGGATTGGGTGAGAGCGAAATACCTACACCTACTATTGGTAAATTTATAATGGAGGGTTTATCATCATTAGATAAAGTTGCATATGTTCGATTTGCTTCAGTATATAAAAATTTCAAGGAAGCAAAGGATTTTGAACAATTTGTTGGCAATTTAGATGATAACAAATCATAATAATTTTTTAAAATTAGCATTTAATATTGCAAAAATTAATCTTGGTAAAACTAGTCTTAACCCTTCTGTTGGTTGTGTAGTTGTAAAAAATCAATCAGTTATATCTTCAGGCTTTACTTCTTTAAATGGCAGACCTCATGCAGAGTTTAATGCTTTAAATAAAAAAAAGAATTTTAAAAATTCTGATCTATATGTCACTTTAGAACCTTGCACTCATTATGGAAAAACCCCTCCTTGTACAAAAATAATTGGCAAAAAGGGGATTAAAAAAGTTATTTACTCATTTAATGATATAGATCAACGAACTGCAAAAAAATCAAAAAATGAATTAATAAAAAAAAAAATTATAGTTCATAGGAAATTTAATAAAAAATTTGTTGATTTCTATAAAAGTTATTTTTATTCAAAGAAACAAGATTTGCCATATATAGACGCTAAGATTGCAATCTCTAAAGATTTTTTTTCAATCAACAAAAAGTCGAAGTGGATTACAAATTCTCTATCTAGAAAGCGTGGACATTTAATTAGGTCTGAGTATGATGCGATATTAACTACATCAAAGACAATAAATACTGACAATGCTCAGCTTAATTGTCGCATAAATGGTTTAAACCCAAACAAACCAGATTTAATTATTATTGATCTTGATTTGAAAATAAAAAAAAAACTTCAGATTTTAGAAAAAAATAATAAAAGAAAAATTTTAATTGTAACAAGTGTGAGAAAAAACTCTAAGTATAATTATTTAAAAAGAAAGAATGTTAAATTTATTAGAATTAATAACCTTTATAACAAAGATGACTTTATAGCCCTATTAAAGAATTTAAAAAAAAAAAATTATAGTCGAATACTGATTGAAACAGGTCTGATTTT
>MDSV01019852.1_pt1 | contig 11410 bp, 9 predicted proteins | sample 810851 | NCBI WGS metagenome assembly MDSV01 (sample SAMN05326640, study PRJNA326480) | marine metagenome | isolation source: seawater | place: Atlantic Ocean: North East | collected 2012 | reverse complement strand
GTACACCTTGTTGATCATGACGGGCACGAGGCCGGAGTGCCAGTCGTTGGCGACGAAGCACACGTCCTCGCCGTAGCCGAAAGGCAGGGCCATGGGCGCCTCGAGCGCCGCCTTGCAGAACATGGCGAAGCGCTCCTGGTTATCCGCGAAATCGGCGCCGTTCGTCTTGCCGTACAGCTTGCTGCCCGTCTTGCCCCACACCTTGGCGAGGAACAGGGGGTGGTCCACGAACACGCGGTCGACACCCTTCTTGTGCTCGTGGAAGTACCCGACCTGCTTGCCGAGCGCGTCCACCTTCACGGAGGTGTCCCAGGCGCCCTTGTACTGGTCGTAGCGGGGCGAGATGGTCATCACCTTGTGCCCGCGCTTGGCGAGCTCCACGGGGAGCGAGCCCACGACGTCGCCGAGCCCGCCCGTCTTGGACCAGGGCGCGACTTCGGTGGAGACGAAGACGATCTTCATGGGCTTCGCCGCCTTGGCGGTGTAGGGGGCATCGTACGCGGCGCGGGTCTGCGTTCGAACGAAGGGAGGTGGAGGTCGATGGGGGAAAGAAGGTTGGTTAGAGCGTCGCCCCGCGCGCGTCGCGAAGCGAGACGGAGCGTTTGGGAAAAAAAAATCCGAGGGGGAGCACATCCAACTGGCGCGTTCGTGGTTCGAAAACACGCCAGCCGGTCCACTTGTCGGGTGGCGCGTCGACGCGCATTCGAACCACCCGGCGGTGGTGTCTAAGGCCGGGGGAACGCGCGGTCGCCGCGCGTCGGAACGCTCCGGAAACGCGACGAACGCACGCGCTGTGACCCCCGGTGGATGTCCGCCGCGCGCGCGGCGGCTCGCGCGCGCGCACGGCTCGAACGCGAGCCACATCCGGCGCGGCGCCGGCGTCTCGTTTTCTTCATTCCGAGACCCCGCGCGTCGCCAAATATCTCCAAAGAAAGCGCAACTACCCGGGACGCACCTGGACGTTGCGCGCGGCCTTGACGTTCTTGCGCGCGGCGGCGGACCTGGAGAGACAGCGGAGGGGATGGTTGTCAGTCCGGGAGCGTCGGAACCGACACGCGCGTCGCGTCGCGCCCGGGCGCGCCGTTCCCGCGGCAGTCGTATCATCGCGGATTTCGCGCTTCGCGACACGTCCGTCCGCCGCGCGAGAGGCGTCGAACCGGTGTTCGCGTCGGAGAGCGGTCGCGGCACGCACTTGAGCTGGGCGTTGACGCCAGCGAACTGGTGGGTGGCGAGAGAAGAAGCCATGCTGACCGGTGGAGGGTGGGGGGTGTGTGCGGAAGTGCCGCGCAGCGCGGGCCGCGCCGCGGTTCGGAACCTTCGCCGCGCATTCCCGTCGCGAGAAAAACACCCGAGTTTCCGGTCTGCCGAGAATGTGCTTCGCAGCGTGCCAAATGGCACCGCGAGCGGGAAATGGGAGGCGGAGAAGCGGTCTCGCGTTTCGAATTGTTTTCCGGGTGCGGATGTTTAGCGGCGCTTTTCCAAATGTCGCGACTGGAAAACGAGTCACTGAAAAACAAATCCATATTCTATCCAAAATCCGTAGACTGGATGCCATACGATTGAATCGCGCGAAGGAAAATTGGCTATTCTGAGCCCCACTGTTTCGACAGGGTGCCGAGCTGTGCGCGCGGGTTCCAGACTGGCACTGGAGGCTCGGGGGAAGTTGGGGTTTCCCCGATGCGTCAGTCTGCGTCGTCGCGGGAACGACTGTTCTTTTTTTTCCTCCCCGACGCCTCGCGGGCCGGCACTGTCGAGCGCGCGCTTCGAAGCCAGCCGCGCTGACTCCGCGATGCGTGCGGTGGCGGCGTGCACGGCGCGCCACGTCGCGGCGTCGCGCTCGGTCGCGTCGCGCGCGGCGTGGTGCCGCCCGCCCCGGCTCGGGACCCCGGCGCGCGCGTCGCTCCGCGCGTCGAGCGCGGCATCCTCTGCCGCGCCCGACCCGTCCTTCTCCGAGCGCGAGACGCGGAAGACGCTGTACTTGATTCGGCACGGGCGCACGGAGATGAACGAGTACCTGGCGCGACACAGGTGGGACGACGCGCGGTTCACGGATCCGATGCTGTTCGACACGCGGCTCACGTCTGAGGGCGAGGCGCAGGCGGTGGCGCTCAGAGCCATCACCGAGAAACTAAAACCGGAACCGCAGCTCATCGTCGCGTCGCCGCTGCGCCGCGCGTTGCGCACGGCGGAACTCGCGTTCGGGCTGGAGCGGTACGCCGCAACGCCCCGCGTGACGTGCGTGCACGCGCGCGAGCGCGTGTTCCACGCCTCGGACGTGGGCCGGCCCGCGTCCGAGGTCCGGCGGGACTTCCCCGAGTGGTGCGTGGAGGAGCTGCGCGCCGCGCACGGGGACGACGCGCCCTGGTGGTACGCCGGGGGCGACGACGACGTCGCGGACGACGCGGACTTGAGTGGGGGGACGAAAGCGAAAACCTGGACGACCCGCGTTCACAAACAGACGGAAAACGACGGCGAGACGGATGATGAATCATCGCCCGTGTTGCGGTCCGGCGTGCCCTCCGAACCGAGCGAGGTGTTCGAGGCGCGCATGGCACGACTCAAGGCTTGGCTCGAAAGCCGCCCGGAGTCGCACATCGCGATCGTCGCGCACTGGGGCGTGTGGTTCTCCCTCACCGGACGCGAGTTCGAGAACTGCGAGCTCGTGACGCTGGACGTGGACGACCTGGAGCCAGGGAGGGGGAAGATGCCGGTGTGACGACTCGCGAACGCGCGCGCGTGAACCGCGCTGCGGCGTCGTATCCGTCGCGCGTCGTAGTGTATTGTACCGTCGATGCTTTTTCGTGTCGAAAACTTTTACGTCTTCGAGACCCGTCTGGAATCCAAAAAAAATTCACTTGGTCACCTTGTACTTCTTGATGGTATCGAGGAGCTTCTTCGCGTCCGGGTCGTTCACGAAGTGGTCGCGCACGGGCTGCAAGATGACGTTGATGTGCCGCGCGAGCGCGGGCTTGACGTCCCCGGGGTGCAGGTCGCCGTTCACGAAATCCTTCTCCACCTCCTCGTACGCGGCGTAGTCCTTGTCGCCGCCGTCCGCCTCCTTGCGTCGCACGGAGAACACGCCCGCCCACGGCAAGACGATGTACTTGACGTACTCCAGGCAGGGGTTCCCCTCGACCTGCCCGGGCGGGCAGTACGCCTTCTTGAGCTTCACGTTGACGTCTGCCTCGGAGTCCTCCATGAAGATGGCGCTCTCGGGGTCGCTCTTGGACATCTTCTCCTGGCCCTGCTTCAGCCCCATCAGCATGTGGTGCGACAGGATCACTGGCTTGAGTTTGCGTTTGATGTCGTCGCAGTACTCGCGCGCGAGCATGTTCACCTTGCGCTGGTCAACGCCCAGCTGGCAGATGTCAGCCTTAAGGAAGAAGATGTCCGCGCACTGCATCACGGGGTAGAAGATCTGCGACGCCGCGAGCTCGTCCGTCTCGCTGCGGCCCATGATCTGCGTGCACCGCAACACCCGCGACAGCTTGTTTCGGCGCGCAATGTCCAGCACGAGCGGCCAGTACTCGTGTCCCCTCGCGTTGATCTCCTCGCTGGACCAGATGAACTCCACTCTGCTCAAGTCCATCCCGATAGCCTTCCACACCTCCACCATGTACGCGCCCACCTTCTGGATCTTCTTCAAATCGCCGCCCATCTTGTTGTTCATCAGCGCGAACCAATCCGCGACCCAGAACTTGAAGTGGCACCCCGCTTTCGTCAGCTTGTTGACGTTGAGGCACTTCATCACCCCTTGCGCGATGTGCATCCGGCCGGAGGGCTCGAAGCCGTCGTAGCACACGGGGACGGGCTTCTTCTCCAGCAGGTTGCGCAGCTCATCTTCCTGGATGCACTCCTCACCCACGGAACGGCACAGCGCGTACTTCTCATCCAGGGTCAGCCTGCGTTCGAGAGCGGGCGAGCGCGCAAAAGGTCAAAAGGGGTCAGTCGGACGAGACGTGGTGGAGAGAGGGCGATGCGCCGCGCGCGCCGCGTCGGGCGCGAGCGGGGGAAAGGGCGAACGGCGCGAGAGGTCAAGGCGCGCGCGCGCCGCGCGCGCCACGCGCGAGCCACGAGCCTCGATCCCGGCCGATCGGTCGTCCCCGCGCCCGCGGGGCTGTGCGATCGTCGTCGGAGGGTCGGCGCGAGAACACGCGCGCGCGCGATCGCGAAACAGGGTTCGGGCGCGCGCGACGCACCCGTTGTCCACCGGGGGCGCGACCCCGAACGCGCCCGCGAGCGCGGTGACCACCTCCTTCTTCTCCTCCTCGACCTTCATCTGCTCCATCTCCGCCGCGGCGGCTTCGGCCATCTTTGCGCTCGAGGTACGTCTCGGCGCGGTGCGTCGGGTGGTTTGGCTCCAGAGGCGGGCGGCGGAGCGAAAGAGGAAAGATGAGTTTCCCGTCAAAGCCCGCACACGCGAGTGACCACGAAGAGGCTCTTTCGTCCGTTTTCGTCTCGCTCCGATCAAGTCTGAAGGCAAAGGCAGTGTGAAAGTGATAGGGTAGAATTTCTCCAGAAACGACAATCGAGAAGATGCTGTATACACGTACAGTCGCAAAAACGTGAAAATGATGGCAAATTGACGACACGAAAAAGATGGTGTTCCGAATCAGCCCGCGTCGGTCCGTTTCGCCCGAGGCAAACCCCCACGCGTCAGATCCCGGCGAACATGGCTACCGCCGTGCGCGAGGGCGGGGACGACCTTCGGGCTCCCGAGCGCGCCGCGCGCGAGTCCAGCCGAGGCGGCGAGGCCTCGAGCGCCGCGCGCAAGCAGCGCTCGCGCCCGCTCACGTACAAAGGAGGTGCGTGGAAGCTTTTCCCGAAGTGTTCAACACTCGCATTCGCGTTACAGACACATCTCATGCCGCGACCGGCACGGCATGCCCGGTCGGACACGGCGCGACGCGGGACGCGCGAGGCGCGGAACGCTCGCGCGATGGTCGCGATCGAACGTCGAAGGCACGCCACGAACATCTCGCGCGTTTACGGACCTTTCTCACCGACGTTTTGTCCCCCCCTCTTCCCGAACCGCAGCCACGGGCGGCGTGTTTAAGAACGCCGCGGTTCACGTACTGAGGCATGAACGACGACTGATGAGCACCGGCGAGGTCACCAAGTGCGTGCGCGACGCGTCCGCTTTTCTCCTCCCGAATGCCGGAATCGCTCGTAGCGCGCGGTCCTTCCACGTGGCCGCGGCCGCGGCCGCGGCAGCGCCTCGCGCTCGCTCGCCCGCGCCGCCCGCGCGCGTCTCCGCAGCGCGCTTTTTGTCGAACACGCGCGAGATCCGGCCCGCCTCCGGGATGTGACGAAGTGTCTGCAACTCGACGCGCATTCCGGCGAAAGCGCGCGGCGCGCGTCTCGATCGCGGCGCGCGGCCGCGCTCCCGCGCGACGTTTCCGCGAGAGCGCGTCGCCGCGGAGCGCGCCCGCGCCTCCCCCCCCGCGCGCCGCGCCCGCGCCTCCCCCCGCCGCCGACAGTTCGTTTCCCTTCGCGTTTCTTCCGCTGACGCCTCGTGTTTCTCGCCGACGACACAGGACCGCGGTGCGCATGGGGTTCATCGGGTCGCTGCCCGGGAAGACCCCCGAGGCCACCATGGCTTCGGCGCTGTACACGGACATCAAGCGCTGGAAAGCCGGCATACCCGGCTCCGTGTTCTGCAGGTGCGTCGCGCGTCCCGCGCCCGTCGCGCGCGCGCCCCCCCCACCTCGAACGACGCCATGTCGAGTCTCGAGCCGCGTTCTGCGTGAGCTTCGAACGGGAGACGTTCGAAGCTTCGATTCGTTTTTTTTAATCCCCCGCGTGTCGGACAGGACAGTCGAGCAGACTCGCGAAACGCGAAATCGCTCGGGTTCAATCGATCGTTCACACCCTTCTCTCGGTTTTCACGCACTACACACGAAAAGAAAAGAAGAGGGCGATTTCGGTTTTTTTTCGGGTCGTACTAAATCGACCGCGTTCTCGATCGACGCGAGCGAGTTTCGTTCCCGTTCACCGTTCACCGAAAACGGTTCAAAACAGACCGTCGATCGCGACTCTTCTGACCCTTTCCTTTCTCTTTCCGCGCCGCCGCGCGAACAGACCCAAGGAAGGCTTGTTCGGCCTGCGCGAGTGGTCCTCCGACCCGACCCTCGCGCCCCTCGTGGCGTCCGAGAAGGACGACCCGTTCCTGCATTCGGGGCGCGCGGGCTCGGCGCGGCGCGGCGGCGCGAGCGGAGCCGCCGACGCGCGCCGCGGGTCGAGCTGGTCGGACGGGAGCGACGCGAGCGCGCGGTCGGGAAGCACGCATTCCGGGAAGCGGAAGGGCGCGAAGCGCGCGGCGTGCCGCGGAGGCGGTTCCAGCGCGGCTTCTTCGGACGAGGAGGAGGGTTTGCGGCTCCTGCTGGACGCGGCGACGGGCATGGGCGGCGAGGCGGAGGCGAGACAGCGAGACGCGTCAGAAAAGGCGGCGCGCGAGAGCGCGAAGGAAGCGGCGGCGCCGCGGCGCGACCCGACGCGCGCGCCGTCGCCTCCCGCGGGCGAAACAGGCGAGGTCCCACGCGCGAACGTCGACGCGACGCACGCGGCGCACACGTCCGCCTCTCTCGCCGCCGCCGCCGCCGCCGCCGAAGCCTGGAGGGACGTGTCCGCGCTCGCCTCGGCGCCTCCTGGCGCCGCGAGCGACGCTAAAAAGGCGTTGGACGCGGCGGCGGCGGAGGCGCGCGCGCGGCGTCTCGACGGTGTCGTGCGGTCTCTATCCGCGCGGTGCGCGGAGCTGTACGTCCTGCTCGGTCCGCACGAGTTGGTCGCGCGCGACCTCGCGGTGCTCGTCGTCGCGCTGCGCAGCGGCGGCGCGAGGTTCGCGCCGCAAGAAAAAGTCGTCACCGAGATGCTGTGGGAGCTGGCGCGCGCGATGGCATTCCCGGGCGGGTTCGGGGAGAGCGCCGAGTCGCGCGCCGCACTGGCGCGCGTCGTCGCCGCCACCATCGACGACGCGGCCGTGCGCGCCTCGGCGTCCATCGCCGAGGCTGAGGCGGCGAGCGCGCGCCGCGACCACGAAGACGATTTACGAAACGCGCGCGCTTTCGTCGCGGCTGCGGAGCTTTCGTCCGCGGAAAACGACGCGGCGGCGAGAGACAAAAAAGCCGCCGTAGGGGAACCCGGCGCCGGCGCCGGCGCCGGCGCCGCCGGCGACGCGGACCAAGCCGCGGCGGCTTCGTCGCGGCTGCTCGCCAGTCTGCAGAAATCGCTCGAGCGCGGCGCGTCGGCGTCCGCGTCGGCGTACGCGGCGCTGGCGGCGGCGGCGGCGGTGGGGGCCGGGGGGGACGCCGCGCGGACGACGCCCCCGGCGCCGAGAGCGGAGTGACACGTCGAAGGAGCTTTTACCTTTAGTAGAGACCACACGCTCTCGCGTTTGAAAAATGATGACTGCGCCCGCGTCCTTCTCTAGCGAGATGGCTCAGCGCGTCTCCGTCGGCATCCCCGGGCCGGACTTGGCGACGCAGATGAAGCCGTTCACGGGCGAGAGGACGTCCTCGTCGGCGCGCGCGACGACGCGCGCGTTTTCCTCGCGCGCGTCGGCGTCGCCGCGAAAGCCTTTTGTTTTTCGACGCGTCCGCGTCTCCTCTTCGCACAGACGGCGGAAGGTCTCGCACAGCACGACGTACGGCGAGACGTTTCGTTCCTTCGCCGCGCGGCGGCAGGCCCCGCCGAGCCCCCCCTTGACGCAGCACGGGCACAGCACGAGGCCGTCCACCTCGTCCAGCCCGAACGCCAGGTCGATGAGCCGCGGGGACAGAGCGCCGCACAGGTGCATCCCGAGTAACACGCGGAATCGCCGCGGATGGGGGGTTTTCTTTTTTTCATCCTCCGCGACGTCATCCCGCGCGTCGTCCTCGCGGTCCTCGTCCTCGATCGTCTCGCGGATCGCGCGCACTGCGCTGTCACCGTACAGGTCGCAGTGCGCGAACCGCACGTTCCCTTTCGCGGCGACGTGCGACAGGTCCATGGACCCGTTCGCGTCCAGCATCACCACCCGCGCGTTCGGGAAGAAGTACCCGAGGAGCACGCCCACCACGCCGCGGCCGGAGCACGCGTCGAAGATTGTCACGCCGGCGCCGCCTTTTCCGGCGGCTTCGTCGTCCCACCCCAGCCCGCGGAGCGTCTGCGCGATCTTGTACCGCGCGCCGTACGCCTCGGTGATCTCCTTGTGCGCGGACTTGTGCGACAAAACCCGCGCGAACGCGGGGTCGCCGTCGAGGATCTCTGCGAAGAAACGCTCGTTCGTGAACGCCGACACGTAACGCGACGTCTCGGCTTTCTCGACGAGTCGGCGACGCGTACGCGCGGAGGCCAAATCTCGACGAGCCGCTTCTTTCGGGTCTTTCGACGCGTCTCGATCGCGCGTTCGATCGTCACCCTTCGTTCGATGCTCGTCGGTCGTCTCGTCTCGATCGCGCGTTCGATCGCGCGCGCGCGAGCGTTCGGACGCGCTCGTCCGCGCGGCGCGCGCTCCGGCGTCGCGGAGGCGGAAGTTGGACGCGCCCGAACCGAAAACCGACCACGTCGGTCGGTCCCTCGCGGGTCTCGCGGGTCTTTCCGAAGCTCCGTCCGCGTTTTCGCGTTTTCGGGTCTCAAACCTCCCGCTGGTCACGTACCAGTCCTCGATCTTCCCGCGCACCTCCGCGTCGCTCGGGTGCGCGCGGTCGCACCGAGGGCCGTACCGACACACGACGTTTTTTCGCCCCGCGGCGTCGGCGGCGCCGCTCCCCAACCTGGCTCGGACGCCCTTCTTCGGTCGGATCTGCCCGAGCGCCTCGCGCACGCGCCCGCGGCAGACATCGTCCGCGGTGCCGATCGCGTGGCACAAGTCGCAGGACGACGAGGGAACCGTCGTCGCGGGTCGCGGCGGACGGCAAATGCCGTTCGACCACCCTTCGGCGTACGACTTCCACGGTTCGAGCCGCGCCGCGTCTTCCGAAGACGCTCGCTCCGCCTCGCTCGCGCACGGCTTCCCGTAGAAGTACTCCCAGCACACCAGGTCTGCGGCGATCGTGCCGTCCAGCGTGGCCACGCCCACCGGCCCCCGTGACACGGTGGAGAACTTGTGCTCGTACGGCACGCCGGGGCCGTCGAAACGTTCGGAGGCATCCAGAGGTTTGGGTTTCGTCGACAGCCTCGCCGGGAGGTTAGGCGCGGCCGGCGTCGCCGGCGCGGGATCGAGCGCCGAGGCCGCCTCCCGCGCCTCACGATCCGCCTCGCGCGTCTCGAGTCGAGTCTCGCGGCGCGTCATCGCGCCGCCGCGCCGCCGAGAGTGGTAAGAGGCTCGCTTTCCTCGCGGGGCTCTCGCAAAAGGCGCCCCCGCCGACTTCTGTCTGCTCTCGACGTCTCGGAAGAAGCGAATCGCGATTGTCACTCCTCGCCGCGCGGGCACCGTGCGGTCGGGTCTCGGCTCCTCGCCGGCGGGGCGAGGCCGAACGCGCACGCTCCACCCGCGGCTCGAGCCTGAAACATGGCTTCCCCCGAGCGTCCTTCATCCCCTCGCCCGCTCGCGCCGCTGCACAGCCTGTCCCCGCCGCGCCCGCCCCGCGAGACGTTCTTTTCGTGGGACAGGACGACCGGCGAGGTCGGGCCGTCGGGCGCGCACGGCTCGAGTGGGTTTCCCCACTCGGGACACAGAGACGCGCGCCTCATATCGGGGGACTCGCGTCGTAGCTCGCCCTCGGCCTCCCGGGAGGGCTCGCTGCGCGGGGGCGAGCGGTTCGTCGGAGGGGTGGGAAGCGGACACCACGAGAGAAATCACCATCAGGGTCACCCGCGCGCCCCTTCGCCGCCCGCGAGCCTACCCCGCGGCGGATCGATCCGGGGAGGCGACCGTCACAGCGCGCAGGTGTTACCACCTCTGCACAGCCACAGCGGGCGCAGGAAGCGAAGCTCCACCCTGGGGTTCGTGCTTCTCCTGGCGTTCGTCGCGCTGCTGGCGCCCATCGTGTACCACCACCAGCACCGGCACCACATCGTGACGCGGCGGCGTCGCGAGCGCGAGAGCGTGGTGTTCCGCGACGTCCCGGGGGATGGCGGAGACGGGGGCGCGTTTCGCGGGGACGGGGACACGGTAGGGACGGGGGAGACCTCGCGCGCGGACGAAAGGAGGACGGGGGACCCCATCGTGATGCCGACGTAGTGCGGGGGAGGGTAGGAAAAGACGAATTGAACGAACGCACTCTCATCGCTTTCGCAGGGCACGACGGTCTGAACTGCAGGGTTTGCGCGGACTGCAGTCATGCCGATCTTGCCCTCCGTCGCCCTTCTTCTCGAGCTCGTTACGCCGCCGCCGGCCTCACTGCTCCCCTCGCGTCCCTCGGTCGCCGGCACCGCTCGGCCCGAGATCCGAGCCCGCGACCCGAACGGACCCCGCGCGGGCGTCGTCTTCGCCCTCGCGAGCCCCGAGGCGTGACGCGGAAGTCGACGCGAACGCCGTCGACCGTCACCGACGCGTCTCCTCGCCCGAACGTCACGTGGTCGTCGTTTTCGTCGAGCATGGTGTGCATCCGCCCCGCCACCTTGGAGGACGTCTGGGAGATGCAGCACTGCAACTTGATGTGCCTCCCCGAGAACTACCAGATGAAGTACTACCTGTACCACAGCCTGAGCTGGCCGCAGCTCCTGCACGTCGCCGAGAGCGCCGACGGCTCGGGAAAAAAGAAGATCGTCGGCTACGTGCTCGCCAAGCTGGATGAGGAGAGCGAAGATGCGCACGGCCACATCACGTCTCTGGCGGTGCTCCGCACGCACAGGAAGCTGGGCATCGCCGCGAAGCTCATGCGCGCGGCGCACGACGCGATGTGCGGCGTGTACGACGCGAAGTATTGCTCGCTTCACGTCAGGGTGTCCAACGCTGCCGCCATCCACCTGTACGTCGACATCCTGGGGTACGAGAAGAAGGATGTGGAGAAGAAGTACTACGCCGACGGAGAGGACGCGCACGACATGCGTAAGACCTTCGCGCGGCTGGCGGAGGAAGCGGGGAAAAACCGAGACGCGGACGTCGACTCGGCGCTGGTGCGGGAGCTCGAGCTGCTGAGCGTCGTGGGGTGATGAGAGGGGTGCGCGGTAGTTTGTAGGGCGTTTGCTGTCGTATCGTACGTCGCGGTCGCGCCGAGTCACGTCACGCTCGTCAGTCCATTTTCCTCGGGGCGACACGGTTTTAGCGGTCGTCGTCGTCGGCGTAGTCAGTCACCGCTCGCTCCGCCGCCTCGACGCCGTCGCTCACCTCGCCGCTCGTCACGGGTGAGACCCCAGGATGTCCGCGTTCGACGAGCTCGGGGTTTGTCCCGAGCTCATCCGCGCCGCGGACGACGCGGGCTGGCTCCTGCCCACCGCCGTGCAGGCGGAGGCGACGCCGCTGATCCTGGGCGGCGGCGACGTGCTC
>MDSV01175865.1_pt1 | contig 11412 bp, 10 predicted proteins | sample 810851 | NCBI WGS metagenome assembly MDSV01 (sample SAMN05326640, study PRJNA326480) | marine metagenome | isolation source: seawater | place: Atlantic Ocean: North East | collected 2012 | reverse complement strand
ATACTTTCCAAAAATTAAAGCTTCAAATAAAATATTGCCTTTAATAGGTGATTATATTTTTTGTTTTCATAATGAGTTTAAAAATTTGAATTTTATAAGTAAATTAAAATTTACTAAAGGCTTAAAATATTTTTTAAAAGGTCATATAGAGTCTCAATCTGAAATTGAGTATTTTATTAATAAATGCAAATCACTTGAAAATGACAAAGGATTTTTAAGTAAAAATATTTGTGAATTAAGTCCTAATTCGATGTATCAGTTTAAAACAGGTCTTTTAAAAAATGAAATTTTTAAATTATTAGAAATACAGAAAAATAAGATTAAGATTTTAATAAACGATGTAAAATTTAAAGTGAATTCTAATAACTTTATTATTTCTCGTAATTAAAAAATATAATGATGTCTAAAACTTATAATGTGTAAAAAGCATAGTGCGGAGCTTTGCCCATTCAAATATTTATTCTTTTTGACTATTTCAACAAAACTTATATAAATTAATTTACTTAACATGATAAATAATAAAAAAGTTTTAGTTACTGGCGGCACTGGCTCCTTTGGTAAAAATTTAATTAACTATTTAGAGAAAAGATTTAAACCAAAAAAAATAATTATCTTCAGTCGTGACGAGTTGAAACAAAGTCAGATGATGACAGAGTTTTCAAAAATTCGGTCAAAACTTAGATTTTTTATTGGAGATGTGAGAGATTACTCAAGATTAAATTTAGCAATGCGAGATGTGGATATTGTTTTTCATGCAGCTGCTCTGAAAAATGTACCTCTTGCAGAGTATAATCCTTTCGAAGCCATTAAAACCAATATTTTTGGTGCACAAAATGTAATTGATGCTTCATTTGAGAATAATGTTAAAAATGTCTTAGCATTGAGCACTGATAAAGCTTCATCACCGATTAATTTATATGGTGCCACAAAATTAGCGTCCGACAAACTATTTATAACTGCTAATAATTTCAAAGGAAAGAACAAGACAAAGTTTAGTGTAGTAAGATATGGAAATGTAATGGGAAGTAGAGGCTCTGTAGTACCTATTTTTAATCAATTTCGTGATAAAAATTATATTCCAATTACAGACAGGCATATGACAAGATTTAATATTACACTTCAAGAAGCAATTAATTTCGTATTGAATTCCTTGAAAATTATGCAAGGTGGAGAAATATTTGTACCCAAAATTCCATCATTTAAAATTACTGATTTAGCTAAAGCTATGTATCCAAAAAAAAATATTAAGATCATAGGCTTAAGACCGGGAGAAAAAATTCACGAAGAAATGGTTTCGACAGGCGAGTCAATAAATACTATTAGATATAAAGACTCTTATATTATTTGTCCTCAATCTGAATTTTTTAAATGGGATAAAAAAAGACATTTAAGATCAAAAAAAGGTTCAAAAAAATTTCCTGAAAATACCTCCTACAATAGTGGCTCTAATAGTGAGTTTTTGACCGTTGAAGCAATAAGAAAATTGCTTAAGGCAAATAAGTTTATTTAAAACAAAATTCCATATATTAATCATGAGCGAAGCTTTAGTCCTTTCTCTAAAAAATAAAAACTGCAATAACGAGTCTAAGTTATTACTTGGTGGAGAATGGGTGCTTGAAAACAATGTAATTAAAAAAGATATACAATATAAAATTTTTAAATCTAAAAGTTATTTAAAAAAATATAGAAAAACTAACTGTATTGAAGCAGACAAAATATACCAAGAACTTTGCATCGATTTATCAAAAAAATTGAATTTATTACATTCAGTTAATCTAAGCCTTAAATCCTGGAAGATAATATTTGGAAGCTGGCTTAAAATATTTGTAAATATTTGTTACGAAAGAATTTTCTTAATTTCAGAAATATTAAACAAACATAAAATTTCCAAAATTTATGGCTCAAAAAACGATAATTTTCAATTTTATAGCAATGGCACTTTAGAACAACGTTTTCAGGCTGCCGATCCCTCTTGGAATAATAATCTATTTTTTGAGATAATTCGGTTCTTAGACTCTCAATGTGAAAATGATTTTTCGATTGAAAAATTTAATAACCATCAAGATTATGATGAAAGTTTAACCGAAACAAAATCAGCATCAAATGAGTATAAAAAAAGATTAATAAAAGTTTTTGACTTTTTCAAATTTTTTAGAGGAAAAAATGATGCATTAATTACTCAAACAGGGCTATTATTTACATACGAAAAATTATTTGAAATTTTATTTTTTCAGTTTCCTCAAAATTATAAAAAAAGATCTATCACTTACAAAAATTACAATGGCGCTCTAAGAAAAAAATTAAACTTATCATACGAGAATGAAAAAAACGTAAGAAACTTTGTCAGAAAAAATTTAATAAAGTTTTTACCAATTTGCTTTGTTGAAAATTTTAAAGACATATATGATAATTGCGAAAAGGAATTTCCTGAAAATCCAAAATTTATAATGACAGCATTTGCATGGGAGTATGATGTGAATTTTAAGTTTTATGCTGCGAAAAAGGTAAATGAAAATACACCCTACTTTTTATTTCAACATGGTAATACTTATTTTACAGATGATTTTGTCTTCAATAGACCTGAATATGAAACCGCCGATAAATTTTTTTCTTTCGGATATAGTAAAAAAAAGTTTTCCAAGGGATTTTGCAATCATTTGACTCTAGGGAAAAAAATCAAACCCAAAAAAGAAGGATTGCTCCATTTGATCTCACCCTTTTTGCCAGGAAGAATATTTCCATATGAGCAAAGCACTGAAACAATCGACTCTTTTCAGAATATTTATAGTTTTGAAAAAAAAATCAGTGATAATTTAAGAGAAAAAATATTATTAAGATCAACTAGAGAATTTTTAGATACTGATAGAGGGAAATGGTATGCAGATAAATATTTTAACAATTTTAAAAAAAACCAAATAGATTACGGATCTAACGATTACAATGAAAATCTTAGAAATTCTCGAATAAATTTATTTTTTTATGATAGCACAGGAATACTTGAAAATTTTATTTATAATATTCCAACTATAGGTGTTTGGAATAATTTGTATAACCACATTGAAGACGAGTTTGTTGAGAAATACCAACTGCTAAAAGATGCTAATATAGTATTTAATAGCGTGGATGACTCGATAAAGCATTTAAATAATATTTGGGAAGATGTGGATGCATGGTGGTTTTCAAAAAAAACACAAAAAAATATAAATCTTTTCAATTCTGGCTTTAATAATAAAGGAAATATAACCTCTTTACTTAAATTAAGAAAATACGTGAAAAATAATATTTACTAACTTTTCGAATATAAATGAAATCAAAAAAAAAAAACATACTTATCATTGGTGGCACAGGTTTTATCGGATATCATTTAGCAAAAGCCTGCTTGTCCAAAAAATTTAATGTATTCAGTTTTTCTGGCTCTAAACCAAAAAAAATTAGAACTTTATCAAAGGTGAAATATTTATTTGGAAAACTAGAACATAAAAAAGATTTTAAAAAATTTGATAAAACTACTTTTGATTTTGTTGTCAACTGTGGGGGATATGTAGATCATAAGAATAAAAAAAAAACCTACGAAAGTCATTACAAAGGTTGTTTAAATCTCCACTATTATTTTAAAGACAAAAATTTGGTAAAATTTATTCAAATTGGAAGTTCAGCAGAATATGGAAAGATTAAATCTCCACTAAAAGAAAGTGCTAAACCTAAACCTACAGAAATTTATGGTAAGTCAAAATTGCTTGCATCAAATTTCTTAATAAAAAAATATAAAAATGAAAAATTTCCTATTGTAATATTAAGATTTTTCCAAGTTTTTGGAAATAAACAAGATCCTAATAGATTTATTCCTTTTGTAATAGAGGAATGTTTATCAAATAATTTATTTAATTGCTCAACATGCACTCAAAAGAGAGACTTTCTGTATATCGATGATGCAATTAAAGCAATTTTATTATCTTTGAAAAACAAAAAGGTCGTTGGAAAAATCATTAACATTGGTAGCGGTAAACCGATAAAATTAAAAAATATTATTTTTAAGATAATTAAAATTATTAAGAAAGGTAAACCAAATTTTGGAAAAATCAAATTAAGATCAGATGAAAATAAATTGATTTTTCCGGATTTAAAATTAGCTCAAAAAAATTTGGGATGGAAAGTTAAAAATAATTTTAATTTAAGTTTGAGAAAAACTATTAATTCTTATAAAGATCTAAAGGCGAAATGAAAGTTATAATTTTATCTGGCGGCCTAGGCACAAGAATATCCGAGTATACAAAGACGATTCCAAAACCGCTTATCAAAATTGGCAAACATCCAATTTTAATACATATAATTAAACATTATTTAGATTATGAATTTAACGAATTTATAATAGCCACAGGTTATAAAAAAGATCTAATAAAAAAATATTTTAAAAATTTTAAAAAAGAGGAGGTGCCTTTTAATTGCAAAATTAATAATAACAAATGTAAAATTACTATTGTTGATACTGGCACCAGCACTATGACTGGAGGTAGAATTAAGAGATTACAAAAATTTTTTAAAAAAGATGAAAAATTTATGTTTACATATGGCGATGGTGTTTCAAATATAAATTTGATTAAACTTAAAAGATTTCACTTGAAACAAAAAAAAATAGCCACAGTAACCGCTGTGCATCCACCAGCAAGATTTGGAGAAATAATTATAAAAAAAAATTTGGTAACGTCATTTAAAGAAAAACCACAGATCAAAACTGGTTGGATAAATGGAGGTTTTTTTGTTGCTGACTATAATTTTTTTAAATTTTTAAAAAATGATAAAGAAATTTTAGAAAAAAAACCTTTAGAGAGACTTTCACGGCTGAGAAAATTATCTGTTTTCCGACATAACGGATTTTGGAAATGCATGGATACTGTTAGAGATAGAGATGTTTTAAATGAAATTTTAAAAGGTAGGACCTTTTTTTAATGTTTATGAGAGATAAATTTAGTAAAACGTTTAAGAACAAAAGAATAGTCATAACTGGTCATACTGGATTTAAAGGGTCATGGCTGACATTTTGGCTTCATCTAAATGGGGCAAGTATCCTAGGAATATCGCAAAATATTCACGGGGAACCTAATCATTTTAAAGAACTTAATCTTAAAAAAAAAATTAAATCTGCATACTTCAATATTGCTAACCAAAGAGAGCTCAAAAAAAGAATACTAAAATTTAAACCAGATTATATTTTCCATTTGGCAGGGCAATCCATGGTAAAAAAATCATACGATGATCCAATAATAACTTTTTTGACTAATTCCTTTGGAACTTTGAATTTATTAGAGACTTTAAGAAGTTACAAAAGAAGGTGCAATGTTATTTTAATTACTAGCGATAAAGTTTATAAGAATTTAGAAATAAAAAGGGGGTATAAAGAATCAGACATGCTTGGTGGTAAAGATCCTTACAGCGGATCAAAAGCAGCAGCTGAAACGATAATTCATTCTTACTTTTCCTCGTTTTTCAGTAAACAGAAAAAGATTAGAATTGCAGTAGCAAGAGCAGGTAATGTTATAGGAGGAGGAGATTGGAACGATAATCGTCTTATACCTGATTGTGTAAAAGCCTGGTCCAAAAAAAGAAAAGTAATAATTAGAAATGCTAATTCAACTCGACCATGGCAAAATGTTTTAGATATTATAAATGGTTATTTAACATTAGCTTCAAAATTGAATAAAAATTCAAAATTTCACGGAGAAATATTTAATTTTGGTCCGAGCAGAGAAGATAACTTTACCGTATTACAAGTGGTGAAACATATGGAAAAGTATTGGGATAATATAAAATGGAAAATTAAAAAAAGTTCTTTTTTTGAATCAAAACTCCTTAAATTAAATAGCAACAAAGCTGAGAAATTATTAGGCTGGAAGTGCAAGTTAAGTTTGAAAGAGTCTCTTAGACTAACTATTGAATGGTACAAAAAATATTATCAAAAGAAAAATGTATATAAAATTTCTTTAGAGACCCTTCAAAAATATTTAGATCATAAGAAAGCATAAGCCTCATTGATCTGATTTTTATGAAAAAAAACAAAATATTAATTAGCGTGATAATGAATTGTCACAACGGTGAAAAATTTTTAAATCAAAGTGTTAAAAGTGTTTTAAATCAATCTTATAAAAATTGGGAATTAATTTTTTGGGACAACAAATCTACCGATAATAGTAAAAAAATGATTAAAAATTTTAAAGATAATCGAATTAGATATTTTTATAGTAAATTTTTTTTTACATTATATAAATCAAGAAACTTGGCTATTAAAAAGGCTAAAGGAGAATATATTTGTTTTTTAGATACAGATGATCTTTGGAAAAAGACCTATTTAAATCAATTCGTTAAAAAAATTAAAAAGGAAAATTGTGATATAGTTTGTTGCAAGTATGATATTTTTTTTCATTCTAAGAAATTAACTAAAGTAATAGAAAATAAAATTTTACCAAAGATTTTGTCTACTCAACTACTTCTAAACAAATATATAATAGGCATTAATGCCATTATGGTAAAAAAGAATATTTTTTCGAAATACAAATTTAATGAAAAATATAATGTTATTGGAGATTTTGATTTATTTGTGAGATTGAGTTCATTTTATAAAATTTTCTATTTGAACAGTTCACTAGCAATTTATAGAAGTCATGGAGATAATTTTTCTAATAGGTATTTAAATCTTTATATTAATGAATTAAGTAATTGGCTAATTTATTACACAAAATATAAAAATAATGAATATGATTTAAAAAAGATTAAATTACTAATCTTTAAATTAAAATTAAAGTATTTAATTAGAAAATTTAGAAATTACTTTTAGATTAAGGGCGCGTAGTTCAGTGGTAGAACGCTACGTTGACATCGTAGAGGTCATAAGTTCAATTCTTATCGCGCCCACCAAAATGGTATAATTTGTTAACAATGATCTATTTACTTATCTCATCAAAAAATTTATCAATTATTCTATATGTCTATGACCAAGAATAAAAAAATTAAGTTTGGGCTTTTAGGCCTTGGAAATGTTGTCCGAGGTAGAGTAAAAAATATATTTGCTAATGAGCTTAAAAATAGCTCTGTAGAAGCAGTTTTTGACAAAGACAAAAAAAAGGTAAAAGAATATAGCAAATACTTTAGGTGTAGTGAAACTTTTAAGGAAAATCTTTTTTTTAAAAAAAATTTTAAAATTTGTTATATTTCTACTCCTTCCGGAAGTCACTTTAACGACATATTAAAATGCTTTAAATATAATAAGCATGTAGTTGTCGAAAAACCACCAGTATTAAAAATTAAACAATTAATATTTCTCAATAAACTTGCTAAAAAGAAAAAACTAAATTTTTTTGTAATTTATCAAAATAGAGAGAACAAATCGGTAAAATTCGTAAAAAAATTTTTAAGTCAAAACAAAAATGATAAAGTAGTTTTAGTTAATCTAAACCTATTATGGTCCAGACCTCAAAAATACTATTCTAATTGGCATGGAAAATGGAAACATGACGGCGGAGTCATAGCACAACAAGGCATTCATTATATTGATTTACTCTGTCATTTTTTTGGAAAACCAATTAAGGCAGTAAGTCTTGTGAATAATGTAAGCAATAAATTAGAAGCAGAAGATACTCACGTAGGATTAATTAAATTTAAAAAAGCTAATTGCACTGTAGGTTTAACAACTGCTTTAAAGCCAAATGATTTAAAGGCATCTATAGAAATTTTTTGTCAAAAAAAAATTATTAGATTATCTGGTTTATGCTGTAATAATGTTTTTATTGAAAACTACGATAAATCAAAACTAAAATACTATAAAAAATTAAGTACGAGCAACTCTGAGAAAGTGAGAAATGGTATGGGTAATTCACATTTAAATTGTTTTGAAGAAATCATAAAAAAATTACAAAATAAAACTTCTAAACCGCTTAAAGCTATAGAAACAATTGATACATTGAAATTAATTAACATGCTTTATCGATCTTCATCAAAAGCGAGTTGGATTAAAAATGATAAGATGATAATTAATTCAAGGTTGGGAAATTGAAAAATCAATTAAATAATTTTATTAATAATAAATTAAGTTTAAAAAAGAAAACTAAATTTACTCTGATAATAGGTTCGAGTCCCTCAAAAGGAGCTAGGTCACCTTTATTATGGAATAATGCCTATAGATCGTTTGGGCAAAAAACAAGAATGTATCCCGCCGATGTTTCTGAAAATAATTTAAAAAGATTAATTGAATTTCTTAAGTTAGAAAAAAATTTTCAAGGCTCATCTGTGACAATACCATTTAAAGAAAAAGTGTTGCCATTTCTTGACGATATAGACCAAAACGCAAAAGCTATTGGTTCGGTTAATACAATCATAAAGAAAAAAAATAGATTACGTGGTCTAAATACTGACTATTACGGATCTATGCACACACTAAAAAAGATAAAAATAGGAAAAGAAAGTAAAAATGTTTTGATACTTGGATGTGGGGGAGCTGGGAAAGCATGTATAGTATCTGCTATTAATTATTTCAAAAAAAGTAAAGTTATGATCTATAATAGAAACGCTAAAAAACTTAAAAAATTTTTAACAAAATTAAGTATTAAAAATACAAATCATATCAAATCTATTTCAAGTATAAACCAATTAAAAAAGATTAATCAGCTTGATCTTATTATAAACACTACTTCAATAGGGTTTGAAAATTGGTTTGCACAAAATGGATATTATAATTTACAAAGCTATAGCCCACTTTATAAGGTAAATGTTAAAAAAACAAAATTTAAAATCTTAAAAAATTTTATGAAAAAAAATAATAAAAATATTGGAGCAAATATTTTCAATACAATTAATTTTTTATCAAAATTAAAGAAATTAACAATTTTTGATATAATATATCAGCCAGGAAATACTACATTAATGAAGATTGGATCTTTATTTGGGCATAATGTTTATAATGGACTTGAAATGAATTTTATTCAAGCTGTAAAAGCTTTTAGTGTAGTAAATAATAATAAAGATATTAAAAAAATAATGAAAGGAATGCAAAATGGAAAATAAATTTCCAGGAAAAGATATCACAGATGAAGACCTAAAAGAAAAATTTCCCCTTTCTTCCTCATTAAATAAAAAAAAAACAATTCAAATCACAGAAGATATATCATTTGGCACCAACTGTTTTCCGATCATTGCTGGACCAAATACTTTAGAAAATAAAGATATGATATTTAAAACTTGTGAATTACTAGAGAAAAAAAATCTAAAAATGATTAGAGCTGGAATCTACAAGCCACTTACATTTCCTTATAGGTCAAAAAAATATTTTGAATTAGGTGATAAAGGGGTCAGAATTATTGAAGAAATGAAAAAAAATTTTGATATAGTAGTGGTCTCCGAAATCATGGATTCTGATAAACTTCAGCATGTAAATGATGTTGTTGATGTTTTTCAAATTGGTGCAAGAAATATGCAAAACTTCAATTTGATTACAAAAGTTGCCAAAAAAAATAAACCAATTTTACTTAAAAGGCATTTTGGGTGCTCTATCAGGGATTTACTTGGAGCTGCTGAATATGCATTAATAGAAAAAAATGAAAACGTAATTCTCTGTGAAAGAGGTGTTTCTACTCCTCATACCCACCGAAGCACGAGTAGGTTTTTACTTGATTTACAAGCAATACCGGCGGTGCAAGAAAATTCCTGTTTACCAATTATTTCTGATCCAAGTCATGCATCATTTTGGCATAAATGGGTTAGACCTTTATCTCTAGCATCATTAGCAGTCGGAGCAGAGGGACTAATGATAGAAACGCATCCAGATCCCAGGAATGCCGCAGTTGACCCTTTACAACCTATAAGCTTTGAAGAGTTTTCAAGTTTGGTTGATGAGTTAAGAGAGATGGCAAAAATTCAAAATAAAAAAGTTGTGTAATTAATGAAGCCAGAAGTTTCTATAATTGTAAGGACTAAAAATGAAAAAAAATGGGTTTTAAAATGCCTGTATGGAATTTTTTCACAAAAATTCTCAAATTTTGAAGTTTTATTAGTTGATAATAATAGCAATGATGGAACTATAGGTTTAGTTAAAAAAAATTTTCCAAAAGTAAAAATATTAAAATTTAAACCTAGAACTTTCTTTCCCGGCCAAGCTTTAAACTTTGGCGCATCTAAATCTAAAGCCGAATATTTAGTTTTTATATCTGGGCATTGTATTCCAAAAAACGATACCTGGTTGTCATTTTTAATTAAGAATATTAAAAATAAAAAAATTGCAGGAGTCTATGGTTGCCAAGAGCCTTTAGATAATTCTGACCCAAACGACGTAAGGGACTTAATTTATCTTTTTGGAAAAGATAGAAAAGTTCAAACTAAGGATCCTTTTTTCCATAATGCTAACAGCATAATTAAAAGGAATTTATGGGTTAAAAATAAGTTTGATGAGAGAACTCCGCACATAGAAGACAGACTTTGGGCAGAAAATCTTCTATCTAAAGGGTTTAAAATTATCTACGAGCCTAGAGCATCAGTATATCATCATCATGGTTTAAATTATAGAGGCAATGAGAAAAGAATAAAAAGAATAAGCAATATTCTTACGACCAGATCAGTTGCAAAAAAATTAAAGAAACTCTCTTGTATTATTCCAATTTTAAATCCTCTTAAAATTGAAGATAAGTTTGTTGTTGAAAGACTTATTGCAGATGTCATAAACATAAAATCTATAGATAAAATTTTCATAATTTGTAACGATAAATCACTTTCGCTGAAATTAAAAAATAAAAAAATAAAATTTGTTAAGAGAGAAAGATCTCTTGAAAAAGATTTTATCGGGGCCGATTTTGTTTTGGTTGAAACATACAAGAATAAAATCAAAAAATTAACAAATTCTACCCATTTACTAATATTGGAAGAGCCATATGTTTTAAGGCCCAAAAATTTTTTGAAAACTCTTATAAAGAATTTTGATTGTAATTATGAAACTTTGATTCCAATATGTAAAAGCAGACATCATAATCTTTGGAAAAAAAATGAAGTAGGAGAATTGGAAGTTCTATTTAAAACTTCATTACCTTCTTTGATGACAGATCATAAAATTTTTCAGGAAGTTAGAGGACTTGGCTGTATAGTGGAGGCAAAGTCGTTTGAAAAAAATGGAAGAAACTCCAAAAATTTTAAATTTCTAGAAATTGATAGTGATAGCTCATTTAAACTCACAAAGAAAATGATAGATTACTTATACAATTAAAAATTATTCATCATCATGTGTGGCTACATATTTTATAAAGGGTAAAATGAATTATATTAATATTAAAAATTTATTAGAAAAAATTCTATCTTTAATTAAAATAAAATGGCAATTTTCCTTACCGTCGAAAAGAGAAATATTAATTTACGACAAAGTTACAAATGTCGATTTCCTTT
>MDSV01222752.1_pt1 | contig 11413 bp, 15 predicted proteins | sample 810851 | NCBI WGS metagenome assembly MDSV01 (sample SAMN05326640, study PRJNA326480) | marine metagenome | isolation source: seawater | place: Atlantic Ocean: North East | collected 2012 | reverse complement strand
CTCATAATTTAGTCTCCTGAGGAAGCCTCTTAGTCGACGCTTATATCTATACGGCATATCAACGATTCGTCTGTCATGCGTCTGTGTCGATGACGGTATCTCTGCCATTTTGAGGGATTATTATCTGGAACGGAGGGGCCTCGCCGAAGCTTCTTGCGAAGTCATCAACATCGTCATCTGGAGTGTGGAATAGAACGAGGTGCTTCGGTTTGCAGTCTAGAGCGAATTGGATTAGCTCGGTTTTCCCGGCATGATTGGAAAGATCGAACTTATCTATTTCTAGATCTATTTTCGTCATTTTCCCAAAAATCGGGAGCATTCCGGTATCCAAGAGGGACCTGCCGCCAGAACGATCTGCCTGATACCCCGTGAGGAGGATTGCATTAGCAGAATCGTGTCTAAGGCGATTGAGATACCATATTGCAGGGCCACCGTCTAGCATGCCAGACGTGGTAACGATTACGTCTGCCTCTAGAGCTTTGAAGCGATCCGACTTTCCACGCACTCTTTTTGACCAGCGATATGCTCTCTCAAAGGCAGAGGGGTCGCTCAGATAGGATGGGTTGTCCATCCAGATTTGGGATATCCTCGTTCCCATCCCATCATAGTGTACATTCAATGAAGGGTCGTTCTCATAGAGGATCTTGATGATGTCTTGACCCCTTCCTGATGCGAAACTGGGGATGATGGCAGTACCGCCGCGAGATCGTATTTCCTGAACTCTTTCGACAAGTCTCTTTTCTTCTTCTGATCTGTCATTGTGGTCTCTTGCAGCGTATGTCGCCTCCATGACAAGGATGTCGCATTTGAGGGGTTTGGCGCCGAGGACGTTTGGGCTGTTCCGTGTATCGATATCTCCTGTCCAAAGTATCGTGAGGTCTTCCTTCCTCAGTTCGATCATGGAGGCCCCGGGAACGTGGCCTGCCAGATGGAGGGTGCAGTCCCATCCGTCCAATTCGAATGCCTCGCCATGATCATGAGTTTGCCAGGAGTCGAGGGCATCGTCGATGTCTCTCTTGTCCCATGTTAGGGGATAGCCCTCTATGCTGGATACTTTGTACGTGTCCCTCCACATGATCCCGGATAAATCCGCTACAAGAGGAGTAGCGTGCAATTTGGCATTGTGATGTCCCACCAGCCACGGCGCCATTCCTATGTGATCGATGTGTGCGTGTGTGATTATCGCATTGTTCACATGGGGTGAGGGAGATGGGTACCTGGGAGGCCTTGAAGCCGCCAACCCATAATCGATTAGAATTCTATTAGTTCCGTGTGTTTCGATAGTACAACCCACATTCCCGACTTCTCTAGCACCCCCCAGGAAGTGGAACCATACTTTGGGCATGCTCCGTTGTTGCACCCCAAGTTCATGAAACCTCGGACCCACCCCTCAATTTCCTGTGGAATTAAAAAACTTCAATACTAACAAAATAGAAATTAGGATATTCATCGGCAATTAATTCTCAATATGGATTTGGGTTTATGATTGTTCAGTGGCCAATTGTAATAGTGAACTAGAGAGATTTAATATTCCACTGGAACTCAAGGGGTGGGTATCAATGAAAAAGGATGCTCAACCCGCAATCTTCATGGCAAGAGTACCAGGGCATAATCTAGTTCTGGATGAGCTCAGATGTTTTGGTTGCGCCGCTTGTATAGCGGCATGTCCCATTGATGTATTAATTCTGGAACCTCCCATAATATCGATTAGAGAAGCATCCTGTACACATTGTGAGATCTGTATACCTACCTGCCCTGTCCACGCACTCTCAATCAGGGAAGCATGATCATGAGAATCTTGGTGAATGGAATTACAATCCGACATCTCGCATTCGCTATTGAAGTACTCATTACCGATGCCGACGCACGAATTCACATAATTACCGAAGAACCCGAAATCGGTCTATCTCAATCTCTGCAACCCGGTTCCAAATTGAATACCCACCCAATGTTGAAAATTTTGATTAGACACCTTCCCCGGGATACGGATACGAACACATTTGTACGGGGCATGTGGATCTCAAGGGCTCTTGGAATTGAATCTGCAGAACGAGGGGCTACGATTCACTTGCGCAGCTCCTTAATTGAAATCACGGACAAGACCTTCCAAATTGTTGGTGCGGGGCAGAAATCCATTGACCCGATTATTTTCGATTACGAGTATGATCCAGAATTTAATGAGTCAGAGAAATGGTTCGGGGCTTCATTTTCATGTCCATGTAGTGAGAAAGAATGCTTACCAAGAGGCGATGGAACATGTGAACAATGGTCCAGGAAACCAATCCAAAAGACAACAGCATTAGAGACCTCAACTTGGTTTGGGGATGACCCATTCGAAGCCGTATCAGTCGAGCTCGAAAAGGGAATCGCAGATGCGAGGGAATATCTGCAATCCCCGAAATACTCCTAATACCATTGTCTTCTGGGCAACACGTGGTCGGCGTTGAGAGCATAGTAAGCAGAAACATCCCAAGGCACGCCTTGCTCATAGATCCAGCAGACCAACCCCCTGATGTCGCTGCAAAACGCGCGATTGCAGGAGCGATGGCAGGGTCTTCAATGATCCTGATCGGAGGCTCCTCTGGTACAGATTCAGATAACGTGGATCGCACGGTAGTGGCAATCAAGGAAGCATTGGAACTCATAGAGTGGGCAGCAACTCAAGATTCCGAAGCACTAAATCAAGAGAGAATACCCATCATACTCTTCCCCCAAGGAGCAAACGCACTGTCCCCCAACGCTGATGGAATCACATTCATGATGCTGATGAACAGTACCGATCCAAGATTCCTGATCGGAGAGCAAGTTGCAGGCGCGCCCTTCATCAAAAAAGTAGGAATTGAACCGATATCTATGGGCTATGTCATATGTGCACCAGGCGGAAAAGCAGGTGAAGTGGGCAAAGCGGATTTGATCAGACCCGAAGATGTGGGGAGAGTGGCATCATATGCAGCAGCGGCTGAATTATTCGATTTCAAACTACTATATTTGGAGGCAGGAAGCGGAGCTGCTACACCAGTTTCTCCAGAGCTCATCTCCGCCGCTCGTAGCAGTACCGACATACCCATCGTGGTGGGGGGAGGCATAAGAGACGGGGCCGCCGCCAGAACTGCGGTAGAGGCTGGTGCCGATTGGATTGTAACAGGCACTCTGGGCGAGGAGTACGCAGACGCGGACGAACTCCGAAAAGTGCTATCCGAACTCATAATATCTATGCGATTTACTGAATAGGCCTGATTTTAGCTGCGACCGCACTATCGAGAAGCAGCAAATTCCCTCTCAAGATCTAAAAGAGCTGTTAGCAGAGTCTCTTCTTTCTCCCTGAGACGCGCCAATTCTTCTCCATCCTCTTCTTTGCCTTCTTTCACGGATAAGATCGAAATCTCTCTTTCCAACTCTTCAATCCTATCTGCCATCTCTACCTTGGTCGAGGATATTCCACGAATCCCTCTTATCTTAGCGATTTCAACCTCTAGTAGCCTTGCCTTATTTTGTGACTCGTTCAATTCAGCCTCGGAACCCGCCAAAGCGTCCCAAGTCTGGATTACCTCCTCAACAAGATCTTTCTTACTTAATTCGAGAAGCCGTCGTCTATGACCCGAGGGATCGCCGTGATCAGCCCCTGACAATACATTCACCCAGAATTTACTCTATATCTTTCCAGATTAACCTTCGCTACAAAGGACCCTTGCCAATCAATCATAAACACAACTACTCGACATCTGTATGTTAAGGGGTGGTGTACTGAAGTCAGCGATAATCCTTGCAGCAGGTGTCGGAAGTAGGCTAGCCCCTTTGACAAACGACATTCCAAAATGCTGTGTCGAAGTATCTGGGAAATCCATAATCCGAAGAATTACAGACCAATTACTCACATGTGACCCCTCTATGGAGATTATAGTTGTGACCGGATACAAATCTCAAATCGTCATAGATGAAATGAGTGGCTATCCTGAGAACGTAATCCTCATCGAAAATGAGGAGTACCTCACAACTAACAATATGGAATCTTGCAGGCTCGGAATAATGAGAAAAAATACTATCTCAGAGAGCTGTATGATCATAAATGGTGATTGTGTCTATTCCCAATCAATTATTTCGAATGTGTATAATTCCAAAAAGAGCTGTATAGCCACGGATTTCTCGATGTATAGTGAAGAAAATATGAAAATATTAATTTCTGATGGCAGAGCAACTGCAATTTCGAAATCGATATCGGAAGCCCAAGGAGGAAAGACATCAATAGATTTGTACAATTTTTTAGACAGTGATCTTGAGATTTTATTTTCAATAATGAACGAATACAATGAGGCAGGAGATCGGGATAAATGGACTGAAGTTGCAATCAGCGACCTTCTTTCTCGTGAGGGAAGCAGAATCCTGCCACTCGATATCTCAGGGGAAAAATGGATGGAGATCGACAATCATGATGATCTAGAGAGAGCTCGTAATATGTGGTGAGGGGGAGCATTGGCAGAATCGAAACAACAGGGAGGCCATATGATAAAACCCCCTCGACTTTTGAGGAGGATATTGTCTTTTTACAATCCTTGGAAGGTATACTGGTGGGTGTATTTTGGACCATGGACTTGGCTGTTTAGGGGTTTGAGTCGACTCGTTCCAAAACAAAAAAATCTATTCATCTTCGGCTCAAATGAGGGCTTACATTTTTCAGACAACTCAAGGTCACTTTTTGAGCACATCCATGACAACGACGATTCAATAAAAGCCGTCTGGTTCACAAAAAGCAAAGATGTTTTTGAAGAAATTGAGAGTAAATACCCAGGCGCGGTAGTGAAATCCCCGAGCCTAAAAGCGGCTTTTCTCTACCTTAGAGCCGAGCAAGCAGTTATCTCATTCGGATATCAAGATTTGTGCAAAATGCCATGGATTCCATCAATTGAAATCAATCAACTGTGGCACGGAGTTCCATTGAAGAAAATCGGCCTACTCAAGAGCGAGGATGAGACAAATTCCGACTATGGGGAAAGCGGACGACTTTTTCTTCGATGGTGTGGAAATGTAGACAGATTCTTTGTCGCGTCGGATTATGAGAGAAACAATCACAGCGATGCGTTTGAAATTCCGAAATCTCGTTTTAGAATTACAGGAAACCCCCGAAACGATCGTTTGTACACCAGATCCGGTAGCCTAGAATCCGACATCAAGACCATTCTCTATGCCCCAACATTCAGGGAGAGGGGAGACGGTCCGGGCAACCATACACGAATACTGATGCATCCAGATATGGAAGAGCACTCGATGCACGACTTCCTCATGAAGAACAACTGTAGATTGATTGTTCGTCCGCATTGGATAACTCAAGGCCACCAGTATTCATCAAGCAGAATTGATACAATATCCCACTCCCAGGAACCCGATTTGTATAACTTGTTTTCAATTTCTGACATACTTGTCACTGATTACTCCAGCGCTTTTATTGACTGGCTGATTGTAGATAGGCCGATAATTTTCACTCCTTACGACCTTGAAGAATATATGGAAAAAAACGGACTATTAGATGAGTACCAGAAACAAGTACCTCCCCCAATATGCCGCTCCCCTGATGATATTTTCACATCATTATTAGAATCGATATCGGACCCTGATAAATATCGGGAGGAGAGAATGGCGATGAAAATAAAATATCTTGGTGAAACAGGCTATGGGGCATCCCAACGAATACTCAAAATCATGACAAGCGAAGACTAGTCAAAACATCTCATTTGAGGCATAGCAGAACACTAACCTCTTTGATCATCAAATACATATCCAAATTTTGTGATCTCCCACTTGCAGATTTCATTCACTCTTCTTATCGAAGCATCATCATAGAAAAGGGAATAATGCAACTTAGTCCTCCTTGTTTTTGATTTAGCCCTGGGCAAATCCACGTAATCAAATCCGAATGATAGCAATAGATCTGGCCACTCTTCAGCTAGATTTTCAAACCTTATAGTACGATCTACAACCAAGTTACCATCTATTGTGTATAGCCAGGAGTCTGTGAGTTTTGAATCTGGCAGCACTTTGAGGTAGTCAGAGAATTCCAAATCTTCCGGCAGACCAAGCATGCCTTCTCCAAATTTCTCAAAGAAGAATTGGGAGACAGCCCTGTCCCAGGGATTCCTTACAACACAGAATTTTTGGTATCTTTCAAATCGTTCAGCACCAATCCTCTTCTTTACTAATTTCGCTGATGTATGATTGAAATGATGGGCGCGCCCTCCACCCTTCAAGAGATTCCATAGATCCCACCTTCTGTAAGATCTCAATGGAATGAGTGTGTTTTGCCTACCTGGTAGGCCAAGATCCTCTTTCACCTTCTCTTCAGATGTGGACAAAGAGGTGATGATGTCCTCAGACCCACAAAATTTGGACAAGGCAATCTCAATACTGGTACCAGCGGTTTTTCTAGTCTTGATGAATATGAACTGATTGTGGTGGGAGACAATCAAATTATCACCTCAATCCCAGTTTTCTCATAACCGCCAAAAATAGTGACACAGACCAGAGCCGCATTGACTCATAGCGGGTCAACGGCGATACATGCTGATCCCCATATGTTCGCAATAACAATCTTCTTTTCGCCCAATCCCCATTCAAGATTTTCTTGATAGATATCGTTCCAGCTGCAACCTCAAGATACTTTTTCCTGTCAAGACGGTAGAGAAGTAATTCACTTCTAGCCCTGTCTCTTTCTATACCGGCCCGATCAGGATGGTGCACTACACAGTCCGGAGCCCATTTTACATCGTATCCAGACCTGATAGCCCTCCAGGCTAAATCCGTGTCTTCTCGATGGATGTAGTATCTTTCATCGAAGCCACCTAAATTTTCCAGCACGACTCTTCGATAAGCCATATTTGCAGTTTTAAAACGATTCCACCGGTCCTTTGGATGTGGATCCATGTTGGACCATTTACCATCAATCTCTGTCGTTACGCTACCTTCGATAACATGAACAGAATTTTCTCTAAAGCACAATAGGATTTTTTCGATCCAATTGTTCATGGGAACACAATCGTCATCTGTGAAAGCCACAATTTCAGCGGAACCCTTTCGCCAACCCTTGTTGCGAGAGACGGCCGGACCCAGATCTTCCTCTGAATCATCGATGATAGTTATCGATCTGGGGGGCACAGTTTGAGATCGCAGGGCCGAGAGACACCTATCCAATGCATCTTTCCGGTTGAAAGTTGGGATTACCACATCCACTGCCAGATCCGAGTTTGATGGTTCGATGCCAATCATGATTCATCCTTATTTTCGATATGTAGCATGACGGGAGCATTCTCGCCCATCACTTCTTTTATGCCGTCCATGGTCCTATTCCAGAGTTCTTGCTGTCCATTCCATTCTAACCATTTGTCAACAAATCCCGTGTGCTTCATGATCTCCTCGTCATCTTTAGCCATCCTCTTTAGAATCTCATTCGTTTGTGCTAAGATCGCACCGACAGGGCCATTCAGCATATACGTCGTGTACGGATTTCTTTCCTGTATGACTGCCATATGATCTCTCCAGAGGGAAAAAATTACATCGTATAGCCAACCGATAATCAGCACACATAAAATTACGAACAGACCAATTGAGAACAAACCCCAATAGGTCAAAGATAGACCGAGCATTGCAGAATCGGCGTTGAATCTCCAACGAACATATGGCCAGGTTAGAAGAGTCAATGTGGTGACCCAGAACGCCATTGAAATCAGAGTCTGACTTTGCTGAATCCGCCAATATTGGCGCATGACCGCTTTCTTTAGCATGACCGCCCCTCAAAGCCCGACTGTATCACCATTGTGACAGAATGAGTTGCAAACCATCATTCTCTGAAAGCAGAGATGACCCGAGGATCTGTTGATTCGGAAGGATCGATCTCATCCATCGAAGAAACCACCACGAACCTTCTTTTCACACCGTGTCGGCTACCGAAGTTGGAGTATACGTATTCCATCGCACCACTTTCATCATCAGCTACCAGATCCATAGTAAAAGGCTGATTTTTCACCCCGCTTCGAAACGTTCCAACCGCTCTAAACGCCTTGACCATGACCACCCGTCGAGGGAACCTGATTTAATCCGCACGGATGCTTCAAACCACTCTACAACAAACCATCTTTCGATCTAATACCCCCATCGTTTAGAATAGATGCCCTGCAACAGGCACCCATGGAACCAGATGAAACGAGGCGAATCACGCGACTCATCGAAGCCAACCACTCTAGACAGGAGGCTCTTAGAGCCCAACTAGAGAGGCTTTCAGCACTACTCGATGAACAAACTAGGGCCCAGGGAACGCTCGAAGCCGCTGCGTCGAAACCCAACAAACGCACGCTGATACCTCTTGGAAGCGGCGTTCAGATTCCAGTCACAATCGAAGAAGGAGCCCTCCCCATCATAGACATTGGATCAGGAGTCCAGATAGAGACAAACCATGACAAGGCCATTGAAATGCTGAATCAGAGGAATACAGAGCTAACAAATCTGATCGAAAACATGGTCGAAGAATCGAGAGCAATCGAATCCACAATTCTAGAACTTACCAACCAAATCGAAAAACACCAATTAGACACTAATTTGGAAACGCCGATACAATCAACAGATCAAGAACCATCACAGAACCAACCAAAGAAGCGAGCTCCAAGACGCAAGAGAGGAACAGAGCTAACGCTCGATGACTGAGGTGAACATATGGGCTTCCTAAGTCGGTTCAGGCGTAATACCAACAAGATCGAGAATCCTGATCTCCTAGCCGGGGATGGACAAGAAGAGCCAGAAAATCGAATCATCGATGAGCCATTGGAATCCCATCAACCTCAGAATCAAGACAACCACGGTGGTGAAAGCGAATGGGAATCCGACGAATCACTGGGGTCGATCGAAACCCCTTCTGATAAGCGAGCGAGACGTCTCAAAGAGCGAAATTCAAAATCAATCAAGGCACCAGTGAAACACTCTCCAGAGATCAAGACGTCTAAATTGGTTCCAAGACCATCACAGGGCCTTGTTATCGACCTCAATAAAATAGTGAACCAACCTTCTCGAAGAAGGATATCAGCAACACCCGCCTTTGAAGAAATAATGTCAGAACTCGAGACTACCTTGCTTGAAGCGGATATGGGACACATCGCTGTTGACGCAGTGCTTGCTGAGATGAGATCGAAACTCATAGGCGCCCCCCTTCCCAAGAAAGGAGATGTAGGAAATCTCCTAGACGCAACGCTTGTCTCTGCGTTGGACTCGTTGTTGAGAGTTTCATATTGGGACTTCGATCAGACCATCGAAACACTACTCGATGAGGAGACACCTGTAGTCATAATGCTCGTTGGTGTAAATGGAACTGGCAAGACAACCACGGCAGCAAAGATATCTTACAGATTAATTCAACGAGGCCTATCCGTGGTTTTAGGAGCAGCAGACACATTCCGTGCGGGTGCGATAGACCAGTTGAGCGACCACGCCGAACGAATTGGTGCACGTTGTGTCAAAAGTCAGAGAGGAGGAGATTCTGCCGCAGTGGCTAGGGACGCAATTGACAGTGCCAAAGCTAGAGGCGACGACGTGGTCGTAATCGATACAGCGGGCCGAATGCAGAATAAAACCAATCTAATGCAGGAGCTGAAGAAGGTCCACAGAGTAGCATCCCCGCACATCGTTCTGTTTGTGGGCGACGCGTTGGCAGGAAACGATGCTGTTGAGCAAGCTACAAAATTTCAATCAATATTACATTTCGATGGCGCCGTTCTGACCAAGTTAGATACAGATGCAAGAGGCGGCGCAGCCCTCTCAATTGCCCACGCTACAAACAGGCCGATCGTACTAGCCGGCTCCGGCCAAGAGTATCAAGATCTGATAGATTTCGAACCAGTGCGCTTTCTAACAAAATTACTTTCTGAGGACATCGACCCCTCTGCATTCAGTATCTTTGGAGTTGATGCCTGATGAGTGATACACCATGCGCGTTGATCGCATTAAGAGACCCAATAACTACGGGTCGTTTGAAAATGATCTTGAAACAAAGGGGATGGACCACTGAATCCACATCAAGCAGCGAAGACGCCGTTTCCATATATAGAGCGATACGCCCGAGGGTCGTGTTCTTGGGAATAGACTTGCCACCAAATGATGGACATGATACCGGTCTTCAGATAAGGGCTGATGACAACCAAGGAAGAATAGTCATAATCACTCCTAGAAATAGGGCAGAGGTAGCGAATGAAACATCCATCTCAATCGGTGCTCTGGATATCCTTATCACTCCTATCATCGCCTCAGACGTAGAAACCGCGTGGCCCAAGATAATGGGGGTAATACCCCCTGCTCCGGGCCTGGCAAATTTCCAACCTCCGCTACCTGACCCGCCACCCCCATCACCGGAGCCCCCGGCAATGCCGCTTCCAATGCCGGTCAACCAAACTCCGCTCGTACCAGCAGAAAAACCGAGGAGAAAGGGACGTTGGATCATCCGTTTCTCATTGCTGGTCCTCACTATCGGAGCATCTGTCGCTGGGGCGATATACGCTGGATACATCTCTATTTGATAATGAAATCAGTCTTCTACAGCGACCATCCTTATTGCGTCTACAGCCATGCTCCCCTCAGGCGCCTGAACAATTTCAATCACCTTGACTCGCGAGTCGTTCAGAAGCTCAGCATCCCCCATCAACACCCTCAGCCGAATACGCCACCTGAACACGATCTCCCTTAGAATAAGGAAAACGATCAGGAAGAGGACTAGAACAGCTGATATATCTGTAAGCATGGAATTCATGCGGAGGTCTCCTCAGCATATTTCTTAGCGGCAGCCAAGGGCTGTGCGTTTCTGATGATGCCCGACCCTACGATTACTGCATCGGAGCCAGCAGCAATCGCTTCTCTGGGGTGCCCATATCTCTGACCCATACGCGCCTCTCCTGAATTCAGATTGATGCCCGGTGTTAGTATCATCTTAGTGCCTCCCACCAAACTCCGCAATTCCGAAATATTGCTCGGATTGCTCCCATTCCCTATGAAACCACAGACGCCATCTAATCCACGGCATGAGGCCACAACTTTTCTGCAGTATTCTTCATCCAATAGATTGCCCGAACTGGACATCTGCGCCAGAACAGCAACCGCACCTTTCCTACCACATTCTCTCCAAGCATCGTGAATGCCCTCTACGATATCAGGTCCAGATATTCTATGTGCAGTCACCACATCAGCCCACTCAGCTATTCTTTGATGCCCGAGCATCTGGATTTTTGACACGTAACCTATGTCAGCGAACTTCCTATCCTCAAACAGAAGAACACCCATTTTCCTTGCCGGCCCGACTACTTCATTCATCCACCGATCCAGATCAAAGTCTTGTATCCCATCAACATGGGTCTTCAACATGCAGATATGACTCCCCACTTCATTGAGAATG
>MDSV01129958.1_pt1 | contig 11413 bp, 3 predicted proteins | sample 810851 | NCBI WGS metagenome assembly MDSV01 (sample SAMN05326640, study PRJNA326480) | marine metagenome | isolation source: seawater | place: Atlantic Ocean: North East | collected 2012 | reverse complement strand
GGAACGCGGCGTCGATCGTTCGAGCGGGATCGAGTTCGTGCGCGCGGTGGGGTCGGCGATTCGTTCCTCGATTCCCACGGCGGTGGACATCGGACGATTCCATCCTCGATTCCCACGGCGGTGGACATCGGACGAACGAACGATCGATCGATCGCGATGGCGGGAGGTCTGACGCGCGCGGCGGAGGCGTTGAGAATGGCGACGACGTCGGGAAGCGGGATCGAGGCGGGGGCGGCGAGCGAGGCGGCGGCGGGGGCGGCGACGACGAGCGCGCCGCGAATGATTGTCGACTTCGCGGGACAGTTAACCGGATTCTTCACGTTCACGTACGAGGGCGTGTGTTGGGCCATCGTGGCCGCGCTTTTCGCCACGAATTGGTTGTCGAGGACGTGGAGAAGACGATTGAGGAAAAACTTAGCCAACGCCGAGATGAAGCACACGCTCGATTCGCAATTCACGACGGTGGAACACGGAGCCATGGAATGGATCAATCACTTTCTGCGACACCTCTGGGGCACGGTCGCGGGAAGTTTCGCGGATCAACAGGCGACGGACGTCTTGCGGGGGATCATCGAAGGTTTAGGATCACAAAAGCCCAGTTTCGTCAAGGAGGTGGAACTCACCGGTTTGACGCTGGGGACGGTGCCGCCGACGATTCGCGTGTACACGGTGCGCTACAATCCGACGCTAGACTACATACAGTTTGAGCTCGACGTCGATTGGTTCGCAGATGCCGCGCACGGACGTTTGGTGGCGAAAATCAAGCTCGCCTCGGCGCTGCCCTCGCTGCGGGTTCCGATACATCTCACCGATTTCGGTTTACGCGGGCGCATTTTGTTGGGCATGCGCCTGACGAAACGGATGCCGGGGGTATCCGGCGTGGACATATCGTTCAGAGGGGTGCCAAAAGTGGACGTCTCCGTGCGGCCCGTGGGTCTTCCGGTCGCCGACGTGCCGGGGTTGTATCAATGGATCATGGGGAAGATTGAAGAGGTGATTTGTAAAAAGTTTCTGGAACCGCGACGACTCTACGTCGACGTCGAGGGGAAATTTTTACAAAAAATCGCGGGCGCGGACTTCCTCGGACAAGGCGGCACCTTGGTGTGTAGAGTCATATCGGTGAAAGGCATGCCGAGCGAGAATACGTCCGGCTATCCGTGGGTCGAAGTCTCCTTCAACGGCGTTCGACGCAAGACGGCGACGAGACCGCTCGCCTCCCTGGTGGAGTACGGAGGCGCGCTAGTGTTTCCGCTCCCCTCGGACACGGATTGGAAATTGACGGTGGAGGACGACACTCTCGACGTGGGCACCGTGCGCGTCCGAATTTTAGATCGAGGCACCGTGGGAGGCGACGTGTACGTCTTGGGAGAGGCGGTGTTCGGCGCTCACCGACGATCCGACACCGGAACGCATCACGTGGCGCTGTCGCTCGGATCTCACACGAAGCGCACAAAGTACGGGAAGAACACAAAAGTTTCGACGATAGCGCAGATCGAATGGGAGGTGTTACCTCCGATCGAGCGTTGGAATCCTCTCAAGCCTGCCGTCGTCGAGACGCGAGCATCCGTACCCCTCAAGCACGAATCGGTGGTGAACGCCGCAGACGAAGACGCCGAGGACGATGAGGACGCCGAGGACGATGAGGACGGAGGGATGCACGAGTTCGCTGGATCGGATGTCATAAGCGGGGATAGTGTGCCAAGCGACGGGCCCTTTTCGCCGCCAGATCGTCGTCTCAGCTCTGGATCTCGCAGATCGTCGGATGGAGAGCCGTCGCACGGCGAGGCGCTCGGCGCCACCGCCGAGCACATTTTCCAGTTGGCAAAGCTGCGCCTGCTTCTGCAAGATGAGAGGGAACGCTCGGAGGGTACCATAAACAAGTTAAGGCACGAGGTGACGCTCGCGAAGGATACTCTCAAGCTCGAGCGCGAGCGGCGCGCTCAAGAGCTCAAGCGAGCGCTTCTCGACGGCGTCAAGTTTTATTGCCACTCCAAGAGTTCAAAGGGATCGCTCAAGGGGAAGGAGACGTTCTACCTTCGCTACCATGGGGCCAAACAAGAGTTTACGCTTCATCGCAAACATGGCGTGAAAGCTCGATCGATTCACGCGATGAAAATCGCCAACGTTTTGCACGCCTCGCTCGGCACCAGACACTTTACGATGGGCGTCACAAGGGCGCAGAGCGACGGAGAGAGATTAGACGTCAAGACGGCGCGTGCGCGTGAGATTCAGGGATTCATGTCCGGCAACTGTTTTACGATTCTTTTCGCCGACGTGACCGAACTCGAGCGTGACTTCGAACACGTCCGCGCCAGTAGGCTAGAGGCTGCGGAACGATCCTGCGACGTCGAGGCGGAGAAGACGGCGAAGGAGATGAAGTTTGAACCTCCGTCGGATCTCACGAGCGTGGGAATGGTGGGTTTGGATTTGGAGGTTCCAATGAAGGGGAACGGTAGGAGCGCGCGAGAGTGGGTCGACGGCATCAACACGCTTCGACAAGTTTACATCGCCACCGAGTTTCCCGAGCTCGAGAAACTGAAGATTCCGAGCGGGACCAAATCTCACGAGAGGAGGAATAGCGCCAACAGCAACCGAAGCAGCGTCACCGATGAGATCGAAGCTAAAGCGTGAAAAAGTAGGAAGTTATCGAATGACTATGTTCCATATGTTTCGTGTTGTTAACGTGTATTTCAATCCATGTGTTCTCGAGGCGGCATCGCGGCGCCCGCGCGGTGTCGGTAGCCTATTCGCGCTCGGCGGCGCTCCTCAGCCGCGTCCAATCGAGCGAGCGCGGGCCCAGCGTACGCGACGAGCGCGTAGGTACCGCCCGTGGCGCCGCCGTACAGAAGTAGCAGCGTGGTCGCGACGACGGAGATGGCCGCGACGAGCGCGACGCAATAAAATGCTACCGCCGAAAATGCTCCAGTCGCAAAGCTCGATATGAGCCCCGGAAGCGAAAACGCGAACGAAAATACGGCGCTCATCATGCCCACGGTGAAGTTGCTCAGGGCTATCATCATCCATCGCAAAAAGAATGAGAGTGTCGACTCGTCTGATTTTCCACGAAGCATCAACGACAACCCGTCCCAAAAGGTTGAGCGCGTGGCGAACACTTTGCCTCGCTCGTAGCTCCTTCGAAAGAGCGCTTTGGCGTCGCCGACCCCTAACTCGGACCACAATCCCAACTGCGAGCGCGCCTCTCGCATTTTAATTTGTCTCTTTTTTTCCTCGCGCGCCAAACTCTCTTCAGCGGCGCGGCGACGCCGTCTCGCGCGTTCTATTTCGGCCCTCGCGCTGGACGACGCCGTGAATCGCCATCCGAACGGCGTCATCGCTCGAAGCTCGCTCTCGGATTCTAAATACGCGACGTTCGCGCGTCGGAGACTCTCTCCGAGCTCGGAATCGACGCTCGAAAGCGCCTCTTCGTACCGTCTTCTCATCGCGGGCGTGATTTCAACCGGCGGTCGCGCGTAAAACGCGACGTAGAGCCCGACGACGTACAGGAGAACGGTCGTCGTGAGTCTGGGCGTTCGATGAGGCCGCCACCCGCGAACGGCTCGCGCGATCGCGCCCTTTACCGTCGATCGTCTTCTCCTCTCCGTCTGCGCGCGTCGTTCGTTTGCACAGCATGATGCATGATCAGTCTTTCGCGTCGTCGTCGTCGTCGTCGGCCGTGTTCGAGTCGATAGGGCGCGCGCACCTCGACGATCGCGCCCCGCGCGCTCATCCTCTTCGCCGACGCGCGCCGACACGCGCGCGTCACACTGACGCCTTTTCTTTGTCTCGTCTCAACGACCAATCACATCAATCACATCAGTCCCGATCGCGCCCTCCTCAGACGCGGACCCGTCGTCGCCGCTCGATGCGCCCGATCATGACGATCGCGCTCGGCACGATCGGTGCGATTGCCCTCGCGCGTCGCGGTCGATCCGGCTCGCGCTGGATGCGAGGAGCGTCGCGAAAACTCGCGGCGACGTCCGCCAGCGGCGGGGGCGGCGCCGGAACGCCGGCGTCGCGCGACGACGTTTCGAGGATCGACGCCGACGCGGAGAACGCGCCGAAGAAACCGAGTCCGAAGCGCGTGCCGCACGACGTCAAGTTCGGCGTCGTCCACGGCGAGGATCGCGGGCACAAGGCGATGAATCCACCCAAAACGATCGAGGATGACTTGTTTTGGTTGCGAGACGACGAGCGCAAAAGCGAAGAAATCATGGCGCATTTAAGAGAAGAGAACGCGTACACCGAGGCGCACACGACGCACTTGAAAAAGCTGGAGGACAAAGTGTACGACGAAATCATCAAGACGATCGAAGAGACGGACGAAGAGGTACACTTTCCTTGGGGAGACGCGTTCGATTACTTTGTCAGAACGCGCAAGGGCAAGCCGTATCCCATCGTGTGCAGATGCGAGAAAAATACCAAGAAGAACGTGGAGATAGTGTTGGACGTCAACGAAGTTGCGAAAGATATGAAGTATTGCTCGCTCGGCGGATTTAAGCCGAATCCCACGCACGATGTTTTGGCGTACGCCGTCGACTCGACGGGCTACGAGACGTACGAGGTGCGATTTAAAAGTTTATCGACGGGCAAACAAATGGAGGATGTCCTCACGGGCGTCGCGGGAGGAGTGAGTTGGGGAGGTGGTGTCAATCGCGAGGTGTACTATTCAACCTTTGACGACGCGCATCGACCCCACAAAGTCTGGAGGCACGTCATGGGGACGCCTCAATCGAGCGACGTGTGCGTGCTCCACGAGCCCGATGGGCTATTTAACGTCGGGTTCTCGCGCTCATCGAGCGGAAAATTCATGATTCTCGAGACGGAGTCGACGGAAACGAACGAGGTTTACCTGATTGATTTGGAATCTGACTCGAAAAACCCGCCGGAAGCGCGGTTGGTGCAGAAACGCGTCCCGTTTCATCGATATTACCTCGAGCACAGGGGAGATAAATTTTTCGTCCTATCCAACAGGGACGGGAGAATCAATTTTGAGCTGTTGATGACCCCGGTCGACGCCGTCGGACAAGAAAATTGGGTCCCGCTCGTCGACGGCGACGGCGCGTCAACTTTTCAGTACGACGAGAAACGCACTCTCGAGAGCTTCTTCGCGCGGAAAAATCATCTCGTCATCGACGGTCGCGAGAACGGTTTCAGCGCCATATGGGTCATTCGTTTGGATGAAACGAGTGGAACCGTGAAGGATTGGCATAAAACCGTGTGGCCGAGCGAGAACGCGCTCGTGTATCCGTCAATCGCCGGCGAGACTCTGCGATGCGTCGGGGCTAATCAAATTTGGGACACGGATGAGATTTACGTCTCTTATTCCTCGCTCGTGTCCCCGAGGACGGTGTACAAGTATAACATGGACTCGAAAGAAAAACAGGAAATGAAGACGACTCCGGTGAAGGGATTTCATTCGAGCCAGTACACGACGATGCGAGTCGAGGTCACCGCTCGCGACGGCGTGAAAGTGCCAGTCTCCATCGCGTACAGGACAGATAAACGCATGCACAAGGGACCGCTATTGCTCGAAGGATACGGTTCATACGGTATCAGCAACGATCCGGCGTTCATGCGCACGGCTGTGCCACTTATGGACCGCGGCGTCACCATCGCCGTCGCGCACATTCGCGGTGGAGGCGAGATGGGTCGCGATTGGTACGAGAAGCAAGGCAAGTATCTGACCAAACTGAACACGTTTCATGATTTCATCGACGTCGCGGAGCATCTCGTCAGCACCGGGTGGACGCAAACGAGTAAACTCGCGATAAGTGGGAGGAGCGCCGGCGGTTTGTTAATGGGAGCGACGCTCAACATGCGTCCAGACCTCTTCCGCTGCGTCGTCGCCGGCGTCCCTTTCGTCGACGTCATGGTCTCCATGTGCGATCCGAGCATTCCGTTGACCACGGGTGAGTGGGAGGAGTGGGGGAATCCGAACGAAGAATTGTACTTTGAGTACATGTTGAAGTACGCTCCGATGGAGAACATCGCGAAGTCTGATAAACCGGACGTCTTGATCACGGCCGGTCTTCACGACCCGAGAGTCGCGTATTGGGAAGCCGCCAAGTACGCCGCGCGACTTCGAGACTCCGTCACTAACGGCGCTCGCGTGTTGCTGAAAACGGATTTGAGCGCCGGACACTTTTCCGCCAGCGACCGTTATCAGCACTTCAAACAGACGGCGTTCGAACACGCGTTTACGCTCGAATGTCTCGGCCTCGCCGGAAAACTCGAGCCGAAATGGCTTTCAAAGGGACACCGGTAGAGTACTCATCGATGTAACTGACTCAAAAAAAATACGGTTCGTTCCCGTTGTTCGTTTTTTGCACGCGAAAAACGAACAACACGAGCAAAAACTAACAATAGAACGCTCGTGTAAGTGAACATTACACCTTAGTCTGATGGTTAGTAATGAAACCTCGGATGCATCGACCGAACGCTCGCGAGGGGAGAGAACTCGAGAGACCTCCCCCGCGCGAGACCTCGTCGTCGATCGCACAGTTCACAAGACCTCCAATATTTTTCCAGTCGCTTGTTCCCATCCGACCCCCTCGGGAGTAAGAAAAGCGTTTATGCCTGGGCGCCACAGGGAGGTGGAGTCTCAAAAAATCAGGGTTTAATGCCTTAGACCCTGATGTTTTTAACTTCCACGGTCGCTCATCAGACACACGCGCGCGATTTCGATTTCGATCGCGCCGATCCGCGGGACACCGTCGATCGACGCACTCGCGCGGCGACCCTCCGAAAGTTTCGACGACTGTGCCCGCGATGGGTTCGAGCGACGATGGGAAGACACGCGCTGAGGGGGGGATGTGGGCAGCGCTCGCGCGCGGGGAATCGCTCGGAGAGCGAGTACGGAAAAGAAACGTTGGGCGCGCGGGGGAGAAATCAGAAGCGGTCGGAGAGCGAGTACGGAAAAGAGACGTTGGGCGCGCGGGGGAGAAATCGGAACGAAAAAGAGACGTCGCGCGCGCGCTCGAACGCATCGTCGTGAAAGGTCTCGAAAAAGCCTTCGCATTTCTAGGGGGGCTGCAGGCGAGAACGCCGTGGATGCTTTTCATCGGTGTCTTTCTTGCGCTGTTGGTGGGAAGTGGGATGTTCGCGATGCTCCTCGAGAAGAGGAAAGAGCTCGATGTGAATAAGCTTTGGACACCCGCCAAGTCACGAGCGTGGGACGATAAAGCGGCAGTTACTGGGACATATGGTGATTATCCACGCGTCGCAGCAGCAGTAGTGGTAGCAAAGCCAACAGTGTTAAACGGATACGTGCTGGGCAAAGTGCTCGAATTCGACGCACAGGTTGCCAATATTACCGTAGTAGGTACGGATGGTTCTTCTCAAACGTACACCGATATCTGTGAAAAGGTGTACAATTCCTCAACGGCTCCGTGCGTGAAATACTCAATCACGGACTTTTGGGATCGCAATCAAGCTCTTCTTACTGCAGCAGTGAATGTGGATGCCCTCGCACTCAACGCAAGTCGCTCTACAATCAGGACGAGTGAAGGGCTTATTGTGAGCCGAAATAATGTCATGGGTCAAATCAAATTTGAGGTTAACTCTACCGATGACATTGAATTGGTGCGTGCAGGAATGACCAGTTATGCTCTTTCATCTTCTAAATCGAAAGAAAAAGTTGTACAGGACTGGGAAAAGAAGTTTATTGAGTTGGCGAAGGTTTTTGAGCGAAGTGAGGGTAACTTTGAATTTTCTTACATATCCTCAAGTAGCATTGAAGACGAAATGACCCGTGGAGCGTCCATGGTACTTCCACTTGCCGCCGTCGGGGCGTTTCTCATCACAGTTTTATTGTTCCGAGCGATGTCAAAGAATGATGCTCTCAGCTCTCGAGCATGGCTCGCACCTACTGTCGTCTGTCTGATATGTCTATCTTGTGCCGCAGGTCTTGGCGGAAGCATGATGCTATTCCACTCAAAGTATACAACTCTTACACCGGTCATTTTATTCCTCGTTTTGGGTATTGGAGTCGACGATACGGTGCTGATACTCGGTATCTCCGATCGAGCCTCGCGTGCGACTGAACCTGTCGAACGTCAGCGATCCATCATGAAACATGCCGCAGCATTTGTGACCGTGACATCCGCCACAACTGTCATCGCTTTTCTCACGGGAGTGGGTAGTAAGTTTCCCGGTGTTTCTTATTTTTGTTTAAGTGCCTCAATGGTTATGCTGGCAAACTACGTTGCTATCTGCGTTGGTTTTGGTTCTTTGCTTGTGCTCGACGACAGAAGAAGAGAGAATCTCATTATTCCTCTCCAATGTTTTCGACGTGTCAAGATGCAAGAAGATGTATTGCGCAATAAACAACTGCGCGACAAACTTTCGAGTTTTGTGAGCTTGACAACTTCCACGCACGACATGTTCACAAAGCTTTACAAATCTCGAGCGTACAAATTGACGATTTTACTCACATTTTACGCTGCTATCCCTGCGTTTTGTGCGTACATGGTCTCGACAATGCAGACCGGGCTCGAGACGGCAGTCGTGCTGCCTGACGATTCCTATGTTACAAAATATCTCAAGACTCACGAAGCCACGTTTCCTGAGCTTGGCCCCCGGATAGATCTGCATTTCGGCAGTGATTTCGACTTTGAGTCTCCGTCCGTGAGGGCACAGATAAGTACACTTGCCATTCAATTGCAGAATCTTGACAGCGTCGGTCCATACATTAAGTCAGTTTTTGACGGGTATGACGCGTATCGGGCGACTGTCAACTCATCAGCGACGCTGTCATCGTTTATGAGTAATCCCAGGGGCGTTGGATACCTTCAAGATGTGACTATTGGTACAGACGCATTGGTCACAAGCGCACGCATCACACTCTGGCACAAAGTAATTTTAGGTTCGAACGAAAAGATGAAAGCAATGCGTGACGTGCGTGCAATTGTGGATAACTCGCCCATCGGTGGAAAGACAGTGGTATTCAGCCCTGACTACGTTTTCTGGGAATCTTATCCCATCCAAGTATCTGAGCTCTTGTCGTCGTTGGGGTATTCACTGTTGGTGGTGTTGGTTGTTCTTTCTTGTTTCATGCACTTGTATGTATCAACGTTAATCGCTGCAACCGTTTTGCTGATGGATGTTGTCATTCTTGGGTACATGGTTATGTGTGGGATGAAGTTACACTCTGTCACAACGATATGCATAATACTAGCCATTGGTGTCTCGGTGGATTTTAGTGCTCACATGGCTCACGCATGGTTACATGCTACAGGCTCTCGCTACGACAAATCAGTCACGGCGAGTGCAGAACTTGCAGTGGGCCTGACCACAGGCGCTGCTTCCACATTTCTCGGAGTTTTACCACTCGTTTATGCTCCAGTCGAGGCAACTCGTATATTTTTTCATATGATGGCTGGTATCCTTATCGTCGGTTGGGGTTACGGAGCCATTGCGTTGCCAGTGTTGTTGTTGTATGTAGGTCCCTCTGATAAGCTTGCATTGGAAGACGGGAAAAATATTGAAGATGCTTATGCTGAACTCGCTACGGTGACCCAGCCAGCTTTCCATAATAAACCTCTTCCAACTCCCGATCCTGTGTATGGCATAGAGAATCTTTCCTTTGAAGGTGGTGGCTACAAAATCATGTCTTATGCAGGAGCTGTAATGGCTCTCGAAAAGAAGGGTGTTCTACCTTACGTGAAACGAGTGGCGGGAGCGAGTGGAGGTTCTCTAGTTGCTGTCCTGCTGTGTTTAGGATGTGACTCGAAGCAAATTCTTCAGGAATTCGAATATGATATGAGTTACTTCTTATTCGAGCACCACGATGCGGCGCCTGTACCAGGGCTTCTCCCAGCTCTATTGGGTTTCATGTCAAGGGGTGGGGCGAATAGACCGGATCTTGCTTTGGAGTTTTTACGTCTGGTTATGTATCGCTACACTGGAAATAGCCGGTTGACGTTTGCAGAGCTTTACGCACTCACTGGTAGAGAGCTCTGCGTCGTTGCAACTAATCTGACATCAAAGGGATGTACGTACTTTCATGTGAAAACAACAGCTCATGTAGAAGTTGCGACCGCAGTTTTGGCATCTTGCTCTATACCATTGCTCGTAACTCCAATTGAGATTGGCGGTGAGATGTTTACTGATGGTGGCGTGACGAACAACTATCCAGTTTCTGTGTTCGATGGGTGGTGGTTAAGCCTAGACCCTGAAGATTCCTTTCTCTCCAAACTTGCTGATCAGGTTGAGCGCAAATCGAGTTTGCAGGCGACGCTGTCACAGAGATTTGGGGGCCGGGATGATTGCAATCTTCGAACGCTAGGATTCAAGACGTTTGGAGATGACGATATGGCAGACATTGCAGCGACTTGGGTCGCCCCGGGGGGCGAAGAGGGAGAGCTACCAGATACGTTGCTTGCGGCCTCACGCAGAGCTGTACGAACTGAGCAGCAAGTTGCCTCGGAAAAAGCTATGCGCGTTATCGATGCATTTTCTCGCTTGCTCGCGTCTTGCAAGAAGTATGACGATGGTTCGCAAACCATGGATGTTGAAGAATGGCGAAACGTTATCCGCGACACACCGAGAGCTGATCTTGAAGTTTTATTCAGTGGGAGGACCGATGCAGACGAGATTTTCAAGATCATCGACATTGATGGGAGTGGCGAGTTGGATTTCTATGAAATCTCTCGCGTACTAGAAGATTTAGGCTTTACCTTGGATATGCTGTTGGGTGGAATAGTCTCGAAAAACGAAATCACGAGTGGTCAAGACGTTGCAGGTGCAACCTTTGAGACTCTCTGCTCAGCGATCGCCATCGAGCAAATGAAAACGTACGATTTCAAACGAACAGTTGCTATTCCCGCAGGATACATTGGAGTTACCGATGGAGGGGCTGCCCAACCCGCCGACAGAGAGTGGATCATATCAAATGGTGAACGTGCAACTCTAGCGTATCTCTACAAGCGAAAACGCAGTTCGTTGAATTCCATACTGACGCGACGGTTCAGACACTTGCGTAAAACATCGGTGGATAACCCGAAGGCGTCATCCAACAAACTCGTCGCGGCGCTAAACAGGGGAACAGAAAGATATCGAAAAAATAACCAGCACATTCTTGGTTCTCTACAGCGCGTGAAGACAGAACTTGAGACGATGCGCTCGAGCTTACCCGCGGGGGCAAATATGATAGAGGATATTGATTCAGTCGTGAACTCCGTGTCTTCGCTCGAGCGAACCACAAGTGGCCGAGGCTTTGCGAGGTAAATGTATGAGTACCGTACACGTGTTTCCTCGCGTTGTTAGTTTTTTCCGTCGTGTTGTTAGTTTTATGCTCACGTTGTTAGTTTCACGTTGTTACCGTTCAGCGTCGAAGGGTTTAGGGTTTAGGGTTTAGGGTTTAGGGTTTAGGGTTTAGGGTTTAGGGTTTAGGGTTTAGGGTTTAGGGTTTAGG
>MDSV01095061.1_pt1 | contig 11415 bp, 9 predicted proteins | sample 810851 | NCBI WGS metagenome assembly MDSV01 (sample SAMN05326640, study PRJNA326480) | marine metagenome | isolation source: seawater | place: Atlantic Ocean: North East | collected 2012 | reverse complement strand
GTCGTAACCGACCAACCACTCCAGCTGGCCGTCAGACCCCAAAATCCCAAAACCTGGCTCCAAGATTTTTTCGACATGAAAAATTAACTGTAATTCTTTTTTGGATTTGTTAACTTATCACGACTTGAAAATTACAGTGATTCTTTTTTGTTTTTGTTCGTTTTCAGCAGCCTTCATAACTCGTGATAGTCACGCATAGAACATACCAGCATCAACCCCAAGACTTTTCAGACTTGAAAACTGACCACATACACCACTACAGCAATCCAGCCCTCGCACACAAGTCATCTATATAAAGACTAGGACCACCACCACTACGCGGCGGCCATGGAAAAAATTCGCGTCGGCCTGCATATGTCCACGACTTGGACCGACCCCCCGATGGTACTCATCATGTTTCTCCCCTGTGTCATCTCTTGCGCCGCGCTCGTCACCTTCAGCCTCTTGTACCCTTGCGCGTACACGGCTGCCACCCTGGCTGCCCTTTTCACCATCCCTGGCATCGCCTGGAACCTCTGCTACCACCGCCTTTCGCCCGACTACGACGTCGACACCACGCGCTATCTCCTCTGGCGCGACGCGTCGCTGGAAAAATACTACCGCCACCGCCGGGTGCCCATGTGCGCCCTGTACGAGTACTACATCCGCGAAAAGTTTGACTGGAACCCCGCCTGTGAGGGCGGCGACTGCTACAAAATCCTCCACCAGCACCGCCACGAGTTTGTCAACTACAAAATCACCGCCACCCAACTTGCCTGGCTGTGCAGCCAGTTCCTCCCCACGTGGCTCACCGGCTCAGGCTTGGGCGTGGGCTCGTCCTCGGGCAAATCTCTGCGAGCCACGGCCAAGGAAATCGACGAGCACTACAACAAGGGCAACCAAGTCTTTGCCGCGATCCTCGGCCCGTCCATGACCTACACCTGTGCGATTTTTGACCAGCAGCCCAAATTTGCCTCCGACGCCTACGCCGGGGACTACTACGCGTCCGCCAGCGACGGCGCTCTGGAGTGCGCACAGCACCGCAAGATTGAAACGATATGCGACCAGCTGGACTTGGCGCCTAAAGAGACGTTTCTGGACATTGGCTGCGGGTGGGGCACGCTGGCGCGGCACGTGGCCACGCACCGCCACGGCGAGGCGACCGGTGTCACGCTGTCCGAAGAGGGCCGCCGCTTCTGCTGCGACAGCAGCGATGCTACTGAGGTGCTGCTGTGCGACTACCGCGACATTCCTCAACACCGCCGCTTCGACAAGATTGCCAGCATCGAGATGGCGGAACATGTCGGTGTGCAGAATTTCAGGTCAGTGTATCTCAAGCGCGTGCGGGAGCTCATGAAGACGGACGAAAGCAAGTTTTTGCTACAGGTGTCGGGGCTGCGCCAGGGCGCCTCGTGGGAGGACTTGGCGTGGGGGCTGTTTATGTCCAAGTACATCTTTCCAGGCGCGGACGCGTCGACACCGCTGCATTTTTACGTGCAGGCCTGCGAGCGCGCGGGCTTTGAAATCGAGCGCGTGGACACCATCGGGCACCACTACTCACACACACTGCACAAGTGGTACGACAACTGGATGTCGCACCGCGAGGCGATCCTCCGCGGAGACATTGAGGCCATCTCGGAGCACTCGACGGGCGTGCACATGTTTCGCCTCCAGGAGTTTTTTCTGGCGTATTCCACGATTGCCGCGGCGGAGGGCACCGCTACGTGTTACCAGCTGACCATGCACCAGAATATACGAGGGTATCCGCGAGGACAGGGTGGTACAGTGGCGCCGAGGGCGTTGACGGACGACGAGCGCCTGGCGGAGATGCGGGCGGTGGGCGGGCGGTTTTGATGTATTCCCGCATTTTCTTCGTATTTTTTGTTGTTTGATATAACCCCAAATTAGCCAAATTTCAAGAATGTTTTAGTACTGGAAAAATACCAGGGTTGGAAACTTGGTATGATCAGAGTGGTATTCAGTACAAACTACTAAAAAAAACATTACAGTTTTTATGTTTGAGTTGCCTGGAATTGAGTTACCCAGCTACCGCGTTCCACGCCCCACGATGGACGCCGGGGCAGCCGACGGCAAGGCCGCGATGCTGGCGAACCTCGCGACGTGGGTCGCGACGACAATGCCGGAAAACGGCGCCAGTATGCTGGCGGATTTTCTGTCGCAGGCGGACGAGGCCACGCGCAAGAGTGCGGCGATGAAGCTGAGGATTGCCGATGCCGACGCGCGGAAGAGGGCCATTCGCATGCTGCAGGCTGGTTCCGCCGGGATGCTGCAGGCTGGTTCTGCTGCGGCGGCGGTGGAGTCTGCTGCCGTAACGGAGGGTTATGCAACAGAGGCCACCGAGTCCACGCGCAAGAGGCACGCCGGGGCGCTGCAGGTTGATTCTGTTGTGGCAGCGGTGGATTCCGCTACCGAAACGGAGGATTCTGCGACAGAGGCCACCGAGACTACAAGCAAGAGGCACGCCGGGACGCTTCAGGCTGGTTCTGCTGCGGCGGCGGTGGAGTCTGCTGCCGTAACGAATGATTCTGCGACAGAGGCCACCGAGACCACGCGCAAGAGGCACGCCGGGACGCTGCAGGCTGGCGTCTCGGTCATGCCACCGAAAAAAAGGCTGCAAAAGGTGATTGTGCTGGGCGTTCGCACGCACGTGGTTAAGCAGGAGCTTGGGACCAGCGCGTCTGCTGAAGGGTCTTCATTGATGTCCAGTTCGTACAGCGGCGGCGTGCCACTGGCGACAATGGAGGACAAGAACCAGGCTGTGCAAGCGAGGGTTACATCCTTTGTTCCTTCTGCGATTTCGTACGCGAGTGTGCTTGAGTCTAGGGTACCTATGGGCACCCCAGGTGCAGCTGCATCGGCTTCTACCAGGACTGGTTCTGCGGCGTCGTCTGTGGTCAAGTCTGCGGCCACTACTATGCATTCTACTGGATCTGCACCGGTGTTGTCTATGGTCGAGTCTGCGGCATCGGCACCGGTGTCGTCTGCGGCAACCATCGCCAAGTCTGTTGTGGCCACGGCAGATTCTACTGGATCCGCACCGGTGTCGTCCATGGTCGAGTCTGCGGCAACCATCGCCAAGTCTGTGGTGGCCACGGCAGATTCTACTGGATCTGCACCAACGTTACCTGTGATCAACTCAATGGAAACCAACAGCGCAACTACAACGCAGACCATCTCCACAACCACTGATCTCATTGCCGAAATCAAGACTATGATGCAGCCACTGTTTGACCGTGTCCGTGCGTTGGAGGCTCTCCAGACTCGAGAACCGGGCATGTCGACCTCGAAAAAACAGGCGAATCAGGATCAAGCTGCTGGCACTGGCAAGGCCGATGCTGCATTGGTGTCTTCAAACGACAAGCCCACCACGGTTGAATCTATCGACACTGACGAGGGTGGCTCGTCATCGACAACTTCCAAGGGCAAGACCGCGAAAGATCCGGCTGCCGACACTGTCCAGCGTGGCTCAATGGCCTTCCACCAAAGCGGAAATATTGATCTTCCAGACAGTCTCAACGAACATCAGCGTGTACAGCTTGTGGACAAGGACGTGATGGTTGATGACTACGTCGAGGACTACTTGGAAGTAACACCCGGTGCCAAGACCTTGTTTGCTGACATCGCGAGAGATTTCAGAGACAAGACGGGCGTAGGCCAGATGACTTTCTCAGATACCAGATTCTTCCAGGCGTTGAAGAAAGCCATTGAGGAGAAAGGAAGTGCATGGAATTTTGTTACGAAACGCAATGGGCGTGTGCATGGCGGAAAGGGAGTGCTGTACGATAACGTATCTTTCAAGAAGCGCGCGCGGCGGCTCCAGTCGTTCATGAAGAAAGTTCGGTCTGTCGAAACTGTCCAGCGTGACTCATCGACAATGTCTTCAAAGAACAAGACCATGGAAGATCAGGCTGTCGACACCGCGAAAACTACCAAAGCCCAGGTGACCAACGCGACACCGAGCAGCTCTTCGTCGGCACTCTCGAAAAAATCTACAGCTACACCGAAAACCAAGCCAACCAAAAAACACAAGCCCCAGATCCAGCTCCCACTACCCTTGGGAGACGCGATCCGATATACCCGCAGCCCGGCCTGTAACCCGCGCAACATCTACTTTCGGTACCTCGAGCACAGCGCGGACGAGCTCAAGGGGTGCCTCGTCCTGGCGCAATACTTTAGCTCCAAGAACACGACACACTTTCAAAATTGGTATGTCGGGATTATTGCCGACGTGCTGCCACCGCAAAGGTCCAAAGCGCCCCCATTTGACCAGGACCACGCAGTCCGCTTTGAGATTGCGTGGGGAGACGAGGACCCCGAGGGCACCATTGTGACGGAGCACAACATCCTGCTGATTCCCTCCGTGCTCGAATACGACCTCGCCAGCGACCAGTTTTTGCCCGAGTGTGTCTTTTTTGGGTCGCCGGAACAGGTCGTGGTGAGCTGGATCAAGGGCTGCAACCTTGTCATGGACCTCATCGACGACCTCAAAGAAGAGAAGCGCGACCCGAAGACTTTTGCCGGCATTGACCAGGTCCGCAGCGTACGGCGTGGACTGAGCGTCAACCCCCCGCGCCGCGCCAAGACGCTCATGATGGCCGAGGGGGCGTACAACTCTAGGTTTTCCCGGGACATTTCACAAGAGGACGCCCACGAGATGACACGGGGCGCAGCCATGGCACGTCAGTTGGCGGAGATGATGGATGCGGCTACGAGCAGCGATTCGAGTAGTGATTAACTCTGTGTTTCCTGGGGTTTGCTTGGTTTTGGAGTCGGGGCTTCACGTTGTTTTGTGTGTGTGGTTGTTTTTGAGAGGACATGAGATGTGTTTTTGTGTTTGTATTTGGATAGACTACCTGAAAAAATCAACGCACTTGAACAAATCAGCAAACACCCCGCAGTGTACACCCCGTTGACCCTGCCATCGCACCAGCTGCGTCGGGGACAGACGCTCCGTCTGCCGCATCACCGCCCCCGTGGCCTCTCGCTGCATCGCCATCCGAAACAAACTCGAGGCCGCCGGGGGCCTGTCGTGGCCGTAGCACAGCACCTTGCCAGCGTACGCCAACGCGCAACGCCGCAGCAACACCTCGCCATCCCCGTCGTCGGAGAGCGCGCGCAAGGCCATGCCGCGACTCTTTTCCCATGCATGCCAGACGGTGTCTTCGCACGCCCCTGTCACATTTTGCACAAACTCGGCGTCCGCGCGCACCATGGCCGCCAGCCACCAGTGCGAGGCATGTAAACTCTGCTGGGCACGGAAAAAGTCGATGATGCACTCCCCCCTGCCCGTCAGCAGCTGGACCGCATAGTGCAGGTGGAAAATGTGCAGGAGCAGGGGGTCGTGTCGGTGGGAGACCGCACTGTTTTTCCGGACGCGGCGCTTCAAATACTGCACGCTTTTTTCGAGGTCGGCAAACAAGAGCGCGCGGCGCTGGCCGAAAGCTGCAGCGCGGGAAAAGAGCAGCGGCGCCTTGGTCTCTACCAGCAAACACTTGAAGGCGTTCAACAGGCGGATGCAGCGCCGCCGCGCGGTCTTGCTCGGCATGGCCAGGTGGCGTTTCGGGCGGACTGGGGTGAATATATACATGGGAGGTGACGCTGGCAGGCTGGTGGGGTTTGTCTTGGTGTATTTTTGGGGGCTTTTTGGTGAGAGTTACATGGACATTGTAACGTTTGAAATGTTGTATTTCACATCACTTTCTTCGAAGGTCTAACGTGTGTTTGCCAAGTTACCCCACCACGAGAACCTGGTAACCCGAAATTTGGAACTAAACCTGAAAGACAAAAGACAGACAGAAAATCAAATTGGCTGTCAGAGCAGATTTTTCGAGTTCACCGGTACAAATGCATTTTCAAGAATTCAAAACAAGGGTATCCTGCAGGATACCACGCCGAGAGTTTTGCCTGTTACCAGGATCTCGTGGCTTCTACGAAAAAAAAATCCACCAACAAGTCATCGTCTCGCCTTGGTCGCCCGGGGCTTGGTCCGGAACAGAATTCGCGTCGACGCCTCAAACGCATCCAATGGCACCACAATCGACTTCAACGTCGTCTCCCGGTCCACCACCCCGAGCATGGCCTCGCGAAACTTTTGCGATTGCACAAACGTTTGCCGCAGCTGCGTCGTCTTTTTCGCATAGCTGAGCAGAAAAAACGTGTTGTTCTTTTTCTGGTACCCAATCAGGTCGCAGTGCACGCCCGGCTTCTTCCCTACTGGTCGGCGAACGACGGCATTTCGCACAAAGAGCTTGCATCCGCGGCGCATCAGACGCGAGATGACGCACAGAACAAACGAGTTGTTTTCAACGAGGTCGCCGGACGGCCGTGCCGCAAAAATGACTTGCCGGGCGGGCAGGCTCCGCGCGTGCTGTCCTTGGTGCATGGACGAGTACATGCCCGCGGTTTTCCGGATAAAGACGGCAGGGTGCAGTAGGAACATGTGCATGCCGTTGATGGACATGGCCATGTGCTGTAGCGCGTGTCGTGGCCTTTTATATGTCACTCGATGGCCCGCGGCGGGTCACGTCGCGGTTTGACGGTGCTGTACCATGCGCATGCTGTGCGTGGACGCATTCAGGTGTCGCGTTTTTATATGTCACCCGATTGATGTCTATTGTCAAGATTTTAGTACACTGACAGTGACCATTTCAGCGTCAAGTTCATCGTCCAACCGAGCATTTTCTGCCATTTGATTTTTGAAACCCCCTAGTAAATGTATAACCACGGCCAGTACCAGCAAAAAAAACACCAGAAATCGATTTTTGGACCTATATAAAGTACGCGGCACGTTTGCGGTTCCCAAACAATATGATCTTGCCAATATTGTGCGTGCAGGCCCGAATCAGTCATGAAATAGTCGGGCGCCTCGTATGAATGGACAATTCACCGTGTTTGAAAACAAAGTGAATATAGTCGTTTATGGTTTGGAGAAAGCAGCGCAGAATTTTGATATACATACGTTTGCTATCAAACTTGTACCGGATATGGAGAAGATGATCATCGTTGGCACCCCACACACTGATGGAGATGACATTTTTGTTTTCATGTCTTCGAAAACTGAACGAGATAAGTGCATAATCATCCTTGAATTGGTGGGCTGCATAATTTGGGACAAGTTTGGGAAAACTCGATTTTTACAAGAACGCGAGAGAACTTCCACGTCGCTTCCAACGATGCCGACTGTTTTTGAATAAGTTTATTAGCAACGTTGAACAGCAGGAAGCGAGCCCCAGGGATAAGTTAAAGGGCCAATGCTAGCGTCTGCGGTGAATCGGTGTTGATTATATTTTGGCTGGTATATTTGAGTTGTACCCAGACACTATGGTTTATGCTATGCCATTTTGGACACTAATATTAAATCCAAAAATGATGATTGATCATTAAAGAGACACAGTATACTGTGAGCTTCTTCGCAGGCGACGCCGTACACTGGCCATTCCCGCGCGCGCCTCCAGTGTGACTTGATTCACGCCTGTTTTCTCAGTCTACAATACACATCTTTCAATGGTGACGCAATGTGGATATCAAAAAAACTACCTTGCAAGGGTTGGCGGACATAATGCTCGAGCCAGACCAACTTCGAGTGTAAAATCCTGCTCTCTAGCATACGCATACACTCATTCCTTCACGACCACGTCATATATACACCCTGCATCGTTAACCTATACGTGACATGATGCTTGCGCGCGAGTGGCCTGTCGTAAAACATATTGTTCGCTAGCACGTACGACGAATCCATACATCAGCCACATCACTACAATGAAAGGAAAAGGTGTTTGTCGGGAAACGCAATGGGAGAAGCTGACCACACACATGTCGTTTCTGGCAATGGTAAAAATCGCAGATTCCATTCTTCCGTTTTTACTCTCACTCTCGTAACCCTCAGCTTTTAGCGTTTCTTGAGCTCTCGTGGTGTAATTACCACCAGGTCTCTCTTGGAAAACTCAATCAAAAACTTATACCCCGTGCAATATAGCGCACCTAATAGTCAAGTTTCATTTTTTTGGCGGGCGACTCCGTGCACTCGCCACGCCCCGCGCTCAGCTCGTCATAAAAGGACCCCGGTTCGATCCTGAGCATGTCCTTGTACCGGTGCATCATGTCGTCGAACCCGTACGATTTCCACGCTGCATCGCCAGTGTCCTTCTTCTCGTGATCGTCTCCGCCCGGCAATGTGACAGAATCCTGCACCGCTGGCCTCGTCATCTCCGCATTCCGCGGCAGATAGTCTTCAATCCACCATCGAAAGGCCTCAAACTTGCGCCAGGCGCTGTCGATATGGTCGACCACCACGTATTGGTCCTTGTCAATCAGGACAAAGACCTTGTTCTCCTTGAACGGGTCCAAAATGCGCTGCTGGATCAGGTAGCGCATGTTGTCTTTGATGCAGCCCGCGTCGTGCTCGATGCTTTTGATCCGGCTCACCGTGGTGGACATCATCGGGCCCAGGCCATGCTGGTTGCAAAACTTGGGGCACGTGCACTGATCCGCGTGCTGCTGGTCCAAGCGAACAATGTAGTGCAGGAAGAATTTCTCGCCGCCCTCCTCGGTCTCGTGGTCACAGCCAAGAAAGATGGACAGGCAGTTGTTGTGGTGGACGTCCGTCTCAAAGTTGTGCAGCCTCAGCAGGCACAGCTTGGTGAGGTCGAGGTGCTTGATGCGTTCGCGTTCGTTTTTGGGGACCATGGCGCGGTCGATGCCGTCGCCGATGCGCACGCGCCCGAGGGCGTCGGTGTACGCAGCAGTGTTGAGCTGGGCGCAGATCTGCCGGCTGGCCTCCTCGTTCTGCCGCTTTTTCTTGAGCATGTCTGTCAGGGCACTCATCTCGGCACCCATGGCGTGGGTGGCGTGCGAGTGTGGACGAGAGTTTTACAGTTTTACAGGAGTTGGACGTAGGGTTTTTGGAAATTTGGACAGAAATAGATTTAATCTAGAAGTGGAGCTGTAAAACTTTTCAGATGTTGGCGCATTTTTTGTAGGTTGGATAAGGTTCATCGTGATGAAGGTGTGATTTCGACCTGAGTTGGTCACGGGATGTTAAAAACAAAAACAAACAGACATAATCTCCATGGACAACACCTCGCACCGCCATGCTGATTATCTGACGTACAGCACCAGAAACAACACCCACGCGCGCTTGAAAACGACGAATACGCCATGCACGAAGCTGACTGCGTCCTCGAGGAGCGATCGCGCAATGGGAAGCCCGAGTACCTCGTGCGCTGGACGGGGTATGACGCGGAACACGACAGCTGGACGACGTGGATCACGCGGGGGCTGAAACAGCAGTGGGCCAAGACGCGGAGGCACCGCCGGTGGACGCGCTTGCTCAAGGCGTCGCGCATTGTCAAGGCACGCGGCCCGCGCGATCGCAAGGAGTACCTGGTGAAGTTCTGCGGGTACCGCGAGCTGGAGTGGACACCGTTTGTCTCCGCGGGGCTGCTGCGGGCGTGGCAGCGGAAATGTTTCCGGAGTGTGTCGTGAGGTTTTTCGTAGTTATCCAGGTTGTGAATCTTCCCTGTTCATTTTACCCTCAATAAATTCAACAAATTCCAGCACCTCGTGTTACCAAACATACAATTCCAGCACATGCCACTGAGCGTATATAAATCTTTCGCCATCGTTAGCTGACGTGACGGTATGAAGCCCCTGCTCGATGAAAAATACTACCAGACCCTATCCGAACTTCTCAAGGTCACCAAAGACGAGCTCATCGCGTGCACGCCCACTGACACCCCCGCGCCCGAATTTGGCGAAGCGGTGCACGCCAGTGAGAAGCCACCCATCGAGCAGCACCTGTCGTGTGCGGCGCTGGCGGCGTGCGAAAACCAGGCACTCGACAAGATGGTGTCCGGGTGCATCCGGTTTCAAGGGCAGCTGCCCGAGCAGTCGCTGGGGAAGCTGCTGGTGGAACTCCAGCCACCCTTCAGCCGCATCGTCGAGGCGCTGAGCAAGGCCAGTCCGACCGACCGCACCGAGGCGGACAGGGTGCTGTCGCAGATCACGCAGGCGGTGTACATGATTTTTTTCAAGGTGCAAAAAATTGATAGTTATGGCGTGCACCACAAGGGCCAGACCCACGCGGCCTCCGTGGACGCCATGGTGCAGGCTTTGCTGGATAGCCTGGTGGTGATGCCGCTGAGTTTGTCGATGCATAAGTTTTTGCGGGGCGCGCTAGCCGGGTAAGCTGTGTGGGTGTGTAGGAATTCTTGAGGCTTGTGAGCAAGGGAACAATGCATGACAGGCATTGAGTTGAGTTGCGTTAAATCCGAGAAGTGTATATAAAAACACAGTATTCCCCCGAGAGAATGCCTCAGGCGGTGCCACTGCTCCTCCCGCCTGGCGCAAGCCACCAGCAGGCTGCACTGCAGAGCTTCATTAACAAGTTGAAAGCAACGACCCACACGCATGGCGTGTACGGCCTGTGCCAGTCGTCCACGCTGCCGGTTCTGCACGCGGCGGAGATCCAGGCCCTGCTGCTGCATGCCAACACCCACCAACGCACGTACGTGGCTGTCGACGAGCGCCAGGGGTATTTCCTGCAGCTCTTTTACGACCGCCTCTCGCAGGATGTACCCACAGAGGCGACCGTGTACGTCACGAACGTCTTGGTCTCTCCGTGCTTTGCGGAGGAAACCGAGACCGCGAAGCGCAAGCGTGGCGGTGGTGGTGGGGTATCTTTTTGTGATGCCAAGGCCGCCAAGCGGGTGTAGCAATGGCCTGTGCTTGGATTTTTCGGCAGTGGAAGTTTCGTTCATCGTCCGCACGCGGCAAGGCATTGTTGTCCAATGCCAAGGTGGGCAAGCGCGCGTGACTGTGTTCTGTTGTTGGATTTTTTCGGCAGTGGAAGTTTCGTTCATCGTCCGCACGGTCAAGCCTGCAGCACGCGGCGCTGCAACAAGACTTCGGGTGTCGCGACGGGACTCACGTCGCGAGTGCGTCTGGCGCACAGAGAGTCCACGACGCGCTGCAGTGCCTGTTGGACCTCTTGTTCCAGTTTTTGGCGGCGCTGCGTCTGCATGCGCATGGCCGCAAGCTTGTTGCGATGCATCGGCATGGGCGAACGCATGATGAGTAGTGCCAGTGCCGGAAATAGGTGTGAAATTTTTCTTCTGTAAACATGGTACAATAAAAGTGTACTGGAAAAATTACAGTATGAAAAAAGAACAACGGCTATTTTTCATGTCGAAAAAATCTCGAGGCCAGGTTTTCTGATTCTGGGGTCTCAGGGCAGCTGGGGCTGGATCAGGTACGACCCATGGATAACCGTTACTTATTGTAACGTTTTTAAAAAGAATCAATGTAATTTTCAAGTCGTGAAAAGTTAACAAATCCAAAAAAGAATTACAGTTAATTTTTCATGTCGAAAAAATCTTGAGGCTGGGTTTTGGGATTCTGGGGTCTGACGGCCAGCTG
>MDSV01089982.1_pt1 | contig 11415 bp, 14 predicted proteins | sample 810851 | NCBI WGS metagenome assembly MDSV01 (sample SAMN05326640, study PRJNA326480) | marine metagenome | isolation source: seawater | place: Atlantic Ocean: North East | collected 2012 | reverse complement strand
TCGGCGGAGCTCTTTACGGTTTCAGCGCTGGTTTCTTCAGGCTGCTCAACAGGAGCAACCTCTTCAGTAGTTGTTGATTTTGTTTCCTCAGAAACCGTCTCAGTTGATCCCTCTGTTTTTTCCTCTGTTTCGGCTTCTGCATTAGGAGTTGTTGTTTCTTCCTCTACAACTACGCCTTCTTCAGCGCTGGTTTCTTCAGGCTGCTCAACAGGAGCAACCTCTTCAGTGGTCGTTGATTCTACTTCTTTAGAAACCGCCTCTTTTTCAGAAGGGGTCTCTTCGGTGGTTACTTCAGCTTTCGCCTCTACCTCTACTTCAGGTGCAGACTCTTCTGACACTTCATTTTCGGTAGCTTCAGCAACCTCTGTTTTAGCAGCTTTTTCGGCCTCTTGAGCCATTTCAGCAGCAGCGGCGCTAGATTTTTGCTCTATTTGCTTCTTTACTTCTTTCTCTTCAGCAACTAGAGTGGCACGAACTTGTTCTTTTCGTGTAACTTCTTTTTTTGCTTTTGCTTCACGAGCCGCTTTCCACTCTTCAAATGCTGCAGTAATTTCTTCTTCACTTTTGCCCCACATTTGTAGGTGACGCTTGTAAAGAAAGCCTTCGTGACGAAGAATTTTTTCCACCGCATCGGTTGGCTTAGCGCCCTTGTCTAACCAATAGCTGATGCGCTCTTCGTTAATGGTGGTTTCTTTTTTTTCAGTTACCCCATCATAACGGCCAACCTGCTCTATTATTCGGCCATCGCGTGGTGAACGGCTGTCAGCAACTACGATATGATAAATAGGACGACGAATACGCCCTTTACGTTGTAGTCTAATTTTAATCAATGGTTTATCCTCAGTTGAGTTGTTGTTAAATGCTTGTTATCGCCCTAGAGACATGTTTTTGAGCCCCTGAAGCGCACGCCCTGTTTTTCCCATTTTTGACATGGTTTTCATCATTTTCTTCATCTGGTCGAACTGTTTTATAAGATCATTTATTTCTTTAACAGTTCTACCGGAACCCTTAGCAATACGCCTACGGCGAGAGCCATTTAATATTTCGGGATTCCGCCGCTCCTCCGGCGTCATAGAATAGATAATGGACTCAACGGGCTTAAAAGCATCATCATTGATTTCTGCATCTTCTATTGCTTTGCTGGCGCCGGGGATCATTTTGACGAGATCACCTAAGTCTCCCATCTTTTTCACTTTTTGAATTTGATCGAGAAAATCTTCCAAACCGAACTTATCGGAGCGTATTTTCTTTTGAAGCTGTTGTGCTTCCTTTTCATCAAATTCCCGTTGAGCGCGCTCAACTAACGATACAACATCTCCCATGCCCAAAATTCGTTGGGCCATTCGATCAGGGAAGAAGGGGCTTAAAGCATCTAGCTTTTCACCCGTACCTACAAACTTGATGGGTTTGTTGACGACCGATTTAATAGAGAGCGCAGCTCCCCCACGGGTATCCCCATCTAATTTTGTAAGTACTACTCCATCGTAGTTAATTCGCTCATTGAACTCTTTTGCAGTATTGACGGCATCTTGCCCTGTCATTGAATCCACAACGAAGAGGATTTCTGAAGGGTTAATACGGGCTTTTATTTCTGCAACTTCGTTCATCATCTCTTCGTCCACGTGTAAACGCCCAGCAGTATCAATAATAACAGTGTCCATAGCTAAACTACGGGCCATTGATACGGCTTCTTTGGCGACTCTAACGGCATCTTTTTGCTCAATCGAGTACACGGGAACACCCTCTTGTGATCCAAGTGTTTTTAACTGGTTTACGGCAGCAGGGCGATAAACATCGGCGGCAGCAAGAAGCGGATTCCTTTTATGCTCCTGCTTAAGATATCTGGCTAGTTTACCCGCGAAGGTAGTTTTGCCAGAACCTTGTAATCCAGCAATGAGAATGACGGTTGGAGGGGTGTTGGCAAAGGTGATTGTAGATGGATTTCCACCAAATGTTTCGACTAATTCGTCATACACAATTTTGGTGAATTGCTGGCCAGGATTAACGCTGGTCAATACACCCGATCCTAATACCTTATCTTTTACCTCCGCGGTAAACGCTCGGGCAACCTCATAGTTGACATCAGCATCCAACAATGCCCGGCGTATCTTACGCACAGTCTCAGCGATGTTCACCTCGGTGATACGCGCTTCGCCTTTCAGGCCCTGAAAAGCTTTATCTAAGTTGGATGATAATTGTTCAAACATGGTTTATAGATAATCCCGTTTGTTTTAGAGCCTAAAAAAATACGGTATTAAAATGGGCTTATCAACATTAATGTGGATAATTATTAAAAAAGATAGCGCTGTGTTTTGCCGTTCTTTTTTAGCCAAAACAGTGGTATTTTAATCACTATAATCATTAATAGAATCTATTATACATGAGCAAAGAAGGATACGGGCTGTTAAAAGGAAAGAAAGGAATTATTTTTGGGGCGCTTGATGATCGCAGTATTGCGTGGAGGATTGCTCTTGCGTGTAAAAGAGAGGGGGCTGAGTTTGTGTTGTCAAATGCACCTATAGCGCTAAGATTAGGCACATTAAACACTCTTTCAGAAGAAACAGGAGCGCCAATTATCCCGTGTGATGTTACTAATGATGACGAAATTGAGTCGCTTGTTGACCAGACGAAAGAACATTTTGGCGGCGGAGTGGACTTTGTATTACATGCCATCGGGATGTCTCCCAATATTCGAAAGAAAAAAGAATATACCGCCCTTAATTATAAATGGTTTCAGCAGTCTCTGGATATATCAGCCATATCATTGCACCGAATTTTACACTACATAGACGCCAAAGGAGGCCTGAATGATGGGGCCTCTGTAGTGGCGTTATCATACATTGGTGCGCAGCGAATTTTTAGTAAGTATTCCGACATGAACGATGCCAAAGCCCTGCTGGAAAGCATTGCGCGGAACTATGGTAGTCGATTAGCAAAAAAAGGGATTAGAGTAAACACGGTTTCTCAGGCGCCTACAAAAACCTCTGCGGGCTCGGGTATTAAAAACTTCGATGGCATGTACACTTTCGCAGAAAAATTGTCTCCACTTGGGAACCCAACAGCAGATGAGTGCGCAGATTATTGTGTAACCTTGTTTTCTGACCTAACCCGAAAAGTGACCATGCAGAATTTATATCATGATGGCGGCTTTGTTACCTCGGGTTTTTCAGAAGAACTCCTGGATGATTTAGCTCGCTTATATACCGAAGATAAATAGCATGTCAAACCTAATCCTTGGAATCGACCCTGGCTCCCGCGTAATGGGGTATGCGGCGCTGTCCGAGGATCGGGGTACATTGACAGCCCTTCGTTGTGATGTTATACGATTGGCTCACATCGAAAACCACACGGACCGGTTAAACGTTATTTTTGACAAAGTCACCGCTTTAATAGGCTCTATAAACCCGACTAGTTGCGCTATTGAAACACCTATCTATGGAGTTGATCCTCAAGCGATGCTAAAGCTTGGACGCGCTCAGGCGGCGGCTATTTTGGCTATGAAGCAGCAGGGAACAGAGGTACATGAGTATTATCCAAAAGAAGTTAAAAAAGCCATTACCGGCAATGGGAATGCAAGCAAAGAACAGGTTGCTTTTATGTTGGGGAAAATGGTAAAACTACCAGACGAAAAACTATCCAATGACGCCACGGATGCGCTGGCAGTAGCATGGTGCCACAACATGAACATAAAAGGAGCAAAAACTAGAAAACAACGTCACCAGAATAACAAGAAGGGGGATTGGGCGGCTTTTGTTGCGGATCACCCAAGCAGGGTGAAGTCATGATACGCTTCTTAGAAGGAGTCCTCGAAGAAAGAGAAAGTTTAGGCGTTGTCGTTAATGTTCGTGGCGTTGGCTATGGGCTAAGCTGCTCTCAGTTTACTCTAGAAGAGTTACCCGCAACAGGAGAAAAGGTAAGGCTGTTGGTTTATCACCATATCACGGATAATGATCAACGTTTGTTTGGATTCAATAGTATAGCAGAAAAAATCCTATTCGAACAATTAATCACCGTAAAAGGTGTTGGTCCCAAGCTGGGCGTAACCATTTTAAGCGGAATGGCCATAAATGAATTGATGAGCGCTATTATAAATGGTCAAGCAGGAATACTTTCAAAAATACCAGGCATAGGAAAAAAATCAGCAGAACGAATCATTCTCGAACTTCGTGAAAAGGTTGCGGATACACCGGCTCGCGGGGAAGGAGTTGAAGGGGGGGGCATGAGTGGGTTTAACAATGTTGCAATGGAAGCGATTCACGCTCTATGCTCACTCGGTTTCCGAGCCAAAGACGCCGAACAGGTTGTTGCCAAAATCCAGAGAGAGGGTCAGGCTGTGGAGCTTTCCGATTTAATAAAGCAGTCATTGAAAGCCTTAAAATCCTAGCGGTTGCTTAACAATTTCTTTATTTCCAATTTGCAAAAGAGTTGGGTACCATTAAATTATAATTATTACTCTTAAATAGCTCAACCTCTGTGTCTAAACAAACCATATTAGTAGTAGATGATGAACGCGATTTACTTGATTTGATTGAGTATAACCTGAAAAAAGAAGGATTCAAGGTTCTCAAAGCTGAAAATGGCGAAGAGGGCATAAGCAAAGCAAAAGAATACAAGCCAGATTTAATTTTACTGGACATAATGATGCCGAAGATGGACGGCCTTGAGGCGGTTGAAATTATGCGAAAAGACGAGGATTTGAAGAAAACCCCCATCATCTTTCTGACCGCCAGAAGCGATGATAAAACGGAGGTTGACGGGTTGAATAAAGGGGGAGACGACTATATTACAAAGCCTATTAGCACAACTAAGTTAGTCTCTAGGATTAAGGCCGTTCTAAGGCGATTTGACGATTCCGAGCAAACCGCGAATAAATTGGAAGTAGACGATTTACAAATCGATAGAGATCGCTACATCGTGTTACAACAAGGCAATGAATTTCAGCTCCCCCGCAAAGAATTTGAGCTATTGTTTTTCTTAGCAAGCAAAAAGGGGATGGTACTCGATCGACAAACCCTACTAAATAAGGTGTGGGGGGATAATATTTACGTGGTGGATCGTACGGTTGATGTGCATGTGCGTAAAATTAGAGAAAAATTAGGCGACCATTACATTGAAACTGTGAAAGGCGTGGGATATCGATTTAAAAAATGAACAGCAAAAAAAAACGTATACCGACATATAAATTAGGTTTTCGAAAAGCGCTGTACAGCACCATCCCCATAGGAGTGTTCACATGGCTACTGGTTTTTGTTTACTTGAGCAGCAGCACTGTCGAAGGCGTCGTGGTTACAGTGGCAATGATCTTCTTAAGCTTTCTGACCTTCTTTGTGATTGATTACCGGGTCGATTACAAGCGTCTTATGATGCTTGAACGCATCTCTAAAAACATCTCAAAAAAACGATTCGAAGAGATGGATGACCAGACTAGCTCGAGCAACGACGAGCTTGATTATGTGATTAAAAAACTCGTTAAATCCAACCGAACGGTAGAACGAGAAATCCAACGACTGAACCGAATCGAAAATTATCGGAAGGAATTTATAGGGGATCTCTCGCATGAACTTAAAACACCCATTTTTGCTATTCAGGGTTTTGTTGAAACTCTATTGAATGGCGCACTGGAAGATGTGAAGGTGAATAGAAAGTTTTTGCAAAAAGCCATGAGAAATGTGAACAGGCTCATTTACCTTACTAAGGATCTTATGGAAATTTCCAAGCTTGAAACGGGTGAATTAAAGTCGGAAATAGAGGAAATTTATCTCTATGATATTATTAATGAAGTGGTCGAAAGTTTGCAGTATAAAGCACAAGAAGAGCAGGTGAATTTGTTTATAGAGCGAATAGATCGAAACCTAAGGGTCAGGGCCGATAAAAATCAACTACGGCAAGTATTAATCAACCTGATAGAGAACGGAATCAAATATAATATCCCTCAGGGAAGAGTTAGGATTGAATTACGCCCAACCAAAAGAATTGACAAAATGATTCTGAACATCGAAGATACCGGCATTGGAATAGATGAGGCTGATTTACCCCGAGTTACTGAGCGCTTCTTTCGAGTCGATAAATCCCGCTCAAGAGAGAGGGGGGGCACTGGCCTGGGTCTTGCAATCGTTAAGCACATTATAGAAGCCCACGGAGAAACGCTAAAAATTAGAAGCGAACCAAATAAGGGATCAAAGTTTAGTATAAGTTTAACTCGGGTTGATGTTGACGAGAACAGTCACAGCCCCGACGAAGCGACTTTTTCAGAAATAAGCCGGGGAAAGTAGTACCTTTCAAAGAAAAATCATGGTATACGCAGTAATTATGGCTGGGGGTTCAGGAACCCGTTTTTGGCCATTTAGTACCCAATCCAACCCAAAACAATTTCACCAACTGTTTGGACGGGGCACCATGTTGCAAAATACAGCGGAAAGAATATCAGGCTTAATTCCACAGCAACAAGTCATGGTGGTGACAAATGACAACTACTCCAACATAGTAGCAGAGCAATTGCCCATGGTACTACCAAAGAATATTATTGGTGAACCAGTGGCTAAAAACACAGCCCCTTGTGTGGCTATAGCCGCGGCGCTTCTTGAACGCCAAGATCCAGATGCAGTGATGGTAGTGCTGCCGGCCGATCATCATATTACCATGCCGGAGGCTTTTTTAGATGTGCTGAAAGTTGCAGTAACAGTTGCAAAGAAAGGAGAAGATCTTGTTACAATAGGGATACAGCCCAGCTTTGCTGAAACAGGTTTCGGGTACATTGAGGCGGATACAAAGGGGTTGAACACTAGCGATGATCAGCGACTATTTCAAGTCAAGGCCATTAAAGAGAAGCCCGATCTTAAAACTGCAGAGTATTTTTTAGAACAAGGAAATTATTTTTGGAATAGCGGAATGTTTGTGTGGAAAGCCTCTAAAGTTCTGCAGGAAATTCAAGCACATCTTCCGACGATGTATGATCTACTAGAGCGAGCAAAGCAGGAATTTGGTACAGATCTTGAGCCTGCAGCAATAAAAGATTTTTATATGGAATGTGAGTCTATATCCATTGATTATGGGATTATGGAAAAAGCGGGATCTGTAAAAGTTGTTCCAGGTGACTTTGGGTGGAATGACGTTGGAAGTTGGTCAGCGGTGTATGAATTATCTGAAAAAGATAAAGAATCAAACGCTTTGCAAGCCCTTAATTATTGCTTGTTTGATTCAAATAACAACTTAATTTTCTCCAAAAGTGAAAAAATGATGGCGCTTGTGGGAGTAGAAAATATGGCGGTAGTGGAAACAGAACAGGCGTTACTAATTTGCGATCTCCGCAATGCCCAAGGAGTGAAACAAGTGGTAGAACAACTTAAGGCAAGCCAAGAATTAAAAAGCTTTGCTTAGAGATAGATGGTTTGATGGTCATAGGCCAATTTTACATGATCAGGCAGCCGCTTATTAGAAGGACTGTGCTTAGTTTGACCATTCATGTGAATTAAATAGGCTTCAGGAATACCTAATTCCGAAATCAAATCAACCGCGTCAGGGACGCTCAAATGGGTAGGGTGTTCAGGCTCCCAGCGTAGCGCGCTTAAAATTATGACCTGGACATCTTTTAAAAGGCTCTTGCTTTCATCTGGTAACTCTTTTACGTCTGTTAAATAGCATAAGTCATTTATTTTAAAACCTATAATATCGAGCTCCCCATGTTTCGCCGGAATGGCTGTAATGGCAAAAGGACCTACTTGTATTGGGTTATTTATAGCGTGTAATTGAACACGGGTAGATCCAGGGTAGCGCCCCGCCCCAAATAAGTAATGAAAACGGCTTTTTATCGACTCAATGGCAGAAGGGGTTGTGTAAAGGGGGATCGAATCCTTCTGGACATAGTTGTACATTCTAAGATCATCAATACCCGCAACATGATCCATGTGTTCATGGGTAATGAGTACTGCATCAATTTGAGTAATACCCGCAGAAATACTTTGAAGTCGGAATTCTGGCCCAACATCGATTACCAAAGAAAAACTACCCTGCTGAATCCACGCAGAACAACGGCTTCGTATATTCCGAGAGTCGGCAATAAGCCCTCTTTTGTAGAATCCGCCTGCAACGGGCACTCCCATAGAGGTTCCGCTACCCAGAATGGTGCACTTCATTCTAAATCACCCCATTTTTCTTGGATATTAGAATTTAACTGTAACTGAACCCAAAGTATTTGTAGCTCTTTTCTGACTACAGGCTTAACAAAAAGACCTTCTAGTGGTATCTGTGCTAGAACAGTGGCCAGGGTTTTAAGTTGTGATTCAATGGGTTTATTTTTATTAACAATTACTAGTTTATCACCCTCAACTAAACAATCAGAGCCAACAAACCCACCTCTTTCTTTGCGAGTTTGATACCCATTTTGCTCTAAGAGCTGTTCTAATTCTAGAAATAATTTCTCTGCTTTCAAACCGTATCCCATATCCTAGTTAGCGACTTACTGTATATCTATCCCAATAGAAAATAGAGATACAATAGACCTATAATCAAAATCCATCCCATCAATATTAAAGTCTTGTTGAAGCGTCTCGTATGAAAAATATACTCCACGACCTCTTAATAGTCGATTAAAATATATGGAAGTTTTTGTTTTAAATTGATCGGTGTTACCGCCAAAAAAATTACCAGCTGAATTACTGAAACCATACCATTTGGTAGCTTCTGTGTAAATTGAAAAGAAGTCAGTAGGCCTCATTGCGATAATGCCGCCAAAGCCACCGGAGAAAGCGGTTTGATAAAAACGTTGTCCGTAACCTTCTTTTGTTGCCGCGGTGATGGCGGTTTCGACCCGAAATGGAATTATAATTTGGAGGCGTTTTTTTCTAAGTAGGTAAGATTGAGCTCCTAATTCTACCCCTAGGCGGACCAATGACTCATTCTCGTCTCCAATTATTGTATTCCCTCCAATGAGATGAACCCGAACACCAGGGGTATTATATTGAATATGTAATAAAGACGGACTCATTTCTAGTGATTGATCGCCCGTGATGGTTGTGTTGTCCCCGGTGTATTCAAAAGTGACGTCACTATATCCAATGTGAACGCTTGAGCTGAACACGCGATCTTCTTTTTCTTCATCTTGAACGCTAAACATCTGAGCTTGTAGGTTTAGCCCTAGGCCAAAATGCAGGAGAATAAGGAAGGCCGCCAGAAAAATTAATCGGAAGAATATCATTTTGAAGGAATGAATTTTATAAATTTTGCTTTGGACAAGTTAAGCATAACAAATTATTCACGACCATGAAAACACTACTAATTTTACTATTCAGTTTAATCACACTTAATATTGGGCAACCGACAGAGACTATGAGCACAGACCAGAACACGCTATACGATTATGTAATTGAAGATATTGACGGAAACAAAGTTCCGCTAGATGCATACAAAGGAAAGGTATTATTAATTGTAAATGTTGCGTCAAAATGTGGTTACACACCACAATATGAGGGGTTGCAAAATATTTATGAAGCGTTTAATGATAAAGGCTTGGTAGTCCTCGGATTCCCAGCTAACAACTTTATGGGACAAGAGCCTGGAACAGAAGAAGATATAAAGCAGTTTTGTACGTTAAACTACGGCGTAACATTTCCTATGTCTTCTAAAGTGTCTGTGCGAGGGGATGATCAAGACCCTTTATTTAACTATTTAACGACTCAATCAAATCAAGATTTTGAAGGCGGGATTCGATGGAATTTTGAAAAATTCCTAATAGATAAGGAGGGTAAATTACAGCGTCGATTCCGTTCCGGCGTGGAACCAGAGAGTGAAGAAATTACGAAGGCAATCGAAGTTCTACTAAATAGTTAAATTAGATCGCTCTCTTGGCGTATACTGTAGAAGGAAGCATAAAATAATAATCACCCTTAAATAGGTTGTTGACTATTGGGTTGATTGGTGGTTATATGTAATACACTCTAAATGGTCCGGTAGGTCAGTTGGGTAGGTATATTTTTACTTAAGATGTGTAAAAAACACTCTATGAGGAATAAAGTTGATTGCAACTTGATTAAATCTACATGATAAAGTGTAGCATTCCGCCTCCTTTAAATAAACTTTAAAACCCGTTTTTGTAATTATAATAGAGTATAAAAAGGGCTTTATAAACAGTAACATGATTAAAAGTCAACAATTTATATTTGTTCGGGCGAACAAATATATTTGAGAATATACCTAACCCTTTTGTTGTTTTTCCAAAGGGTCACTTATTTCCTCTCTTATCTTATTATATCCTGAATGTTTAGGCTCATAAGGACAATGCCGACACCCACTGCGACAACAATATCCTCTAACAATAAGTCCAAGTTCGGTATATACCATATAACCCTTCCAAGAATACCACTCATTATTTAGTCGCCAATCTAAATGGGGGATATCATCATCATCATTCATAAGACCAACTCTTGTCTTTCCTGTCTAGGTACACCAACAATCTTTTTAATCTTGGTAATTGTACTAAAATGAACACCGGCAAGTTTATATAGTTCCTTATTCTTCATATTTATATACTGATTCAGTAAATCAAAGGTCATAACAATAGTATATTTTGGTACATTATTATTTAATTCCCCCAAAATTTTATTGAGTGTTATTGTCGTTCTCAAAACTACATGCTTCATAGAATCAAAATATATCATAATGTTTTCATTATTTGATTTTTCATGTTAATTTAACGGATATATAAAATAGTATCATCTTATAATATGTTATGTAAAAACCCCTATATACTGGTAAAAAAGATAGGCATTTGGTATTATTCCCCCAAATAACGGAATAACTCAACGGATTTATGTATCAAAAGAAACAAGTGATCAAACAAATGGACGGCATGACCAATAAGGTCTACCATAGAAGGCTATTTGGTAGGATTTTTAGTCTTCATCGTATGATTATAAAACGAGGGGTAAAGATTGGAAAGATGAAAGAAGAGGTATACGGGTATGAACAAGAAATCCGTTCGTTAAAAAGAAAAATACAAGGTGTAAATAAGGGTATCTCAAAGGTTAGAAAGAATGTAAAAGAAATACAGATGGAGATTGGCTCTTATAGGAATAAGATTGAGGCATTTAAGGAATACGATGAGTTATTATACAAACCAAGTTTTAGTGTTAGAACATATCAAAGAGGGAAAAGTGGTTACTGGTATATAGAAGGTAGGGTTAGATTACCGATGGTAGATGGTAGAAAAGGAAAAGAACTCACTAAATCTTTTGGTAGGTATGAAGATGTTATTACCGAATACAGAAAGAAAGATAAGGTGATGTATAAATACCTTGATGTTTATACTGATGATAATGGGAAGAAACAGAGAACAGTAGATTACAAATTACAAAAGAGATTAGAAGAGGATCTTAAAGATTGGTGGTGGGATGGGGTCAATCTATTTGAGTGATCTTTCCC
>MDSV01015968.1_pt1 | contig 11415 bp, 16 predicted proteins | sample 810851 | NCBI WGS metagenome assembly MDSV01 (sample SAMN05326640, study PRJNA326480) | marine metagenome | isolation source: seawater | place: Atlantic Ocean: North East | collected 2012 | reverse complement strand
TGCACTTTATATACAGAAGCTCTACCATTATCTGCTGCACTCAATGATCCTGAATAAAAAATTACTACTAATAAAAAACTCAAAATTATTTTAAAATATTTACTCATGATTATTCTGATGTCCTTGCAATTACAATACCTGTGCCTTCAGACTCAATTATTTGTTTATTAGTTCTTCGAACTTTAGATAAAAGCTCATTACTCATATCATCTTTAGAAAAAACTGTAGTGCCCACTAAATGTGTTGAAGCAGCTATTCTTTCTTTTGCAGGATAAACTAGAGATGCTTTAACAAAATTACTAGAACCATGTATATTATTATCATCAAAACCAGCTTCTACAATTAAATTTGGAGTCAAAGTTAATTCTAAACTAATTTTATCACCTTTAGAATTTTGTGCATTTTTGTCTGCTTGCCACTCATAATGATTTGCAACAATACTTGCCCAAGGTAAGCCAGGCAACTCTCCTATTAAACTAATTTCCGCCCCATCTAAAACTCTCTCTGTGTATGCTCCAACAGTTTTTGCATCTGATAATCCAATATAATAATTTGCGATCGCTTCAAAAGCAGATGAACGCAATTCTGTTCCCAAACTTGCTCTAGCGTTTCCTTCTGCATCATAATCAATAAAAAAATTACCACCTATAAATGATGTTTTGCTTTTCGATAATTTACGATAACCTACTCCAGAATTTAGAGCAATTCGAGATTTACCTCTAATTTTAGTATCGTTTAATTGAAATTGAACAAACCAAGCATCTACACCTTCGTGAGCTGCTAGAGGTCTTACTGTAAGAATAGAAAACTCTGGTTTATAATCCTCACCTGCTGCTATTTTGATTTCAGTATCTCCTTCACCTCCTAGAACTTCTTCTAAAGTTGAGGTAATAGAATTTGTAAACCGAGATAAAACATTCTTTTTTGCAGTATCTAAGTCGTCAGCATGCAAATAAGAACTGGTAATTAATGTTATAGCAATTACTAAATATTTCATCATGTCTATTAAATTAGAGCTATTTAATAGATTTTTAAAATATTTTCTAGAAAAACATTCTATTTTTTATTAATTAAATTCAATAATTTACCTATGATTTAACTCTTTTTAATATGCTTTCCTGAATTTTTACTAAATCCATATGAGCTTTAGCAAGTCTTTTTTTCATGTGATTATTAAACTCTTCCATTAAAATTTTTTCTGGAATCACATATTGTTTTCTAGCATCAGAGTCAGTTTTATAAATTGAAACTAACTTCATTGTAATTAATGAGTTAATAAATTTTAAGGCACCATCCCTACTAAGTAAGGACATTGATTTAGCAAAATCAGTTTTTGTAATTAGTGCTTTAGAATAAAAACTTTGCATTAAAAAGTAGAGTCCCAGAATTTTTGAAGTAGAATTAAAAACACGAATAACTTTATTTTCTTCATAATATTTACCTGCTTTAGTTAAAAATGTAATATATGTTGAAATATCTTGTTCATGAATATTATCTTCAACTTCTTTTTGGGTTAAAGAAACAAGATTTTTTAAAGTTAAGGAATTTTTTTTCATTTAATTATTTATTACACTAATATTATATATAAATAATAATTAATAATAAATATATTATGAGATTAGCTTTATTTGAACCAGATATTCCTCAGAATACTGGAAACATTTTACGTTTAGGTGCTTGTTTAGGTATTGATGTAGATATTATAGAGCCTACTGGATACATTTTCGATGATAAAAAACTCAAAAGATCTTCAATGGATTATATTAATCATATTAAGTATAAAAGACATCTAGACTGGAATGAATTTTACACTTGGTCTAAAAAAAATGATTATAGATTAATACTTCTTACTACAAAATCTTCAAAAAAATATTACACTTATAAATATAAAGAAAACGATATCCTCCTTTTTGGTCGCGAAAGTGCAGGAGTTCCTGATTTCATTCATAAAATAGTTGATGAACAATTGACAATACCTATGAAAAAGGGAATGAGATCTATAAATGTAAGTAGTGCAGTTGCTATTGTGGCAAGTGAAGCATGTCGTCAAATTAAATTATTTTAATTTTCCCATTTTTCCGTTTTGGTATTCTAGCATCACTTGTTTCATTTCTCCCTCTGTATTAGTTACAAAGGGACCATAACGTGAAATAGGTTCGTCTAGGGGTTTGCCAGCTAATACTAAATATGCGCCTTTTCTTGAGATTGAAGTTAAATTAATTTTATTACTAGACTGATCAAAGTAAATCATTTGTCCTTTGGATGCTATTTTATTTTCATCAGAAAATTGTAATTTTCCTTCAATAACATAAACTACGGTAGTTTGTTCAGAAGGAATATCTAAATCAATTTTTTCAGGAGCTAAAAAATTAACATCAAAAATAGATACAGGAGAGTATGTTTGTACTTCAGATTTTACTCCTTTAACTTCCCCCACTAGAACTTTAATTTCAATATTATCATTTTGTTTAAATGAAGGAATATTATTTTTCTTAATATGTTGATACCAAGGTTTAACTTTCTTATTTTTTTGTGGCAAATTTACCCAGATTTGCAACCCTTGCATTATACCACCACTTTTTTTAAATTTTTCTGTGACTAATTCTGAATGAATTAGCCCAGATCCAGTTGTCATCCATTGAATATCACCTTTTTCAATTTCCGCTTGACCACCCCAAGAATCTTTATGCTCTACTTCGCCACTTAATAAATAGGTAATGGCTTCAAATCCACAATGTGGGTGTGCTGGAACGCCTGTGGCCCCTCCTGGCTTATAATGAATTGGACCAAAGTGATCAAATAATAAAAACGGATCCAATTCTCTCATTTCAGGAACTGGGAAGGCTCTTGTAACAGGTATCCCATCACCCTCAAATGTTTTCATACAATCTTTGACTTCTATTATTTTTCTAAACATATTATGTACAAATAGTCATATAAACTTTTTTTTCATTTAAAAAATATTATAATCTATTATGTGAACCATCACAAAAAGGTTGATTTGAAGTATTCTTACATCCACAAAAATACATTTTTTTAGTTTCAGTAGCTTTATAAACAACAGGTTTAAAAGTAGAACCTTTATGTGAGCCATCACAAAAAGGCTGCTTCATACTTTTTCCACATTGGCACCAATAATAATTTTTTCCTTCTTCCACATCAACTACATATGGATTTTTTTGGGCAATCACAGCTTCACTCATTTTATGTCCTTTTATAATGTTAAATTAAATATAGATTAATAACAGAAACAAACAAGTACACTTAATATCATTACTTTTTAATTAATAATTAGTTCAATATTATTTAAGCATTTATTTAACCCAATATCATAATTGGATTTAACAAATTCTTTTTTTACTAACTTAATCCAATATTTTTTATCCTTAGGTTTTTTTTTATTAAAAAAACAATTTATAGGAAATGAAGTACTAAACATTTTTAAAATTTCTTTTCGAATTAAATCATTAGATAAATAATCAAAAGACTTATCAACATTTTGAGATAGAATTTCTTCATATCCTTCAATTAATATAGGATTTTCAAACAAACCTAAAAAACGATAATATCTAAAAATGCGAAGATAATCCTCTTGTATACGTTCATCAACATTACCTATAAATTTTAATTTACTATCTGCTAAATCTTTTTGACCATTAAAATAATCTGTTAAATTTCCATCACCCGATAAATATAAAGCATTAATGGTAAAATCTCTTCTTTGTGCATCTTGCTTCCAATTATTGGTGTACTTGATATTAGTATGACGTCCCATTTGATTAATATCTTCTCTTAGCGCTGTAATTTGGTATTTTTGATTTTCTAAAATTGCAGTAATTGAACCATACTTATAGGCAAAATCTTCATATTGAATTTTATTTTTATTTAAAATATTAATAATTTCACCGGGTTTAATATTTGCAGCAAAATCAATATCTTTTGTTTTTTTTCTTAAAAAAATATCTCTTATACACCCACCAACTAATCGCACTTCTTTATTTTCATTTCTAAAAATATCAAACAATCGCCTGATTGAAAAATCATCTAACAAATCTGCTATAGAATAATTGTTCATTTTTGTTATTTTTTTAATTTTTTACACTATATAAACAATGAAAATGTCTCTAATAGATCAAAATACTAAAGCAATTTTTAAAAACATAAAGGAATTATTGATACTTGCTGCAAAAGATAGAAATCACACATTTCATACACCAGTATTTTCAAGTAACTGTGAAAATAATTCAGTAAATTCTAGAGTAGTTGTAATTCGTAAATTTGATGAAAATAATCTGAAAATTAATTTTCATACAGATTATAGGTCCCCAAAAATATTAGATTTACAAAAAAATAGTCAAACTTCTTTTGTTTTTTATGATTATAAAATTAAGATTCAACTACGCATTAAAACTTTATCAATAATTAATCATAAAAATAATATATCAAAAAATGCATGGGGCAATACCCCACTATCAAGTAGAAAATGTTATTTAGCTACAAAGCCACCCAGCTCATCAACAACATTATCTGAAGATAGCATACCTAAGCATCTAAAAGGAATAAATCCAACTCTTGATGAAAGTGAAAAAGGTTATGAAAATTTTACTGTTATTGAGAATAAAATACTAAATATTGACTGGTTACATTTAAATTCTTCTGGCCATCAAAGATTGCAAATTACTTTAGATAATCTAAAACCAGTATTTAATTGGATTATTCCTTAATACAAAATAAAATTATCAATAATCCTTATTTCATTAATATAAAAAGCTAAAAATAATCTACTTTTTTTATTTTTGAGAGAGGGTAGTAAATTTTTTTCATCTCTAATTTCTAAATAGTCAATTTTCTTAATATTAAGTTTTTTTAATTCTATTGTTAAATTCTTTAATATTTTAATATCTATTTTTTTTCTTAAATTAAAAACACTAATCATTATTTGCTTTGCAACATTCTTAAAAATAATTTCTTGATGAGATGAAAAATTATTGTATCTTGAAGAAAAACTTAATCCATTTAACATTCTTATTGATGCACAAGGTTTAATTAAAATACGTAAATTATTATCTTCAGTTAATTTTTGAATAATCTTTAATTGCTGATAATCTTTTTCTCCAAAAAAAGCATAATTAGGATCTACCAAATCAAATAATAATTTAACAACCGTGGTTACTCCATCAAAATGACCAGGTCTAAATTTATCACATAAAATATTACGATAATCAAAAATTGTTTTTTTTATTTTTACTCCTTTTGGATAAATATCTTTTGAAGTAGGTAAAAAAACTAAATCAGTGTCTATTTTTTTTAGAGAGTTTATATCTTGCTCATAATTTCTTGGATATTCAAAATAATCATTTTTATTATTAAACTGAGCAGGATTTATGAATATAGTTACTATTGAAAAACAATTTAATTTTTTAGATTTTTTAACTAATGAAATGTGTCCCTTGTGAATACTGCCCATAGTAGGGATTAAGCCAATTTTTTTACCACTATCCTTAATTTTAAGTATAAATTCACTAAATTCTTGCTTATTTTTAATAATCTTCACTAATATTCCTATTTAATAAACTAACTATTTGACTTATACATTACCAATTCGTTATAGAGATCATTTTTAAAATAATTATATTATGAAAAGAACATATCAACCAAGTAAATTAGTAAGAAAACGTCGCCATGGATTTCGTTCTCGCATGGCTACTAAAGCTGGACGTCAAATAATTGCGCGTAGACGTGCTAAAGGTAGAGCTCAACTAAGTGCTTAAAAGGCCATATGGCCCATATAATTCAAACTATTGCTAAAAGATCCCTATTTGTTTTAGCGCGTAATCAAGGTAAGTTTATCAGAGGAAAAGGTTTCAATCTTCAATTTTTAGAAAAAAATGAAAAAGAAAATATAATTTTTGTAGGTTACACAGCAACTAAGAGATTAGGAAATGCTGTAAAAAGAAATAAGGCAAAAAGAATTATGCGTGAATTAGCATCAAAAGTAATTACAAAATATGGTAAAATTAATTCATATTATGTGTTAATAGCAAAAAATGAAATTTTTAACACCCCTTTCTCTGTGTTAGAAATTGAATTAAAAAAATTAATTTCATGATAGTAAAACAAATTAACAAATATCTAGTTATTATAATGATATATATAATTAAGCTTTATCAATTAATAATTTCTCCTATTCTGAAATCCAATTGTCGCTTTTTACCTACTTGTTCAGAATATTCAATTTTAGCTCTAAAAAAACACGGTTTTATTAAAGGTTTTTATTTTTCTTTTAAAAGAATTATAAACTGTCATCCTTGGGGTAATCATGGTTATGATCCTGTACCAAAAAAAATAGATAAGGAAATATAAATGGGTGAACAAAAAAATTTATTTCTTGCTATTGGATTATCCATTGCAATAATTGTCATATTTCAAATTTTATTTCCACAACAGCCAGTAATAGAAAATAATGATAACAAGAATATTCCAGAAGAAACTCAATCTTTAACTTCAATAGATGGAGATCAAGTAATTACATCTAAAACTATCCAAACAAAAGATGAGGTTTTAATTCTTAATAAACGAATATCAATAAATACTCCTTCATTAAAAGGTTCAATTAATTTAACTGGGGGAATATTGGATGACCTAATTTTATTAAAATATAATGAAAAACTTAATGATAATTCAAAAAAAATTACTCTTTTTTCTCCTGAAGGAACTGCAAATCCATACTATATAGAGTTAGGGTGGAAAAAACTTTCAAACAATACATCTAAAATTTCTTTGCCAACATTGGATACAAAATGGAAATCAACTTCATCTTCTTTAACACCCGATAATCCTGTTACTTTATTTTGGACAAATAATGAAAACATTACTTTTAAAATTATTTTTGAAATAGATGAAAATTATATGTTTAATATTTCTCAAATAATTGAAAATAATAGCTCCTCTAATCTAGAAATATTTCCCTATAGATTAATTAAACGTATTAACTTTCCTGAAACAATTAATTTCTTTATTCTACATGAAGGCTTAATTAGTCTATTAGATGATCAGTTATTAGAAAAAAAATATGATGATTTATATGATGACTGTTCCGCAAATGGAAATGGTAAAAAGTTATTTTGTGATCAAAAATCAAAAGGTGGATGGTTAGGTTTTACTGATAAATATTGGATGGCTACTTTGATCCCTGATGACGGTGAAACATTCAATGCAAATTATAGACATGGTAATAATGGTAGAGATAATTTTCGAGCGGGTTATGTTGGCAAAGTTTTCAACATAAAAGCTAACTCTAATCATCTTTATAAAGGTAAGGTATTTGCAGGAGCAAAAAATCTTAATATTCTGAATGAATATAAAAATATTAATTCAATACCAAGATTTACCGATGCGATAGATTGGGGTTGGTTTAGTTTTATAACTAAGCCAATATCTTTTTCCATAAATTGGTTTTATGGATATGTAGGAAATTTTGGATTAGCTATTATTGCTTTTACTATTTTAATGCGTTTAATATTATTTCCCTTAGCGCAAACTTCTTTTAAATCTATGGCAAAAATGAAGAAATTACAGCCTGAAATGCAACGTCTAAAAGAAACTTATCCTGATGATAGACAAAAAATGCAACAGGAATTGATGGCTCTATATAAAAGAGAAGGAGCAAATCCTGTAGCTGGATGTTTACCAATCATAGTTCAGATACCTATATTCTTTTCACTTTATAAAGTTTTATTTGTAACTATTGAGATGTATCACGCACCTTTTTACGGATGGATACATGATCTATCAGCGCCTGATCCTTTAGGTATAATTACTTTATTTGGAATAATACCTTGGAATGTCCCTGATATTTTATCTATTGTTAATATTGGTATCTTACCTATATTCATGGGTTTTACTATGTGGCTGCAACAAAAACTTAATCCAGCACCAACGGATCCTACTCAAGCAAAAATATTTGCTTTTTTACCGTTTGTTTTTACTTTTGTATTAGCAGGATTTGCGGCAGGGCTAGTATTATATTGGTCTGTAAATAATATACTATCTATTGCCCAACAATGGTTTATACAAAGAAAAATTTTGCAAAAAAATAATGTCTAATGCAAATCGCTCACTAAAATTACTTTTTTCTAAAAATACTTTTATAGGTTCTTTTTATGATATTAACAATATTCCAGAATTTCACTTACCTGAATTTTGTTTTATTGGCAGATCTAATGTGGGTAAATCTACTATTATAAATTCTATTACTAAAAATAAAAAATTAGCTAAAACAAGCAAAACTCCAGGATTAACTAAATCTATTAATTTATTTAAGATAGACAATACCTTAAACATAATTGATTTACCTGGTTATGGTTATGCAAAAGTATCTAAAGATATAAGAAATCAATTATTAGAATTAATTGAGTCCTATATATTGAATAGAAAAAATTTAATAAATATTTTTGTTTTAATTGATTGTAAAATAGGACTTAAAGACTCAGATATCGATATATTTGATTTCATTTCGACTTCAAATAATAAATTTTCTATTATTTTAACTAAAATAGATAAATGTTCTTTTGATTTTACACAAAAACAAATAGATTCAATTAAAACATTAATGAACAACTATAAAAAAAACTTTATAAAAATTTTTTCAAGTAGTAGCAAAAAAAATGAAGGGATATTAGATATACAAAAAGAAATATTTAATTTATCAAAAAAAATATGAAATTTGATTTTTTATCTGAAAGTGACCAGGCTTATTATATTCATAAAGCATCTACACTTGTAGAAGCTTTGCCATATATTAGAAAGCACTCAGGTAAAAATATTGTAATTAAGTATGGTGGTCATGCTATGGGTGATAAAAAACTTTCTTCTAATTTTTCTAAAGATATTGGCTTATTAAAAGAAGTTGGAATAAATCCAATTATAGTTCATGGTGGAGGCCCTCAAATTGAAGATGAATTAAATAAAAAAAATATTGTTAGTAAATTTATAAATGGCTTAAGAATAACAGATATAGATACAATTAAAATAGTTGAGAAAGTGCTATCTAAAGATGTTAATAAAAAAATTGTTAATGATATAAATCTCTCAGGTGGAAAAGCTGAGGGTTTTTTTGGAAATAAAAATAATTTAATTAACGCAAAAAAAATTAGAATAGATCAACAAGATAATAAGTCAATCGATAATAATAAATATGATTTAGGTTTTGTTGGTAAGCCAATAAAAATTAATATCAATTTAATAATGCAATCAATTAATAAAGGTCACATACCTGTAATTGCACCTCTAGGGTCAGACTCACAAGGTAATACTTATAATATAAATGCTGATACTGCTGCTGGATTTATTGCCGGAAGTATTAAAGCTAGTAAACTTCTTCTTTTGACAGATGTACCAGGTATTCTTGATAAAAATAAAAAATTAATATCAACTTTGAGTTTCCAAGATGCAAAAAATATATTTAATAAAGAATATGTTTTTGGAGGAATGAAACCAAAAATAGCTACTTGTATTGATGCTATTAATCATGGTGTCAGTGAAGCAACTATTCTAGATGGAAGAATACCTCATGCTTTAATTTTAGAATTATTTACTGAACATGGTATAGGAACTCAAATTTATTCATAAAATGAAAAAAATAAAAGATAATATTGATACTTGGATTTTTGACTTAGATAACACTCTCTACTCTGCAGATAGTGGGATTTTTCAACAAGTTCATGATCTGATGGGAAAATTTGTATCTAATCACTTAAATATTGAAATGAAAGATGCAAAAATTTTACAAAAAAAATACTATAAACAGCATGGAACAACTCTTAGAGGTATGATGGATAATCATGGAGTAGATCCTGATTATTTCCTATCAGAAGTTCATAAACTTGATTATTCGATAGTAAACTCAAATAAAGAACTTAATGATCAATTAAACAAACTAAATGGTAAAAAAATTATTTATACTAATGCTAACATGCAACATACTCTTGATGTATTGGAACAAATAGAGCTTACAAATTTTTTTGATGAAATTTTTGATATTAAAATGGCTGATTATATACCAAAACCTGAGATCACACCTTATGAACAAATTATAAAAAAGTATAATTTAAAGCCTAATTCTTGTGCTATGTTTGATGATATTGCTAAAAATTTAGTTCCAGCTAAAAAGGTAGGTTTTACATCAATTTGGATAGATGCAGGCTATGAAAATTTTAGCGATGATATTAATTCATCAAAAAAATTTTTAGATTACACAACTACTGATTTGCATTTGTTTTTAGAAAAAGTTAACAAGAAGATTATATGAAAGAATTAGAAAAAATAATAAATGATGCTTGGAAAAATAAAGAAGATATTAATCAAAATTCTGATCCTTCAATAATAAATGCAGTTAATCAAATTATTGAAGATTTAGATCAAGGAAAAGTACGTGTAGCTGAAAAAATAAATTCAACATGGATAACTCATCAGCACATAAAAAAAGCAATCATGTTAAGTTTTAGAATATATAATATGGAAGCTTTATCAGGACCATATAGCTCATGGTATGACAAAGCACATCTACTTAAAGGCAAAACTGCGGGATGGGGAAAAGATGAATTTGAAAAAGCTGGTTTTAGAATGGTGCCAAACTCACCTGTAAGAAAAGGCTCTTACATTGCTAAAAATGTTGTTTTGATGCCATGCTTTATTAATACTGGAGCTTATGTTGGGTCTGGAACAATGATGGATACATTCTCAAGAGCAGGATCATGTTGCCAAATTGGTTCAAACTGTCACATATCTGCTGGCAGTGGTGTTGGTGGGGTTTTAGAACCTGCACAAGCTTTGCCAACTATTATTGAAGACAATGTTTTTTTAGGAGCAATGTCTGAAGTTGTTGAAGGAGTTATAGTAGGTGAAGGATCTGTAATTAGTATGGGAATGTATATAGGACAATCAACAAAAATTGTTGATAGAAAAACTGGAGAAATAATTTATGGAAAAATACCTCCTTATTCAGTTTTGGTACCTGGATCATTACCAGATAAAAAAAACCCAAGTGCACCATCACTAAATTGCGCGGTAATAATTAAACAAGTTGATGAAAAAACTAGATCTAAAACATCAATTAATGATTTATTGCGAGATTAATGAGTAAATTAAATTTTGATCCAATTATTTTAACTCAAACTCTCGTTAAATGCCCAAGTATTACTCCCAAGGATGAGGGTGCTCTTAATGTTGTTCACAATCATTTAAGTCATCTTGGTTTTAAGTGTACACACTTAACTTTTTCTGATCAAAATTCTCCTGATGTTGATAATCTTTTTGCTACTATTGGTTCTGATGGAAAACATCTAGCATTTGCCGGTCATACAGATGTAGTACCTCCTGGTAATGAAGAATCATGGAAATATCCTCCTTTTTCTG
>MDSV01202743.1_pt1 | contig 11416 bp, 3 predicted proteins | sample 810851 | NCBI WGS metagenome assembly MDSV01 (sample SAMN05326640, study PRJNA326480) | marine metagenome | isolation source: seawater | place: Atlantic Ocean: North East | collected 2012 | reverse complement strand
TGAAGCCAACGCGCGTGAAGCTCCCGGACGGCAAGATGGGCGACGACTACTGGGACGCCGCGAAGAAGATGCTGATGGACCCCAAGTTCCTGGAGTCGCTCAAGAAGTACGACAAGGACAACATCAAGGCGAAGGTGATCAAGAAGATCCGTCCGTACCTCGCCAAGAAGGATTTCCAGCTCAAGGTTGTCAAGAAAGCCTCCAAGGCGGCGTACGGCTTGTGCTCCTGGGTGCGCGCCATGGAGGCGTACGACCGCGTCGCCAAGGTTGTGGGGCCCAAGCGCATCCAGCTCGCTGCGGCGGAGAAGGACCTCAGCGAGGTGATGGCGGCGCTCAAGGAGAAGCAGGATGCGCTGCAGGCGGTCGTGGACAAGATCCAGAACCTGAACGACGACCTGGAGGCGAAGAAGGCGTACAGCGAAAAGCTCGAGCGCGACGTCGAGATGTGCAAGGTGAAGCTCGAGCGCGCGGAGAAGCTCATCGGCGGGTTGGGCGGCGAGAAGATCCGGTGGACGGCTTCGAGCCGGCAACTCGTCATCGACTACGAAGCCTTGACCGGGGACGTGCTGCTTTCGTCGGGGTGCATCGCGTACCTCGGCGCCTTCTCCGCCTCGTACCGAGAGCAGACCACGGCGCGCTGGACGGCGCTGTGCGCCGAGCGGGGCATCGAGTGCGACCCGAAGTACTCGCTCGTCAAGATTTTGGGCGACCAGGTGAAGATCCGCGAGTGGAACATCCAGGGTTTGCCAAAAGACACCTTCTCCAGCGAGAACGGCGTGATGATGGAGTACGGCCGGCGGTGGCCTCTGTTCATCGACCCGCAGTCCCAGGCGAACGAGTGGGTGCGGGCGATGGAGCGAACGAGCGGGCTCGTCGTGTGCAAGCTGTCTGACGACTCCTACACGCGCTCTTTGGAGACGGCGGTGGAGTTTGGGAAACCCGTGTTGCTGGAGAACGTGCAGGAGACCCTGGACCCGTCGCTGGAGGCGCTGCTTCTGAAGCAGACGTTCAAGCAAGGCGGGACGCTGAACATCAAGATCGGGGACATCACCGTGCCGTACCACGAGGACTTCAAGCTGTACATCACCACGAAGCTGCGCAACCCGCACTACACCCCCGAGCTGTGCACGAAGGTTTCTCTGATCAACTTCATGATCACCGTGGACGGTTTGGAGGACCAGCTGTTAGGGGTGGTGGTGGCGAAGGAAAGGCCGGACTTGGCGGAGGAGAAGAACCAGCTCATCATCCAGGGCGCGCAGAATAAGAAGCAGCTCAACGACATCGAGGAGCAGATCTTGGCGGTGCTGTCCTCCTCCGAGGGGAACATCCTGGAGGATGAAAACGCGGTGAAGATTCTGAGCGCCTCGAAGACGTTGTCCGACGAGATCTCGGAGAAGCAGAAGACGGCGGACGCCACCGAGGCGAAGATCGACGCGACTCGAGCCGGGTACCGCCCGGTCGCCAAGCATTCGAGCATAGTGTTCTTCTGCGTCGCGGACATGGCCTCCATCGGGGACATGTACCAGTACTCGCTCCAGTGGTTCACGGACCTGTTCGTGCGCGGCATCGAGGACGCGCCCACCGACCCGCGCGTCGGCGCGAGACTCAAGAACATCACCGAGCACTTCACGTTCTTCCTGTACGTGAACGTGTGCCGATCGCTGTTCGAAAAAGACAAACTGCTCTTCTCGTTCCTCATCGCCACCAAGCTGTTGCTCGCCGCCGCGGAGGAGAACAAGGCACTCGAAGCGGAGGAGGCGGCGGCGATCGCGAGAGCGGAGCGCGAAGCCGCCGAGGAGGCGCGGCGCGTCGCCGAGGCGCGCGCCGCGCGCGTCGCCGCCGGCGAGGACGTCGAGGCGGAGGAGCGCGCGGCACTCGAGGCGGAGGAGGCGGCGCGCGTCGCCGCGGAAGAAGCCGCCGAGGCGGCGAGGGAGGCGGAGGAGGAGAACCAGTCGGAAAATTCCGACGCCGAGACACTCGAGCCGGAGCGCGCGGAGGGCGAGCTCGCGTTTTCCGACGAGGAGGAGCCACCCGCGGAGGATGAGGCGCCCGCCGCGCCGCGGAAGGAGGGCATCGACGCCGAGGAGCTCCGTTTCTTCTTGACCGGCGGCATCAGCACCGGCGACGCGGAGAAGCCCAACCCGGCGCCGGAGTGGCTCTCGGACAAAGCCTGGGGCGAGCTGCTCCGCATGACGAAGATCCCGAGCGTCGCCTCGCGCGGCGACGTTCCGAGCGACGTCGCCGCGGACCCTGCGCGGTGGAAGGTTCTGTACGACTCGCCGGAACCGCAGGCGGAGGCTTTGCCGGCGCCCTTCGACGAGGCGTTCTCGCCGCTGCAGCGCATGCTCGTGCTCCGCGCGTTCCGGCCGGACAAAGTCGTGCCCGCGATCACGGAGTACGTCGGCAAAGAGATGGGCCAAGCGTACGTCGACCCGCTTCCCTTCGACCTGGACGCGTGCTTCGCCGACTCAAGCGCGGGCTCGCCGCTGGTGTTCATCCTGTCGCCGGGCTCGGACCCGATGGCGAACCTGCTGACGTTCGCCGAGCGCGTGCCGCGGCGGGCGGAGGGCGCCAAGCCGGGCGACCCCGCGGTCGCGACCCGCGTGGAGGCGGTCTCGCTCGGCCAAGGCCAGGGCCCCTTCGCGCTGCGGTGCATCGAGGCGGGCGTCAAAGAGGGGCACTGGGTGGTGCTCCAGAACTGCCACCTCGCGGCGTCGTTCATGCCCGAGCTCGAGCAGCAGTGCGAGCTCCGGATCAAGAAGGAGGACGTCCACCCCGATTTCCGGCTGTGGCTCACGTCGTACCCGAGCCCCATCTTCCCGGTGAGCATCCTGGAGAACTCGGTGAAGATGACCAACGAGGCGCCCAAAGGGCTGAAGGCGGGTTTGGCGCGCACGTTCGCCTCGGACCCGTTGAGCGATTCCGAATTTTTCGAAACCTGCACCAAAGACGCGACGTGGCGCAAGATGGTCTTCGGGCTGGCGTTTTTCCACAGCTTCGTGCAGGAACGCGCCAAGTACGGCGCCATCGGTTTCAACATCCCGTACCAGTTCAACGAGAACGACCTGCGGATCTCGATCCGGCAGCTCAAGATGTTCCTGGACGAGTACGACGAGACCCCGTACGAGACGCTCCGGTACACCTGCGGCGAGTGCAACTACGGCGGGAAGGTCACGGACGGGCACGACCGCGTGACGGTGGAGTGCATCCTGAAACTCTTCTACACGCCGGAGATTGAGAGGGACGACTACGCCTTTTCGGTTTCGGGGACGTACAAGGCGCCGAAGCGCGGGTCGTACGAAGACTACCTCGAGTACATCGAGTCGCTCCCGCGCGTCGCCGCGCCGGAGGTGTACGGCTTCCACGCCAACGCCGACATCGCCAAGGACGTGAAGGACACGGACGAGTTCCTCGACGCCTTCTCTCTGACGCAGTCCCGCGACGGCGCCGCGGGCGGGACATCGCCCGAAGAAGCCATCGGCGCCGTGGCGGCGGACCTCGCCGAGCGGTGCCCGAAGTCGTTCGACGTCGAGCGGGCGGCGATGAAGTACCCGGTGGAGTACTTCGAGAGCATGAACACGGTGCTGACGCAGGAGCTGGTGCGCGTCAACGCGCTCCTCGCGGTGGTGCGCGCCAGCCTGACGAACCTGGGGAAAGCCGTGAAGGGCCTCGTCTTGATGTCCGACGAGCTGGACCGGGTGGGCAAAGCGTTGTACGACGGCAAGGTTCCGGCGCTGTGGCTGAGAAAGTCGTTCCCGTCGCTGAAACCGTTGGGCAGCTACTTCAAGGAGCTCGTCGAGCGGTGCGCGTTTTTCCAAAAGTGGGTCGACGAAGGCGTGCCCACCACCTTTCCGCTGTACGCGTTTTTCTTCACGCAGGCGTTCCTCACCGGCTCTAAGCAGAACTTCGCGCGCAAGCACAAGGTGGAGATTGACAAGGTGGACTTCGACTTCGCGGTTTTAGATCGGGAGGAGGCGCACTACGCGAACGAAAACGAAAAACCCGAGGACGGCGTGTACTGCTTCGGGATGTTCCTAGACGGCGCCGCGTGGAACGCGCGGACGTCGTCGCTGACGGAGAGCGAGCCCAAGGTTCTGTACGCGCCGTGCCCGGGCGTGCACATGATCCCGAGCAAGATTGAGGACTTCAAGGCGTACTCCAACTACTCGTGCCCGCTGTACAAAACCGCGGACCGGCGCGGCATCCTGAGCACCACGGGGCACTCCACCAACTTCGTGATGAACATCCGGCTGCCGAGCGAGCGCCACGCCGACCACTGGATCAGGCGCGGCGCCTGTCTGCTGCTCACGCTCAAGGATTGAGAAAGCACAGACGACGGACGAGCTCGTCGACGCGCTCGTTCCGTGTAATATCATAGAGCTAGCCTACTCGCGACCGTGGGGACGATTCGCGACGACGACTTTCGCGAAGGGTCCTTCGGGACGCGCGCGCCGCGACGCGTCCACGTGACCTCCTTCCGAGTCGATACTACACTACCACTTTTGCACATAGCTGCTAGTCTACCTACGTGTCGCGACAGGGACGCTGGCGAACGCGGCGTGGTACGCTATCCAGAGTCCCGCCAGGAGTAGAAACGCCGCGCGCGCGATTTTCGCGAAGAAGATCCAAAACAGCTGCCTCTTCATGCCCCGCAGCTTTGCCACCGCCGCCGCGCGCGCCGCCTCGTGCGCGGCGGGCACCACGCCCGCCTTCTCCAGCTTCCCCGCCAAAGTCGAAATCTTGGCCCGCAGATCACGCGCCGTCGGGATCTTGCCCGGCGTCGCGCGCCGTGGGGCGCGCGCGCCGCCCAGCCGCCCCCGCCGCAACAAGTCCAGCGCGGCGTCGCCCGTGTCCCCGTTCGTCCCCGGGGAATTCGTCCCGAGACCCGGGGACGGACCCGCGCCCGCTCCCTCGGTGGGCGTCCCCGGCTCGCTCGAGCTCCCCACGCGGAACAGCTCCGAGCCCGCGAGGTGCCTGGGGAGCTTGGAGAAGGCGTGGAACGTCCCCGCCGCGTGCGACGCGATGTCGGCGCCGTACGCGTCGACGTACGCGGCGACGGCGTCGTCCTGCGCGCGCCTCCGGAGCAGATCCGCCGCCGAGAGCACGTCGCTCCCCCGTGCGGTCCCGCCCACCACATCCGGGATCTCCTCGAGCGGCACGCCCAGCGCCTTGTGGAAGTGCGAGGACGCGCTCCCGCTCTGGATCACGAACTTCTGCCGCGCGCTCTCGGTGAGGAAGAGTTTGGCGACGCCCCAGACGAACTGGATCACCGACGGCGCGTGCGCGACGACGAAGGCGGAGAAGGGCTCCGGGTGGAACATCGCGGCGACGAGCTGCCCCGCAATCGCCTTGATGTTCGTCGAGGTGTAGACGGAGAAGGTGAGCTTCTGCAGGTCGATGATGAAGATGGAGGGGTGCCCGGACAACTCCCGCGACGGCTGCGTGATGCAAAACTCGTAGAAGTGGTTCACGGCGATCCACGAGTGCGGCTGCGGCGCGCGCGTCAGCGCGCGCACGCCGTCGTTGGTCATGCGCACGACGATGGCCGCCGGCAGGGACGCCGTCGCGGGCATGAACGACCAGCTCTGAAACCCCGCGCCGAGCGTCTCGATCAAGCGCTCGCGCGTGTCCGGCGCGTCCACCACGGGGTGCACGAACCCGTGCTGCTGCGGGAAGCGCTTGGCGAAGCGCACGAGGAACACGCGGAGGAACAACGCGGCGCCGGCGAGTTTGCTGTCGGGCATCTTTTCGTACGCCTTCGCCGAACCGGGGGGCTCGCCGATGGAGCAGTACACCGCGCCGCCGCAGCCCTTCAGCAGGCGCCGCAGAAACCGGTCGCACGCCACCGCCGGGTCCGTGCGCGGGCCCTCGAACAGACGCAGCGCGAACGCGAACAGGGGCGTCTTGAGCGCGTCCGCCACGGCGCGGCGCATGTGGAACACCCGCCGGTCCTCGGGCATCGGCCTGGTGTCCGGCCGGTTCAGCTCCGGGCGCACGGAGGCGTCCACCAGCCCGCAGTCGATCACCGCGAGCACCGCGGGGCCGGTCACCGCGGCGCCCTCCCAGGGCTGCAACGCGAACCCGCGCAGGAGCGTCTTCGCCGCCGCCGCCATGAACGGCTCGGCGGATTCGTCGGGGCCGGCGGTCGGAACCGGGGGGCCGGACCACGGCGCGGGATCCTCCACTTCGTGCCACGGGCCTTTCAGGACGTCCACGGTGTCCACGCCCGAGGCGTCGCCCTCCCGGGTTCCCGCGTGTGGCGGGTCTCGCGTCTCGTCTCGGGATTCGGATCCGCGAGAGGCTCGTTCCGCGAACGAAGAAGACGCGGCGACGGTTCTCGTCGTCTTCTTCAGGCCCAGCGCGATCTTCGTCGCCTTGTACACGCCGAACGTGTACGACTTCTTCCTCTTGATCGGCGCCCCCTCGCCGATCGGCGACGCCGCGGGCTCGAGCCGCCGGGCCTCCGCGGCCGCGCCGCGCGCGTCAGGCGTCCCCGGCGGCGCGGCGGGCGCGTCCGTGGACGCGCGCTTCACCTCTGTGCCGCCGGAGGCCACCGCCGCGTGCGCCGTCGCCACGCCGTTCGACACGCGCGTCGCAGCCTCGACCGCGCGCGCGCCCGGGATGGCTGGCTCGACGGCCGCGGACGGCGGCACCGACGCGCTCGGCGCGCCTCGCGGGCCAGCCATCGCGCTCACGAGGGCGGGACACCGGGACGCGCGCGATCGTCGGGTCGGACCGATCGAGAGAGATACCTTTCGGCACAGACAGGTTCCTTCTCCGCGTCCGAGCCCCCCGTCCCGAGCCACGTCGCCGATCCGGAGCGACCCGCGCGTCTCCCCACGAGGGCCAGCTCGAGGGCGGTGTCCAAGGACTGCGCGGCCGCGGGTCGTGCAACCCGCCGGGTGCGCGCGCGCTCTGGCGCCGCGCGAACGGACGAAGCGGTTTCACGCATTTGTCGAACAACCGAAGAACACACGAGGCGCTTGCGCGCTTCACGAGGATGCGACCGACGCGACTGTTCGCGCGGTTCCAGCGTCGGTCTGTCGGTCGTGCGTTCCGAGATTTTGTGCAGCGTCGAAGCGAGAATCGATTTTGTTTTCGTTTTTCTTGTCGACCGCGCGTGCGGGTGAGACGTACGCAGACTACTAGACTACGTAGTAGCTTAACTACTACAACGTGGCCTTCTGAATGAGTGGTCCGACGGTCGTCGCGTCTCGCCCGGTTCGAGGGCGCGCGAGCGATCGTGGTGCGCGAGCGACGGAGGCTGTGCCGCCCGCCGAACGCGCGCGCGGGGAGCGAGCGCGCGCAAGCGGGCACGCGTCTCCTCTCCTCGCGGCGGAGCGTTTCGTTATTCGCGCGTCGAGGCGCGTGCGCCGTGGCGTTCAGACACTCGACGCGACGGTAGAGACAGATACCGGGCTTCGTATCTTAGATCTGGTAGCCCCCGCCCGCGTTCTTGGCGAGGCCTTTCACGCGGGACACGGCGACGGCGCCGAGCACAAGGGCGATGAAGCCGAAGATGAAGCCGAGCGCGCCAACCGCGGCGGCGCCCTCGATCTGCGTCGTCGGGTCGTCGTACCACGCGCTGGGATGCAGGCTGACGTGCTCAGTCTGGAGCGCATCGACCTTCGCCTGGAGCGCCGCGACCGTGGCCACGAGCTTGGTGCGCTCGTAGTCGGCGTACGCCGAGCGCTTGCTCGAGAAAACGAACGGGTTCTGGCCGACGATGGGCTCGTCCGCGTCAGTCAGGCCGGTCAACATGTCGAGCTTGTCGTTGGTGTCCTTCTCGAACTGCCACACTTCGGTGGCGGGCAGAACGATGCCGGGCAGAACGATGCCGTCCACGGCGATCCTGGCCTGTTCCAAGATTTCGGCGGGGAGGCCCACGAAGCCGAACTCGGGCAGCATATCCTGCGCCTCCTCGGACAGCACGAACTGCGCGAACGCCTTGACGAGCCAGGCGGACTTTTCGTCGTCGCCGGTCCAACCGGACATGTCCTTCCTGATGTACATGTACGAGAACGTGCAGATGGGCCAGGTGTTCTCACCTGCGAGGTTCATCAGCGAGACATCCTCCCACGTGTTCGAGTACGCTGAGGCGGATCTGGTCGCACCGGTCGGACCGGTCGATCCCAGCGCGGCGCCAGCCACGGCGCCCTCGGTGGAGGGCTTCACGAAGTTGCCGTCGAGGTTCTTGAGCGCGATCTCGCCGAGGCCCGACGACAAGCCGTGCCCGTTGTCGATGTACGAGATGGAGTAGGGGTTCGCGGCGAGGTAGCCGGAGATCCCGCCGGAGCCTTGCGCCTCGACTGTGTCACTGGCCCAGGTCACGCAATTCGTGGTCTTATCGGCGGAGCAGGGCACTTTGCCGACCATCGTGGCTTCCGGCTGCCAGACCTCCGGGCACCCCGCGTGGAGGTACTTGGTGATGAGAGAGGTCGAGGAAGATCCCTCGACGCGTCTCGCGACGGTGATGGGCTGATCGAGGCTCGCGAGAGCAGGGTTCAGGGCCACAATCTCGGGGTCGTTCCAGCGGGTGATGTCGCGTTTGAAGATCTTCGCCAACAGGCACGCGTCGAGATCGATTTCGCCGTACGACGCGGGCACGGAGTGGAAAAACGCGATGCCGCCGATGACGAAGGGCACTTGGATGAACTGTGTGTGGACGTCGTTCGCGTCTGCGAAGTCATCCGCGTCGAAGGGAATGTCTCCCGAGCCGAAGTGGTTGTAGTTGCCGTCAGCGGTACCACTGCCGATGAAATCGGATTGGCCCGTGCCGGAGCCTGAGACGAGAGGAATCGGGAGAGGAGGAGGTCTCGGTTCAGTCGCCGGCGATAAAAGTAGGTTCTTTTCACTTTCTCGGGGAAAAGTGACGCGACGTGTCTCGCAGGCGACGGGCTCTCGGGCGCGCGTTCGGGACGCACCGACGGCGCGGTAGGTCATCGTGACGGATGGGCGCGAGCGCTCCTCCATCAGGTCCATGACCTTCCAGAAGAACTTGCTGGGGTTGGTGGTCCCCGAGCCGTGCAGCTCGTGTGACTGCGCCGAAACGCCGGCGGCGGCGGTGCAGATCGCGAGGGCCACGAGCAGGGTGGCGGCGGTGGAACGAGGCATGGTGTCGTGCGTTCTGGATGGATCAGGGGACGGTCTCGAGAGAGCCGAGGGAGCGTGCGAGCGAGCGCAGGGAATACGGCTCGACCGACGAGTCTCTTCCTTTGATGGGAAGCCCGCAGATTAGAGTGAGGGGCGAGCGCCGTCGGCGGGGGGGTTTCTTCGAAGCGACGCGTCGCGTTTCACAAATATGAAACTAAAAACGCATACAGGCCTTTACAGATCAAAACTTCGTGCCACGCGTCTGACGCGTGTCCCCCCAGTAAACTTCGCAGTGATGAATTTTTGACTCTTCATACGAACGAGGAAGAAGGAACCGACGCCGGACGAGACTGCTCACAAGGCGCGCGCCCGAGCGACGGACGTACGCCCGCGATGGCTTCGAAACGCATCACCAAGGAGCTCCAGGTGCGTGTGCGCGCCGTGCGCCTCGGCGCTCGCCTCGATCGCGCCCGTGTCGCACGCCGCGGCGGTTTTCCGGGGAGTCCGCGCGTCGCGCGAAACGAACGCGATGGCGAAGCGTGCCGCGTTTCGAGGCGCCTCGGAAACGCCCCTCGGACCTCACCGCGACCATCGCCGCGGGGTCAAGACCGAGCGAACCGACTGACCACGATCATCCGCTTGTTCCCCGCCCGTAACAGGATCTCCAAAAGGATCCCCCGACGTCCTGCAGCGCCGGGCCGAGGGCGGACGATGACATTTTCCACTGGGACGCCACCATCATCGGACCTACGGACTCGCCCTACCAGGGTGGCCTTTTCTTCGTGGCCATTCACGTGCGTCTCCCCCCCCGCCCAGCAAGACACGCCCGGGGTGAACGCGACCTGGAGCGCGCGCGCGCGCGCGCGCTTAAAACCGCGACGCGCGATCGGCGCGGTCCTCGGCCTGACGTCCCCCCGTCGCGGATCCGGTGGCAGCCCGAGGCTTTCTTTCTTCGCCAGCGATCTGGCGCGGAGACGAGTCGTCATGCGTCACCGGGGCGCGGATGTCGCGCGCGCGTGTTTCTTTTTTCACGCGCCGCGCGGCGCGTTCCACGACAGACCCTGACCCGTCCCTCGACCCCTTTCGAACCGTGTCGCTGCCCTCTCCGCCCCGATCGAACGACAGTTCCCCCCCGACTACCCGTTCAAGCCCCCCAAGGTGAACTTCAAGACGAAGGTGTACCACCCCAACGTCAATAGCCAGGGCAGCATCTGCCTGGACATCCTCAAGGAGCAGTGGTCGCCCGCGCTCACCATCTCCAAGGTGCTCCTGTCCATCTGCTCGCTCCTCTGCGATCCCAACCCCGACGACCCGCTCGTCCCGGAGATTGCGCAAATCTACAAGACGGATCCCAACAGATACCAGGAGCTGGCAAAGGAGTGGACGCGCAAGTACGCCATGTGATGAGTGAGTGATTGATTGACTCTCGGATCGCGTCGGGTTCCGCGTTTGGCCGCGGGAAATTCGCGACGAGGGAAGTCGATGGCGACGGATGTACGGACGGGCGTACGGAAGGCTGGCGGACGGACGACGCCGAGACCCGAGCGGCGGGAGGAGGAGGGCGGATCAAAAGTGACGGCGACGCGAGGTTAGCCGCGTCACTCTTTTTTTTTCCTCGTTCTCGTCGCAACCTCGCGGAGGGGATGCTCGATGCTCGGGGTCGTCGCGCGCCGACGACCGCGGGGACCGGCCTGGGTTTAGGGTTTGCGGCGAGAGGGGCGATGCACCGGCGGGCCGTGCGAGACGAGGACGGGGCGTCGAGCGACGCGGCTGCGAAGCATAGCACGTAGACGGAGCTTTGTGAGTGACTGGAGAGCTTCATCATGTTCTGTGACTGTCCAGCTGGCGGGCCGGAGCGCTGACGCGATGACGTGTTCGCCTTTTCCGCCCCGACAGCGCCACTCGATCGTCGCGCCGCGCCACGACACAGCGCGATATGGCATCCAACGCCGTCGCCTCCCGACTCTCCCTGACCCTTCGTGCGCCCCGCGAGCGTCGCGCTCGCGAGGGCCGCCGCGTCCGCCGCGCCGCCTTCGTCCCCCGCGCGTCGTCCGCATCTCCCGACGCATCGGACGAGGCGACCGGGGCCGATAAGGTTGTCGCCGCCGCGAAGGGATTCACGCTCGCCGCAGCCGCGGCCGTCGCGCTCCTCGCCGCGGACCCCGCGTGCGCCGAGCTAAACGCGCGAGGTGCGCCTCCACCGTCCCCCCGAAACAGACGAGACACGCACCCGCGCCCATACCCCGCCGCGACGACGGTGCCCATCGTCATCATCCATCGTTCCTGGTGAAGACGAGGACGAACCGCGCCGAACCTCCCCCGC
>MDSV01161142.1_pt1 | contig 11416 bp, 17 predicted proteins | sample 810851 | NCBI WGS metagenome assembly MDSV01 (sample SAMN05326640, study PRJNA326480) | marine metagenome | isolation source: seawater | place: Atlantic Ocean: North East | collected 2012 | reverse complement strand
TGCGCTCTTTGCGTGACTTTATCGGTGACGCTCTATCTGATCCTGAAATCACCCCATCTGAAATTGCGGCGGCAATTCGTGATGAATTGAATGACTTGATTGAGTATCATCAAATCGCTCGTGCTCAAGCAGAAAAGACTTTGTCCCTCTTGGACGGAAAGAGTGAGTCTTCATCCTCCTTTAATGACTTTGTCTTTCTTGGTGGAGAATCATCTAATGACACAATCAGTTTTGAATTGAATTCTGATTATCTCAATTGGGGAAAAGATGTAATTGACTTTGGTGAAATTGTAGATAAAAAGAAAAATCGCAAGGATTGGGATATCTTCTCCTAAATAACTGAGACTTCTTTTAATTATGGCTTTTTATACACTTCGCATCGATGATCGTGGACGTGAAGTCCTACTTAATGCACTGAGACTTGTTAAGAATGCGGCAGAAGAGCCCATTCTTAATGGAGATTTCAATGATGAAACTCTACAACAACATGAGGAGCTCTTGCAGCTTCATCGTGGTGTCTTGTATGTCCGACCTGATCCAGAGGAGGCGGAGGAACCTGTCGTGGGTCCTGAAGCTCCTGTGAATGGTGGACATGGGCTTGAACTTCCCAACTAATTCTGTTATGATGTATTCATTCAATCACTTTGATCCTATGGATGCATCTCCTGAACAAAGCAGGGTTTGCAACAGTAAACAACAGTTGGAGGAACTAATCATGGATGTTACATCTCATGATCTGAATAGACAGATGCAACAACTTGTGTCTGAATATAAGAAGACAGGCAATCAACATTATCTTGATGATGCCGCCTATCTACGTTCTGAGTTTGATACATGGTGGAATGATGAAGTTTCACTCTTTGCCCCTCCTGCCGAAGCCCTATGATCATAGAGATAGGATACTCCTATCAGTTAGATAAGTCGAGTCCAACTCAAGAGAGTTGGACTTATTTCTATGTCAAGAGTGATGACTTTGAAGTCGCTCAAAAGAAAGCAAAGACATATTGGAAGAAATTTATCACTGAACTTGGCTGGGTAAAGAAAGCCAAACTTATTCACATTGAGGAAATTCGCAATGCTCAAACCTACACTCCTTCTCACATCGTCGTTAGCAGCGATGAGCTTGCTCCTGCCAGACGCCGTAAGAGCACACCGGTTCATTCCAGCACCCGGTCACGGAATGCCAAACAATCCGACAAGGCTGTATCACAACGGTCACGGACACGGACATCGTCACGGACATCAACATCATCGCCCAAGAAATCCAAATAGGTGTCATTGGCATCCTAATAAAGGCATTGGACACTGTCACGGTCGTAACGTCCACGGACCTCGTCCCCGTTGGAATTCAGATCACACATATACACCAGCACCATTTCAGATCTGGCTTGACTTCTGATGCAAACACCAAATCATTATGATCTGGCAATCCAGCCCGTTGAGTATATCCTACGCAATGGGCTTGGTTTTTGCGAGGGTAACGTCGTCAAATACATTTCCAGATGGCATATGAAGAATGGCAAAGAGGACCTACTCAAGGCACGCCATTACATTGATATCTTGATTGAAGAACTTGATAAGAAAGACAATCAAGGTTATAATAAAGACAAGTAATCCTACACTATGTTTCTATCACAAGATACTGTTCAGGTATTGAAGAACCTGAGCACAATCAATCAGTCTGTTCTTATCAAGCAAGGTAAGAAGCTTCGATCGATGTCGGTTATGAAGAACATCCTCGTTGAAGCAGACATCACTGAAGAGTTTACTCGTGATGTTGCCATCTATGATCTCAATCAGTTCCTGAACTGTCTCTCCCTCATCCCTGGTGCTGAGGTGAACTTGGAGGACAACTCCATTGAGATCACTGATGGTTCTAATACAATTCAATACCGTTATTCTGACCCTTCAGTCATCACTGCCCCTCCTGAGAAGGAGTTGAACCTCCCCTCTGAGGATGTTGAGGTTGTCTTGACTGAAGAGCATCTGGAGACTGTCAAGAAGGCAGCAGCAGTCCTTCAAATCCCTGATGTCTCCCTCGTTGGTGATGGTGAGTCCATCTACCTGACAGTTCGTGACAAGAAGAACTCTGGATCTAATGCCTACCGCATCGCAGTGGGTGAGACAGATAATGTCTTCCAGTTCCATCTGAAGGTAGAGAACCTCAAGCTTCTGGCTGGTGACTATGACGTCACCGTAAGTGCTAAGAACCTCTCCAAGTTTGTTTCACACTCTCGTCCAGTGTGTTATTATATTGCTATCGAACCCGATTCTACTTTTGGTTGATTATGAAATCCCTTCTTTTGATTCCAGCTCTCCTGCTGGCTGCTCCAGCTGCCTTTGCTGGTGAGCTCCTCCCCAATCTTTATGCCAGGGAGTTCTGCTCTCTGCGTTCTATGGGTGTGAGTAATGATGAGGCTCGTGCAGCAGCTGTTCAAGTGGCATATCTTGATAGCGGTGTAACCACTCCTCGTGTTACAATAAATGGTGAGCAGTATGGTGCTGACGTCGTCCGTGCCTTTCGTGCAGTTCAAGAACGTTGCCCACAATATCTTTGATTATTAATGAGTGAGAAGTACCTCTGGGTTGAAGGATATGCACCGACGACAGTCGGTGACTGTATCCTCCCAGCATCTGTCAAGAAAACCTTTCAGGAGTATGTGAATGAAAAAGAGTTCCCCAACCTTATCCTCGCTGGCCCAGCGGGTGTTGGGAAGACCTCACTCGCCAGAGCGTTATGTAATGAGATTGACGCTGACCTTCTCTTTGTTAACGCTAGCCTTGATAGGGGTATTTCAGATGTCAGAACGACTGTCGCCCAGTTCGCTTCCTGCTCTTCCATGTTCGGAGGCGTCAAGGTTGTACTGCTCGATGAAGCTGACAACCTGACACAAGACTCACAGAAGGCACTTCGAGCTCTAATTGAAGAGTTCCAGAACCATTGTCGGTTTATTCTTACTTGTAACTATCCTCACAACATTATCGATGCAATTCATTCTCGTTGTTCTGTTGTTGATTTCCATATCCGCGATCCCAAGCAACTTGCAGTCCTCGCTGGACAATTTTACAAAAGAGTGGTGCCGATCCTCAAGTCTGGGAACATACAGTTTGACGACAAAGTGCTCGCCAAGTTTATCATGGACATGGCTCCAGACTGGCGTGGTATCCTCAACAATCTCCAAGGACACTCTAAGGGAGGTGAGCTCACATCTGACATCCTTAAGGACACCCCAGATGCCTTGATTGGATACCTGAAGGCTAAGAAGTGGACTGATGTTCGTGATTGGGTGTTCGCTCACTCTTACATTCATCCCAAGAAATTGGAGATGGACATCTACAAATCACTTCAGCCACACTTATCTGATTCATCAAAGCCCCAAGCTGTGCTTATCTTTGCTGAATACAGCGATAAGATAACAACAGGAGCTGATCCGAGTATTACTCTGTTGGCTCTCGCAACCCAACTAATGATGGAGGTGACATTTAAGTGACAATTCCTTTTAGTGAACTGCCTCAGGACATCAAAAATGAGTTCTATTATGCAGGGAGGAAGGGTGACTGGACATCTGAAGAGGCTTATGAGCATCTCATTCCAGAACACCTTCGGGACAACCCGGAGGAAATTCGTGCGTTCATGAACGGTGGCACCTTTGAACAACAGGTGTACATTGGTGACAGAGGACGCGCTGGTGGCGGGTATTATGAGACAATTGAATATGAGGTAACCGATAAGGACATCTCTCGTATTGTCTCAGGCAAGAACGGTGGTGAATACTCAGTCGAGAATACCATCATGGAGGATATGTCAGCCAACCGTTCGCGGGGTGCGGCTAATATGACTCCAGAAGAGTATCAACAAGTGGTTGAAAATAACTCAGTTGATGCTACAATTATAGAGAATCATTTTACAGAGGACATTATGTTCAAAGACACAGAAGTAGTAACAGAAGTTGCAGGAGAAACTCTCCTCGATGGCGCAATGGGTGCGATGTGGGAAGGAGTTCTTCCTGCTGCAGCAGCCGTAACAGCTGGAGCTTATATCGGTGACAAATTTCAAACCAAGGAAGATCGCCTCGGTTACGGGGCCTTGGCAGCCGGAGGTGCAGCGCTTCTGGCTTGTACACCTCCTGGGCAGATTGCGATGCTGGGTTTTGCAGGTTATAAAATCTTCAAGGCTGGACAGAAAGTCGTTGAAGGATTGAACACTGAGAAAGCTGTTGGAGTTAATGCCTGATGGAAAAAGATTGGCTTTACTCTCCCGATAGAATGCAATTGAGAGAGCAATGCCTCTCAATCCTTCTTAACAAATTTGGGACTGAAATCAATGAAGATGGCAGTCTCAAGGTTCCAACTGAATCCATTTACGCCTGTGCTCATGACTGGGTGTCCCAAGGACATCCATCACCCATGGGCATTGTCGCTTACTTCGAGGCTTATCACAAAGATGGACAAGCATGAACGATGCGAGAGAGTTGGTATTCATCTCCGACATCTCCAAGAACTGTTAGGAGCTGAAGTCTCCTACTCATCTACTCTTGATCACAGTGGTTATTCCACTCGCAAGATCACTCTCACTTATGATTATGAAGCATCTGAAGCTGATTCCCATCCTCCTAGCTAGTTGTGTTACAATGAATGCAGCAGTGTTATACATGGTGATTCAACATCAACATGGACCATTCACTGTACAATGTCGTCAGACTAGATTCCAGATTCCTCTGGTTATGACCTGTCAATACCCAACTGCCAATGAATACTAATGAAGTTCCACCAGTCCCTGATGACTGGAGAGAGGAGATGGCTAATTATGTCTCCGATAAGAAGGAGGTTGAACTCCTGAAGGAAGGACCTCACAGCCTCGCTCAGTCCTGGCACCTGATGGCATTGCGTCATCGTTATAAGAGAATCAAGGGCATCAAAGATGTCCCTGCACCTGATTGTCAATCATCATTCAAAGAGTGGAATAAAGGAGTAGATGACAAAAAAGAATCCGTTTGATTATGTCAAAAATATCAATTCCAAGAGAGGATATGATTATGATCTTTCAGGTTTTAATCCCTTTCTTACCAATCGTGCTTTTAGTGCTTTTATAGACACTATCATGTTTGCTGAGCAGATGAACCAAGCTCATCAACTCTCCCCTGCCCTACAGTATGACTTCTATTATTATGGCATTCGCAAAGGATCAAGGTTCGACCCAATCCCTAAGACACAAGAGCCTGAGGGACTGGATGTTGTTATGGAGTATTATGGATACTCACGACAAAAAGCTCTTGAAGCACTGCGATTACTTTCCAAACAAGACCTTCTAAATATATGCGAATCTCAGAACAAGGGCGGACGATGATACAGTTCACTCAAGCAGAAGTGTGTCAACTGATCAGGGCATGCGAGACTTATAAAGCCAAGACAGGATCAGAATATATCTGGGATCAGTATGACGATCTACAGTCGAAACTCAGATCCTATGGAGAGGAAGTCACTGAGGAAGAACACCTAGTCTGTAACAATTGATAAAGATAAATAATTAAAAATTTATCTTTACAATGGATTGGAACGCTCACCAGATGGTAGAGTGTCGACTGAAGCAACCTGACGACTTCCTTAAAGTCAGGGAGACATTGACTCGGATTGGGGTCGCAAGTCGAACAGAAAACAAACTCTACCAATCCTGTCACATTCTACACAAACAAGGCAAGTATTACATTGTCCATTTCAAGGAATTATTCCTGTTGGATGGTAAGCACTCTGATTTCTCAGAGAATGATGCTCAACGCCGTAATCGTATCACTAAGCTCCTCTCAGATTGGGGCTTAGTAGAGATTGTCGATAATGATGTCATTGAAGAGATGTGTTCAATGTCTCAAATCAAGATCCTCCCTCATAAAGAGAAGGCAGATTGGGAGTTGATTCCCAAATACAGCATAGGAAGTAAGAAGGATAAATAATTAAAAATTGTTTCAGGATGGATCACAAATCCCTAGGTGATGCTTACTCCTCAATCTATGGAGAAGGATTCAAAGCCTTTCCACAAGATAAGGTAGCAAAGCAAGCCGACAAGAAGCCTCAGACAAGGCGTAATCAAGCACAATCAGTAAAGATGAAGGGTGTGGCTGATGCTCATAAAGGAGCACCAGACATGGCTAAGCAATTGCTGAAGAGTGTGGAGACACACAATCGTAAGACTGGCTTGGATAAGACATTCAAAAAGCCATCTGCGAAGAATGCTTTTGGTAATAAAGCTGACAGTCTCGAAAAACAAAGACGATCTGATCTCGACAAACGCTACGGAACTAAAAAAGAGGAAGCCATGAGGAACATTGATCTTAAAGGGGCTTATGCCTCAATGTATGGAGAGAAGGAGCAGATCGACGAGCTCGCTCCTGTTATTGCCGCTGCAGCAGGTGGTCTTGCCAAAGCAGGAGCTGCCAAAGCAGCCACTGCAGGTGCAGCTAAGATGGGTGGTGGAATTGCTAAGGCTGCTGGCTCCAAACTGGGACAGAAGGCAATCGGTGCTGGTTCCCAAGCAGTTGGTAATAAGGTTACATCCTCCCTCTCTAATAAGAATGAAGGTTACACTGCTCAGTATGCAGAAGGTTATAAAGAACTTCCTTGGAACAAGATGCAGGACAAGGCATCTCAGAAGCCTGACACAGCTCGTGGTGAGAGTCAAGCCAGAAAGATGGACACCGTTCGTAAGGCAACAAAGGCATTCCCCAAGCCAGTTGAGAAGATGGTGAAGAGTGTTGAGATGGGCAACAAGAAGAAAGGACTAGAGCGTAAGTTTAATGCTCCTTCTGCTGATAATGCATCTGAGAAGGGTCGTAAAAACAAGGCTTATAAGCTTGAGAATCAGAGACGTCAGGATCTGAACAAGCGTTATGGTCCTAAGAAAGAGGAAGCAATTCCAATGCTGATGGACGCAGGTATCGCAATGAGCGAAGAATCAGCATCCGTCATCTATGACCATATGAGTAATGAATGGTTCAATTACGTATTCGAAGGATACGAAGCTGAAGCTTGACAATCCTTAACAAATAGGTTATAAATAAGAACGAGGATGCCTTTTGGGTCCTCGTTTTATCTTGCTTATTTAAGGAGAACAATGAACGCATTAACCCGTTGGGAGAACTACTCCCCTGTGTCTTTGGGTATGGAACAGATCTTTAGCAGACTGGATGCACTCCAGGATGCCGGAGGTAACTACCCACCTTACAACATCGTGAATCGCGGAGAAGGAGTTCAGGAGCTTGAGATTGCCCTGGCTGGATGGTCGCGAGATCAGATCGAAGTAATCACTGAGCGTAATGTCCTGACTGTGTCAGCAACGCGTGGTGGTGAAGATCAACGCGAATACACCCACAAAGGAATTTCCACTCGCACCTTTGCGAAGAACTGGCAACTCTCAGATGACGTCAAGGTTGAGGATGCAACGTACAATGATGGTATGTTGATCATCAAGCTCGTCAAGGAAATCCCTGAAGCTCAACAACGCAAAGTATTACCTATTTCTTGAAATGGCCGTTAAAGTATTGATCAATCAGGCTGGTCAGCACATCATTGCTGATACCAAGCAAGTCACCCGTAAGGATGATGAAGAACTGGTGGCATACTGGGTATCCAATCCTCGTATCGTTACCTATCGTGCATCTGAAGAGAGTGATTCTGGAATCGCTATCAACTTCATGCAATACTGTCTCGTCTCTGATGAGACAGAATTCAGCATCAAAGCTGACAACATTGTCGCAATTCTCGAGCCTCGTGATGATGTCCTAACTAGTTACACACAACGAGTATTCCCTCAAAAGATTGACGATGAACTTAGCGCTGGTGCTCCTGAAGACGGGGCAGACACTGATGACTCAGACGGACCAGATGCCGGAGGAGCCGAGAGTGCACCTGTATCAGCCGATGCAAGTGTCGGGGAAGACAAAGCTGTCGCTGAATCGGTGGCCTGAATATACTGATGATGAGCACGTACTGCTGGGGAGTGATTCACTCCTCACAGTGTGTGAGCCATCAGAAGCAGTCCTAGAAGCTTACCTCAAGAAAATCGGCAAAACAATCGAAGACTTTACTAGAGAGCCTGAGACTGTTATGCTTACTGAAGATGAAACCGTACCTGAAGGTGAAGACTATGAGCCCCGATACGTCGAAGAACCAGTATATTGATGGACTGACTCTCTTTGAAGAGTCTGTACTCAAACCAGATGCTAGGCTTAGACAATGTGCTAAGAACCAAGGTTGTTATGATGAACTGATGCAAATCAGGGAACATGTGTTACAATATCTGGAGAAGTTACGTAAAGAGGCTACTTGAGGTTCTATACATTTGCTCGCCTCTATGGTGATAATATCCTCTTGAGAGGGTGGGATGATAAAAAGGGTGGTTACTTCATGGAGAAGTTCCCCTTTCGTCCCACTCTCTTTTTGCCTTGCAAACAAGAATCCAAATACAAAACCCTGGATGGGAAGAATGTAAAGCCCATCCAACCTGGGACAATGAAAGAATGTCGTCAATTCATTGAAGATTATTCTGGTGTCTCAGGCACAAGGGTTTATGGATTTGAGAGGTATCTCTATCAGTTTATTGCTGAGCAATATCCTAATGACATTGAATACGACATTGATAAGATCAAGCTGTGGTCTCTAGACATTGAGACTGCATCTGAGAATGGATTCCCAAAGCCCGAAGAAGCAAAGGAAGAAATCCTCCTTATCACACTAAAGAATTTCAAAACAAAACGACTGATTACATTCGGCTCTCGTCCTTACACACCAACACGTGATGATGCTGAATACATCTATTGTGAGACTGAGACAAGCCTCCTGAAGACATTCCTGGCATGGTGGAATGATGTTCAACCTGAGGTGATTACTGGATGGAACTGTGAGTATTTCGATATTCCATTCATCTGTAACCGCATTCGTAATTTGATGGGTATCAATGCGATGAGGGAGATGTCACCCTGGAAGATGACAAGTGAGAAGTGGACTGAGAAGTTCGGTAAGAAACAACTCACCTTTGACATTGCTGGTGTCTCAGTCATTGATTATCTGGACATCTATAAGAAGTTCACCTTCGTCAATCAAGAGTCTTATCGCCTCGATTACATCGCTGAGGTTGAGTTAGGTCAGAAGAAATTGGATCACTCTGAGTTTGACACCTTCAAAGACTTCTACACTAATGGATGGACGAAGTTCGTTGATTACAACCTCGTTGACGTCGATCTGGTTGATATGTTGGAAGAGAAGATGAAGCTTATTGACTTGGTTATGTTGATGGCTTATGATGCCAAATGTAACTATACTGATACATTTGCTCAGGTTCGTCTCTGGGACATTATTATCTACAATTACCTCAAAGAAAGAGACATTGTTCTCCCTCTCTTGGTGAGGAGTGAGAAACCTGATCAATTCGTCGGGGCTTATGTGAAAGAACCTATCCCTGGGGCATATGATTGGATCTGCTCCTTTGACTTGAACTCCCTGTATCCTTCCCTTATCCGGTTCCTGAACATCTCACCTGAGACCCTCATCACTGATGAGAGATGTACCGTCAATCACCTGAATCTAATTGATAAGACTGAGGATGTGGAGATCCCTGGTGATTATTGTCTGGGTGCCAATGGTGCTCTCTATTCCAAAGAGAAGAGAGGAATTATGCCAGAACTTGTGATCAAGATGTATGAAGAGAGGGTTGGATATAAGAAAAAGATGCTAAAATATAAACAATTGTTGGTTGATGTAGAAGTTGAAATGAAGAAGCGAGGTCTGAAGTAATGGGTTACCTTATCGGAGGAGCCGGAGAGGGACCAGAGAAGGCCATAGAGGGATCTGGTGTTGATTTGTCATCCCTATCCAATGATGATCTCCTCGCCCTGCACGCTCAGACAATCAAAGATGTCACGAAGTTCTCAAACTTCCAAATGGTGAGAAAGATTTGTCTCAACTCCCTTTATGGTGCTCTGGGCAATCAATACTTCCGTCACTACAAACTAGAGAATGCTGAAGCCATCACCTGTACAGGACAGGTGGCAATCCGTTGGATTGAAAGGAAGCTCAATGAGTTTGTAAATAAGACACTGAAGACTGAGGGAATAGATTATGTCGTCGCGTCAGATACAGATTCTATCTATCTCAATCTTGGTTCTCTTGTTGATAGTGTTGGGGATGTCGGGACACAGAGAACTGTGGATGTTCTGAATAAGTTCTGCTTGACCGTTATCGAACCATTCATAACAAAATCTTATGATGAGTTGAGTGATTATCTCAACTGTTATGAAAAGACTCTTGTGATGAAGAGGGAATGTATCGCTGAGAGAGGTATCTGGACTGCCAAGAAGCGGTACATCCTGAACGTCTGGGACAATGAGGGTGTTCGCTATGATGAAGCGAAGCTCAAGATGATGGGGATTGAGGCTGTCAAGTCCTCCACACCCAAACCAGTCAGGAAATACATTAAGGATTGCCTGAAGATTATTATGGAGGGCACTGAGGAACAACTGATTGAATACATCGCTGAGAAGCGAATGGAATTCGAGAAGATGTCTCCTGAAGAGATTGCCTTCCCACGAACAGGTAATAACATCTCCAAGTTTATGGATGTCTCGACACTCTATAAGAAGGGATGCCCGATGCACGTCCGTGGATGCATTATGTTCAACCACCTCCTTCGTCAGCAGAAGCTAACAAACAAATACAGTATCATTCAAGATGGAGAGAAGATCCGTTACATATTCTTGAGGACCCCAAATCCTCTAGGAAGTAATGTCATCTCGTTCATCACCGAACTCCCTCAAGAGTTCGACTTACATAAGAAGATTGATTACGATACAATGTTCCAGAAATCGTTTATCGATCCCTTGCAAGTCATCCTTGACACAATTGGATGGCAAACCGAAAAAACAGCAACACTTTTTGACTTCTTCTCATGAGTTTCCTTAAAGACCTAATCAAAGATGTCGGCAATGAATACGCCTCCCTCGCAAAAGACATCGAGGAGGACGAACGCTACGTATCAACTGGTTCTTATATTTTTAACGCTCTTGTTTCTGGTAGTATCTACGGTGGTATTTCTGGTAATAAGATTACCGCAATCGCTGGCGAGAGCAGTACAGGAAAAACTTTCTTTGCACTGGCAGTCGTTAAGCATTTCCTTGATTCTGATCCTAATGCTATTTGCGTATATTACGATACCGAGTCTGCTATTACCAAGGGTCTTCTTGAGGACAGAGGTATTGATACCAGTCGGGTAGTCGTGATGAATGTTGTCACAATTGAGGAGTTCAGAGTAAAAGCCCTTCAATGCGTTGATAAGTACTTAAAGATCGACAAATCTGATAGACAACCGATGATGTTCGTTCTAGACTCATTGGGAATGCTCTCTACAGAGAAAGAGATTGGAGACGCCTTG
>MDSV01095034.1_pt1 | contig 11416 bp, 12 predicted proteins | sample 810851 | NCBI WGS metagenome assembly MDSV01 (sample SAMN05326640, study PRJNA326480) | marine metagenome | isolation source: seawater | place: Atlantic Ocean: North East | collected 2012 | reverse complement strand
TTTCTTAATCTAATTAAAAATGAAAAAATAATTTTAACACCGCATATTGCCGGATGGACATTTGAGAGTCATTTAAAGTTGGCAAAAATTATTGTTCAAAAAATTCAAAAAGATTTTCCCGTTTAAAATTTCTTGATAAAACCAATTGAAGTGTCTCATAAGTTCTTTGCTCAAGAAGAATGTTATGATTTAGTTTTTTAATATGTTTTAGTGAATTTCTATTAAAGTGTCTAATTGTAAATAATGAAACTTCTTTATCAACTGAAACCTTGAAATTTTCCCTTAATTCTTTTAAAAGTTCATCCAATCTTTGATATTTATTGTTTAGAACAACGGAGAAACTTATTGCTGAGTTTTGAATCAATTCAACCTTCATTTTATACTTGGATAGCATAGAAAAAATTAGTGAGATCTTCTTTTCTACAATAAATGAAAAATCCTTGGATGAAATTTTTAATAAAACCCTATTCCATTTCACAATGTGCGACGGAATATTTCTCACTTTATAATCTTTTTTAGAGATCAGGGTTCCTTCTCTAGAAGGACTTAAAAATGATTTAACAAAAAGTGGTATACTCTTTTTCTTTAAAGGCTGCAAAGTCTTTGGATGAATAACAGAGGCACCATAGAAAGCCAATTCGATAGCCTCTTCATATGAAATTTTATTTAATAATTTAGTTTTATTAAAGTACCTAGGATCTGCATTTAATACACCTCTTACATCTTTCCAAATTGTTACACTTTCAGCGTCTAACGCATGTGCAAAAATTGCTGCCGAATAGTCTGAACCTTCTCTTCCTAATGTAGTAGTATATGATTTTTTATTACTTCCAATAAAACCTTGAGAAACAAATAGCCCTTTACCTCTAATATTTTTTTTTAATGATTTAGAAGTTCTTTCTAAGTCAACATTAGCATCTCGATAATATTCATCGGTTACTATACAAGACCTTGCATCGACCCATTTTGATTTTAACCCTATAAAATTTAGGTATTTCGAAATAATAATTGAAGAGAGGATTTCTCCATAAGAAACTATTTGGTCATAAATAAGATTATAATCAGTCTCTTTGTTTGTTTTTAAAAATTTATCTATTTCGTCAAATACTGCTTGAACAATATTTGTAATTGAAGAATTATTCTTTTTAAACAGATTTTTAATTATGTCCAAATGAAAGTTTTTGATTAATTCCAATTTATCTTTAAAATCTTTAGAAGAATTTAAATAGGATAAAACAAGTTTTTCAATTGAATTTGTAGTTTTACCCATTGCTGAGACTATAATAATCATTCTGTCATGATTTTCTTTTCTGATTATCCTAGATAGCCTTATAATACTTTTATAGTCTTTTATTGAAGCGCCGCCAAATTTGAAAACTTTCATTTTTCAGTCAGATAATTTTCAATAGATTCTTTATCAATTTGTATAGTTTTCCAATCATTTAAAACTTTAGCCCCAGAATTTTTATAAAATTTAATAGCATTTACATTCCAATCTAAAGCAACCCACTCCGCTCTCCTGACATTCTCGAATTTTGCTATTTCAATAAATTTCTTGTATAATTTTTTCCCAATGCCCTTCCCTCTAAATGATTTTTTAACAATTAAATCTTCAAGATGTAACGTTTTACCCTTCCAAGTTGAGTATCTACCATAAAAGAGTGCCATCCCAACAACTTTATTTTTTATTTCAGCGACTAAACAACTAAATTTTGGATTATCACAAAATCCATCATTAATTAAATCATTAACATTTATAATAACTGATTTGGGTTCTTTTTCAAATTCTGCTAATTCTTTAATTAAATCTAAAACCGAAACCATATCATTAATTTCTGCTTTTCTAATCAATATCTCGTTCATAGATGCAAAATTATAATTAAAATCAACTATTAAAATAATGGACAAATAATCTAACAATTAACTTCTATAATGTTAAATTATAAAAGACTCTTAACTATTTTTTCAAAAGCCCTAGGATTATCATAATGAACCCAGTGGCCCGCATCACTTACTTCATGTATTGAATATTTTGGAAAACATTTTTTAATTAAATTTTCATCATTTGATAGAATATAATCAGATTTGGAACCTTTAATAAAGGCAGTCGGTTTATCAAAAACTAAGTTTTTATGATCAAATGATCCAATTTCTGTAATTTTTTTTTCTAAAACTTTAAAATTAATACGTAGCCTAAATTTCCCTTCCTTATCTCTATAAATATTCTTCATCAAAAAGGATCTAAGAAAATTATCTCCAACAAAACTTTTATAAATATTATCGATTTCAGATCTACTTCTCAAAGAATCTAAATCCAGATAATTATATCCATTCATTATATCTTTAAAATCAGGGGAATATAATTTAGGAGCTATATCAACAACAATTAATTTTTCAACTTTTTGAGGAAATAATAATGAGAATTTCATCGCGGTTTTACCTCCCATTGAATGTCCAATTATTATAGATTTATCAATTTTTTGGGAATTGCAAAATACGAGTAAATCTTTGGCCATATCATCATAACTCATATTTTCATGCCAAAAACTTTTACCGTGGTTTCTATGATCAACCAAATGAATTCTATATTTTATTTGATCAAGGTTTTTTGCAAAACCCCTCCAATTGTCACCCATTCCTAAAAATCCATGCAAAATGATTATATTTTTATTACCATTTCCAATCTGCTGAGAATTTAAAATTTTCACCCGAGAATTGCTTTGTATCTTGAAATTACATTTTCAAATCCTGAATACAAAGACTCTGTAATTAGGGCATGACCAATTGATACCTCCAAAAGATTTGATATTTTTTGTTTGAAATAACCGATGTTATTAAGATTTAAATCATGACCCGCATTAATTCCAATTCCAAGTTTATTTGCTTCTTTAGCAGATTGATAATATTGTGAAATAGCATTTTCTTTATCTATTTTATATTGATGAGCATAATGATATGTATATAATTCTATTCTGTCAGCTCCTATTTCAAATGCACCTCTAATCATTTTCGGGTCAGGATTTACAAAGACTGAAGTTCTGATACCACAAGATTTTAATTCTTCAATTTTTTTACCTAAAAATTCGGAATGCTTAATTGTATCCCATCCAGAGTTTGAAGTAATATTGTTAATTCCATCTGGCACTAAAGTTACTTGAGTAGGTTTAATTTTTAAAACCAATTGCATAAAATTATCAATTGGATTACCTTCAACATTTAGCTCACTTTTAATAATTTTAGATAACTCTAGGGCGTCTGAATACCGTATATGTCGTTCATCAGGTCTTGGGTGAATTGTAATACCGTCAGAACCAAATCCTTCGATGTCTTCAACAACCTTCAAAAGGTTAGGTGTATTTTGCCCCCTTGAATTCCTCAGTGTAGCAATTTTATTTACATTAACGCTAAGTCTTGTCTTCAATAATTAAAATTTTTACAAATTTAATTAGTAAAAACACAAATACGTTGAATATTGGTTATTAAATTTGTCTAAATATTATTAATCATAATAATGAAAATAATCCTTATATGTCCATTCGAAAATGAAGTTTCAATTAAAGCTAGTTTTGAGATTTTAAAACTATTATTAAAAGAAAAAATTTCTATAAGCGTTGACAAGAATTTGTATAAAGCATTTAAAAAACTTGATCGAAATATTGAAATAAATATTTATGGTAATTTGAATTCATCAGCTGATTTTCTTTTTTGCATAGGAGGTGACGGCTCGATGTTAAAAGCAGTTTCATTTTTAAAACAGAATCAAATTCCGATTCTTGGAATTAATATTGGAAGACTAGGGTTTTTAACCGGAATTCAGAAGGAAAAATTAAATAACGGAATTCATTCTCTTAAATCAAAAAATTATAGTTTGGTGAATAGGGATCTTTTAACCTTAAAAATTAACAGGAAAATCAACTTGGAATTTCCCTATGCATTAAATGAAATTACTGTTTCTAGAAAAAATACTGCTTCCCTTGTAAGTATAGAAACTTCAATAGATAAAATAAAATTGTCAAAATATTGGGCTGATGGATTAATAATAGCTACTCCAACAGGATCAACCGGATATAATCTTAGTAGTGGAGGACCGATAATGCTTCCTGAAACACCAAGCATGCTAATAACTCCAATAGCAGCTCATAATTTAAATGTCAGACCTCTTGTTATTCCAAATGATTCAATTATTGAGTTAAAAGTTGATGGGCAAGGAACTGGTTCAGATCATTTTCTATCTCTTGATTCTAAACTAATTAGTATACCATATAAAACTAAAATAATTATTACAAAGGCGTCATTTAGTGTGAAGACAGTCCAATTTCAAAAAAATGAATTTTACAATGATTTAAGCGAAAAATTATTTTGGGGATTAGATAAAAGAAATTAAACAATAAATTTTACCTAATTCAGTTTAAATACTATAATATTCTTTCATGATCAAAATACAAATGAGGAAGTTTATTACTTTGTATTTTTTAATTAACATTCATTTAATAGGGTTTTCTCAAATTCATGAAATGGGGATGTTTTTAGGGGGAAGTAATACAATATCGGATATAGGCAGCACCCATTTTATTTACTCTAATTCACCAGCTATTGGACTAATTTATAAATGGAATCTGACTACTAGGTATGCTCTAAGAGCAAGCTTTATTACTTCAACTTTAAAGAGCTCTGATTATTATGCCAACGATTTGAGTAGATTTAATAGGTTTTTTGAAGTTAATAATAAAGTTTTTGAGTTTTCTGCTGGGATGGAAGTAAATTTCTTTGATTTTAATCTTCATGATCAAGATAGAGAATTTTCTCCTTATTTCTTCACTGGGATAAACTACTTCCAATATCAATTATTTACTATTAGAAACCAACTTTCTTCAATAGAGGTTGATAAATACGATAGTGCTCTTGAATTTTCTATTCCTGCAATTATTGGAATTAAATTTAGCATAAATAACAGTCTAGTTCTAAGTTTTGAAACAGGAATTAGATATTCGTTAACAGATAATTTAGATGGTTCTAATCCTATTGGTCAATTTGAAAATGATATAATGATTAAACATGGAGAATTATATAATAATGATTGGTATGTTTTTACTGGTTTAGCATTAAGTTATACCTTTGGAAGACAACCTTGTTACTGCAAAGAAAGATGAAAAAAAGTTTAGACAATACTCCCAATCATGTTGCTATCATAATGGATGGCAATGGAAGGTGGGCGAAACTAAAAGGTAAAAGTCGACTTTTTGGTCATAAAAATGGAATTAAATCTGTTCAAAAAATTGTAGAATATGCTACGAAAACTAAAATAAAAAATTTAACATTGTACGCTTTTTCTACGGAAAATTGGAATCGACCAAAAAAAGAGATAGAAACTCTAATGAGCATTTTAATTGATACTTTAAGAAAAGAAATAAATAAAATGGTTGAAAACAATGTGAAATTTAAATGTATTGGAGACATATCTAAATTACCCGATAATGTGATAAAAGAGTTACAAGAAACAATAAAAAAAACAAGTAAAAATGACGGTTTAGTTTTAACTTTAGCTCTAAATTATGGCTTTAAAAAGGAATTAATTTATGCTATCAAGAATCTAGCCCTCAAGGTCAAAAAAAACTTAATTAGTATTGACAGTATTGATGAAAAAATTATAAATCATCATCTTTACAGTGGAGATTTACCCTCCGTTGATTTACTAATCAGGACAAGCGGTGAGCAGAGAATTAGTAATTTTTTGTTATGGCAAGTTTCTTATGCAGAACTATTTTTTTCTGAAGTTTTTTGGCCAGACTTTGATGAAAATCATTTTGCGAAAGCAATTAAAAACTATAAAAAAAGAGAGAGAAGATTTGGAAAAACAAGTGATCAAATCAAAAACTAAGATTTAAAATGCGATTTTTTATATTAACTTTTTTTTCATTATTAATTTTTACTTCTGAGGCTGTCGCACAAACTTTACCGCTACAAAAAAGACAAAAATATTTGATTGACTCAATTGAAGTTACAGGACTTAAAAGTTTCAATCCGCAAACTGTAATCTCTTATAGTGGTCTAAGAAAAGGACAAACTATACAATTCCCTGGTGATCAAGTTAGTTCAGTAATCAATAAACTTTGGAATCTAGATTTATTTAGTGACATTAATTTTTATGCTAAAAAAATTACGGACAAAAGTATCACGCTGCAAATTGAAATAGAGGAGCTTCCTACACTGAATGAAGTAAAAATAAATGGGGTAAAAAAGAACAAGATGCAAAATATTTTGAAAGAAACTGAGCTCGATAAGGGAAAGAAACTATCTGAAAGCTTCTTGACAAATACTAAAAATTACATTACCAATAAATTCAAAAAAGAAGGATATTTAAATGCAAAAGTAAATATCAGAAATATTGAAGATTCAACTCAAATAAATACCCTTAATTTATTGATCAATATCGACAAAGGAGAAAGAGTAAAAATTAGTGGTATTAACTTCATAGGTAATGAAAAGTTTAAGAAAAAAATTCTAATATCCAAATTAAAAAATGTTAAAGAAAAAAAATTCTATAGATTTTGGAAAAAATCAAAATATATTCCAGATGAATACATTGAAGATAAAGAAAATCTAATTGATTTTTTTAAAGAAAAAGGATATAGAGATGCTAGGATATTGAGTGATACTGTTGTAGTAAATAAAGATAATACATTAACTATAAATTTTGAGGTTGAAGAAGGTAATAGATATTATTTTGGAAATATAGATTTCATAGGGAATGCTGCATACACTGATAGACAACTTGCAACAGTATTAGGAATTAAAAAAGGAGACACTTATAATGGAATTCTACTTAAAGAAAGGATAGCTGACGACACTAAACCCGATGGAGAAGATCTCACAAATTTGTATCAAAATAGTGGATATCTTTTTTCAAACATAAACGCAGTAGAAGTTAGCGCAGAAAATGACACTATTAACTTTGAAATACGTGTAAACGAAGGAAAATTAGCTTCATTCAATAAAATTTCTGTAGTAGGAAACGACAAAACAAACGATCATGTTATTTTTAGAGAACTTAGAACTAAACCCGGGGAGCTTTATAGTAAGGATAAAGTTGTTAGGACTGTAAGAGAATTAGGACAACTAGGGTTTTTTGATGCAGAACAAATTACACCTGATTTCAAAAATGTAGATCCAAATGCTGGAACTGTGGATATAGAATTCGGACTAGTTGAAGCCGGAGCAAGTCAAATAGAGTTGCAGGGTGGCTATGGTGGTGGTGGCTTTATTGGTACACTTGGATTTTCTTTTAATAATTTTTCAATGAGGAATATTTTTAATAAGGAATCATACAAACCAGTTCCATCGGGAGACGGACAAAGACTTAGTCTAAGATTGCAATCAAGTCAATTTTACAATACTTATAGTTTTACTTTTGTTGAACCTTGGCTTGGAGGAAGGCAACCAGTACAATTTTCTACATCATTGTCAAAAACTAACCAATTTAGATATGATTTTTTTACAGGTAGAGCGGATAAATCTCAATCTTTTGAAATAAGTAGTATATCGCTCGGACTTGCAAAAAGGTTATCAGTTCCTGATGATTATTTTTTATTATCGCAAGCTATTACTTATCAATATTTCAATCTAAATAATTATTTTACAGGGTTATTTACTTTTGGGGATGGTGTATCAAATAACATTAATTATACTGTTACCTTGTCCAGAAATAATACATACACAAACCCAATATTCCCTCTTGGAGGGTCAAATTTCAGTATCAGTGGTAAATTTTCTCCACCCTATTCATTATTCAACAAGGTTGATTACTCCGCGCTAGGAAATAACGCTGAATTCCAGACAGTTGATGCACAAGGTCAAAGAGTTCCGGATCAAAGTAAAATAGATCAAGAAAAGTTTAAATTTTTGGAGTTTTATAAAATAAAATTTAGTGGAAGCTGGTTTACAAGAATAGTTGACAAATTAGTTCTTAGGACTCAAGTAGATTTTGGTTTTTTAGGAACATATAATAATGAAAAGGGAGATATACCTTTTGAAAGATTTTATGTGGGTGGAGATGGAATGAATAACACTTTCGCTCTTGATGGGAGAGAAGTAATATCACTTAGAGGTTATCCGAATTTTTCATTATCGAGTAGGGAGGGGTCTACGGTTTATAATAAGTTCACAGTTGAGCTGAGATATCCTATAACACTTAAGCCAAGCGCTTCAATCTATGGGACAAGTTACATGGAATCAGGAAGAGGGTATCAAGGTTTTAGAAACTTTAATCCTTTTAATGCTCAAAGGTCAGCTGGGTTTGGAGTAAGAATTTTTATGCCAGCGTTTGGACTTCTTGGAATTGATTTTGCCTATGGGTTTGACAACGCTGACCCGTCGAACAGAGCCCCAAATGGTTGGGAAACTCATTTTACAATTGGTCAACAATTCTAAATGGTTAATTATGAATTTTAAACTATCATTTGCTTTATTTTGTTTTATCATTTCAACACTCAGTTATGCACAAAAAGGGGTGAGAATAGCCTACATAGATTTTAATAAAATTATTGAGGAAATTGGAGATTATAAAGAGGCAATTAAAAATTTAGAAATAAAAGCTGAAAATTGGAATAGAGATATTGAAATCAAAAAAATGGAATTGAAAAGTATGGAAAATCAATTAAATGCAGAAAAATTTCTTCTTACCTCTGAGTTAATAAAAGACAGAGAAGATGAATTGGATATATATAGGAATGAAATTTTTAATCTCCAAAATAAGTACTTTGGTATTAACGGCAACTACATAAATCAAAAAAATAAGTTAGTTAAACCCATACAAGATAGAGTCTTATCTATTGTTAGAGAAATTGCCATTGAAAAAAAATTTGACTTCGTATTTGATAGATCATCAAAATTAATTATGTTATATTCGCAAAAAAATTACGATATTAGCGAATTGGTTTTAAGAAAAATCAACAATCAAGAAAAAATTAAAAACAGAAAAGAGGAAATTGAACGTAGGAAAAAAAGTAGAAATAAAAAATCATAATTAAACCTCTAAATAAATTTTAATATATGAAAAACACAAAATATTTTATAGCGATAATATTCTTTTTAGTGACTCAAATTTCAATTTATGCTCAAAGTAAAGTTGCCCATATTGATACCCAAAAATTAATTAGCGAGATGCCTGAAGTTATTGCTGCTCAAAAACAACTAGAACAACTAGAAAAAACATATTCTACCGAAATTGAAAACACATACAAAGAATTTCAGACCAAGGCTCAAACTTATTCAGCTGACGCAGCTAATCAAACAGATGTTACAAACCAAGCTCGTCAAAAAGAATTGGAAACTATGCAACAAAATATAAATCAATATAGAGAAACTGCTGCACAAGATTTACAAAAAAAGCAAATGGAAATGATGAAACCTCTATATGATAAAGCAAGAGAAGCTATTGAAAAAGTAGCTGCAGCTCAAGGTTTTGATTACGTGTTGGATTCTTCAACTGGTGGAAGTGTAATAATGGCCAAAGGAAAAGATTTAATGGCCGATGTTAAGTCAGATTTAGGATTTTAATTATTTATACCAACTTGAGTATATAAGATAGTTTTTTGCAATTCTTTCAATTTCCTTCTTTGACTTGGATTGATCAATATCTTTTATTTTTTTAACAGGGACACCAGCATATATTGAATTAGGCTCAATAATTGTATTCTCTTTAACTATACTTCCGGCTGCTATTATCGTGTTTGAACTTATTTTAGCATGATCCATTACTATACTTCCCATTCCAATTAAAACAAAATCATCTATAATACACCCATGAATAATTGCATTATGGCCTATTGAAACATTATCACCAATTGATGTTGAAGACTTTTTATAGGTGGAATGGACTACTGAGCCATCTTGAATATTTACATTATTCCCAATTCTTATTTCATTTACATCTCCTCTAACTACCGTATTAAACCAAATAGAGCAATAATCTCCAATGACTACATCTCCGATTACAGCAGCATTGTCAGCAAAAAAACAGTCTTTACCCCATATTGGTTTTTTACCTAAAACAGATTTTATAAGCATAATTTAAATAAATGTAAATTAAACTTTTTAATTTCGCACTATGGACAAACTTCTAATTAAATCCAGAATTGTTAGTGATGATTTAGCTTCATTTCAATGGAATTTTGATTTAAATACTGAAAATAAAAAATTTAACACTGTAGAAGAAGCTAATGACTTGCCTTTAGCTAAAGAAATGTTTTATCTGCCATTTATAAAATCTGTTTCTATCTCAAAAAATGAAATGTTACTTGAAAGATTTGAAATTGTCTCTTGGGAGGATGTTTTGGATGAAGTTGAAAAAATCATTGAAAGAAAATTACAGTTCATTTTTTCAGATAAATTTCAAATGAATGAAAAAACACAAAACATCATTACACTCTATGCCGAAAGCACACCAAATCCAAAAGTGATGAAATTTGTTTCTAATAAACTGTTAACTAAAAAAATATATGAATTCAAAAGAGATAACTCTAATATTAAGTCAAAATTTGTAAACTCAATTTTTTCATTTGAATTTGTTGAACAAATATTTTTAAACAATAATTATATATCTATTACTTTAAGTGACAATTTCAATTGGGATTCTCACGTAAGTGATTTCAGAGGTTTTTTAAAAGAAAAGTTAGAGAAAGAATTTGATTTTAACATTATAGACAAAAATGAAGTAGATAACAATAATTCTAGTATTCAGTCTTTAGATAAAGTTTCCGAGCAAATAATAAAAATAATTGATGAATATATTAAACCCTCCGTAGCTATGGATGGTGGAAATATTTTATTTAAAAAGTATCATCCAAAAGAAAAATTAGTGGAGGTGGTTTTACAAGGAGCGTGTAGTGGTTGCCCTTCCTCGACAATCACTTTAAAAAATGGTATAGAAAATATGTTAAAGGAGATGATCCCAGGAAAAGTGGAAACCGTATCTGCAATTAACGGATAGAGAGTATCTTTCAATTTTTTAAGTAATTGTTTTTTAGATAAAGAGGTTCACAATAAGCTAGATTAGCGTAATCTTTTTTTAAAAATTTGACGTAAGAAATTTCACCCATTTCTTTTGAGGAGGGGTTGTAGATCTCAATTATATATTTGAATTCGTTTGAATTGAAAATACTTCTACATTTTTCAGCTCCATTTCCAAAAATAACTTTCTTTTTATTTGGGAAATCATGAAAAAAATCTTCAGAAAGAATTCTTGAGATTGGAGATTTTAATTGTTTATGATTTTTATCAAAAATCGAAAAGTAGACTTCCATTCTTCTAGCATCAAACATTGGAACTAAAATTTCTTCATTGATTGTTTTATACTTCTGGGCAAGAATTTCTAGACTATTAACTGTAATTAATGGTATATCTTTTGAATAGCATATTC
>MDSV01212375.1_pt1 | contig 11417 bp, 13 predicted proteins | sample 810851 | NCBI WGS metagenome assembly MDSV01 (sample SAMN05326640, study PRJNA326480) | marine metagenome | isolation source: seawater | place: Atlantic Ocean: North East | collected 2012 | reverse complement strand
TTTGAGTTTAGCTCATGACTTAGGTCATACTCCTTTTGGTCATGCGGGTGAAGAATCTTTAAATGAGTGTATGCAAGATTATGGTGGATTTGATCATAATTTACAAACCTTAAGAATTGTAATGTTTTTAGAAAATAAATATTTAAAATTTGATGGTTTAAATCTTTCTATTGAAACTTTAGAAGGGTTATTAAAACACAATGGACCAGTTGAGTATCTAGATTTAGTTGATGAATTAATAGGTGTTAAGAATTTTAAAAGTATGATCAATTTTAATACTTTCCCATCAATAGAAGCACAAATTTCTGCAATTTCAGACGACATAGCCTATAATAATCATGACATTCAAGATGGAATAAATGCTAACTTATTTAAATTAGAAGAATTGGTTGATATTGATTTCTTTAGAGATATTTACAAAAAATATAAAAAAAAGATTAGTAAACAAAATTATAAAGTAGCAACTTATCAAATTATAAGAGATTCTATAGATCTAATGATAAAAGATTTAATAAATAATACAAAAAATAACTTAAAATCTAATAATATTAAAACATCTAAAGATATTAATAAAACAAGTTATTTAATGGTTAACTTTTCTGATAAGATTACTAATTCTGAAAGCGAAATAAGATATTTTTTAAAGTCAAAAATGTATAATAATAAAAAAGTGTTAGAAAAAAATAATAAGGGTAAATTAATTATTAAAAAATTATTTAACAAAATAAAGCAAAATCCAAAAAAATTTATTTCAAAGCAACAATTATCTAAAGGTAAATATAGAGCAATTTCAGATTTTATATCAGGAATGACAGATAGGTATGCAATTAATCTTTACTATAGTAAAAAATGAATATTTTTGAAAAATACTTAGATAAAATCAAAAAAATTTTAATAGATCTCTCCAATAGCGGAGATTTAATTTTGCCTGATAAATTAGATGCTATTACTACTGAGACACCCCCTTTAAAATTTAATAGTGATATATCTACAAATGTTGCAATGGTCCTATCAAAAGTAAATGATAAACCACCAGCTGATTTAGCTGTTACTTTATCTGAAGCAATAAAAAAAAGTGATAACTTAATTGATGATATATCTATAGTTAAGCCAGGTTTTATTAATATAAAATTTAAATCAATTTTTTGGACTAATTTTGTAGAAGAAATAATTAAAAATTCAAAGACTTTTGGAATTAATACAAAAGAAAAAAAGAACAATTATTTAGTCGAATTTGTTTCCGCTAATCCAACAGGACCTCTGCACGTAGGTCACTGTAGAGGTGCAATTCTAGGTGATGTTATCGCAAATGTTTTATTATTTAATAAACATAAAGTTACAAAAGAGTATTATGTTAATGATTATGGCAACCAGATTATAAATTTTTCAAAGTCTGTATATTTTAGAATTAGAGAAATTACTTATAAAGAGCCTTTCCCCAAAGATAATGATGATTTATATCCTGGTGACTATTTAATAGATTTTGCTCAAAATATAATAGATTCAAATAAAAAAATTGATTTTAATGATTTTGAAAAAATATCTGAAGAATTGACAACTTTATCCATTGCTGAAGCATTAAAATTGATCAAAAATAACCTTAATATTCTTGGAATAAATCATGATAATTTTATTAGTGAAAAAAAATTAGTTAGTAACAATGAAGTAGAAAAAGTTATTGATCTTTTAAAAAAAAATAAATTTATTTATAAAGGTAAAATTAAAGCACCTGAAGGCGAAGATAATGATAAATGGGTAGAACGAGAACAGTTACTTTTCAAATCAACTGAGTTTGGAGATGATAAAGATAGAGCCTTACAAAAATCTGATGGATCATGGACTTACTTTGCTAGTGATGTCGCTTATCATAAGAATAAATTAGATAGAAAATTTGATTATTTAATTAATATATTAGGTGCTGATCACGCTGGCTATATCAAAAGAATTTCGTCTTCAGTTGATGCACTATCAGGTGAAAAAAATAAATTAATTTGTAAAGTAAGTCAGCTAGTAAAACTCATTAAAAATAAAAAACCTTTTAAAATGTCCAAAAGAAAAGGAGATTATATAACAGTAAATGATTTAATTAAAGAAGTAGGTAAAGATGCTACTAGATTTATAATGCTTAACAGAAGTAGTGACGTTGAACTAGATTTTGATTTTGACTCAGTTAAAGAAAAATCAAAAGACAATCCACTTTACTATGTTCAGTATTGTTATGCTAGAATTTCATCAGTATTCAGACATATTAACAAAAGTTTAGATTCTGAAATTAAAATAGATAATTACAAATTTGAATATTCAAATGATGAAATTAAAATTTTAAAAAAGATTGCGGAATGGCCGAAATGCATAGATATTGCTAGTAATAAACTTGAACCTCATCGCATTCCTGTTTATTTATATGATTTAGCATCAGAATTTCACTCATATTGGAATTTAGGAAAACAACATCCAGAAAAAAGATTTATTAATGATAAAAATAATATTTCATCTGATAAATTAGTTTTTTTGAAAGCTATTTCTAATATTATTAAATCTGGAATGAGTATTGTTGGAGTTAAAACGCCAGACAAAATGTGATGATCAAAGAAATAAGATTTTTAATATATATGATCGCAATTATTTTGTTTATTTTTTTAATTGGTAAATATTATTTTTCAGATATTCATAAAAAAAAATATTATAGATCTCTTACATCTATAGATGAAAAAATAGAATTATATTCAAAAAATTTACCTGTTTTAGAAAATGATACAAATAATATTATTGAATATGTAAAAAATACTCAAATAAAAAAAAAGAAAAAATACTATTTTTGGGAACTGATCGGTAAGAATGATTAATCGAAGCTCATTTATTACAGGTATTAAAGGTGCAAAACTTAGTAATAAAGAAATTATATTCCTAAATAAATATAAACCTTGGGGTATTATTTTATTTTCTAGAAATTTAAAAAATATTAAACAAATTAAAAATTTAACAAAACATATAAGGAAAATTTTTAGAGATAAAAACTATCCAATTATGATAGATCAGGAGGGGGGTAAGGTTAATCGATTAAATAAATTTATTTCATTAGATCATCTTACTTCAGAGTATTTTGGTAAATTATTCATCAAAGACAAAAGAACATTTAGACTCATTTATAAACTATTCATAGATAAAATAAGTTATCTTCTTTTAAATTTAGGAATAAATATCAATACTGTACCTGTGTTAGATCTACAATATAAAGGAAGTTCAAAAATAATAGGAAATCGATCTTACTCAAAAGATCCAAGGATAGTGTCAAAAATTGGCGATATTTGTATTAAAAATTTTAAAAGTAACTCGATTGCTACAGTAATAAAACATATACCTGGTCATGGTCTAGCAAAAGTCGATAGTCATTTTTTTACTCCGAGAATTGATAAATCTTTAGATTATTTAAAAAAAAATGATTTTAAAGTTTTTAAGTCTAAGGACTCGTTATTTGCGATGACAGCACATGTTATTTTTAGCAAAATTGACCCAAATAATACAGTAACTCACTCAAAGAAATTAATAAAAATAATTAGAAATCAAATTAATTTTAAAAATATATTAATCTCTGATGATCTATCTATGAAAAGTTTAAAACATTCACTAAAAAATAATACAATTAGAACTTTTGCTGCCGGATGTAATCTGGCCCTACATTGCAATGGTAATCTCAAAGAGATGAATATAGTTGCTGAAAATTCACCTAAAGTAAGTTCATTTATAATCAAAAAAACATCAGAATTTTATAAAAATTTAAGTTAATATTAGCTAATGAACGAATCTAGCAATTCTTTATTTAATGTAGAGATTGATAATTTCCATGGTTCACTTGATGTTCTTTTGGATTTAGCTAAAGCACAAAAAGTTAATCTTGAAGAAATTTCGATAACGAAATTAGCTGATCAATTTCATATATATATATCAAATAAAAAAGATCTTAATTTAGAAATTGCATCTGAATATCTTTTAATGGCAACTTGGTTAGCTTATTTAAAATCTAAGTTATTATTACCAGGTACTCCTGATGAAGAATTTAAAGTTTTAGAAGTAGCTGAAAAACTTAAACTGCAACTAAAAAAATTAGAACTTATTCGTTTATTATCTGAACAAATGTTAAAAAGAAAAAGACTCGGTCGTGAAATTAGAACTAGAGGAATGAAGGGTAATATAAGATCAATTTACAGTGGTGAGTATAATTTAAATTTATTTGAACTTCTCAAAACTTATTCCTCAATTATAATGACAAAAGATTTTCAAAAAATTAACATTCCTAAGTTACCAGTTTATACCACTGAGGATGGTATTAAAACTATTGAAAATTTTTTTGGTAAACTAGTTGACTGGAAAAAATTAGATGATTTAATTCCAAATAATTTTAAAACTGGAAATAAATATAAACGAACTGGTAAAGCAGGAATATTATCTGGTTCTTTAGAACTTGTTAAAGAGGGAAATCTTAAAATTAAACAAGATAATTTATTTGATGATATTTATGTAAAAGAAAATTTATGATTAAAAAATTAGAAAAAAAAAATAATATAGTTAATTTCCCATCTAAACCAACCTCTATAGAAAAAGAAATCGAAGCAATTATTTTTGCTGCAGCAGAACCCTTGGATGTTGATACCATAGAAAGTAAACTTTCTAAAAAAGTTAATATTGAAAAACTCTTAGAAAAATTACAAAAAGAATATTTAAATCGTGGTATCAATTTAGTTTGTATTTCAAAAAAATGGTCTTTTAGAACTTCACCAAATTTATCAAATTTAATGATACAAGAAAAAACTGTTGAAAAAAAACTGTCTAAAGCTGCAGTAGAAACTTTATCAATTATTGTTTACCACCAGCCAGTAACTAGAGCTGAGATTGAGGAGATAAGAGGTGTTGCATTTGGTACGAACACATTAGAAATCTTAATGGAGCTTGATTGGGTTAAACCAGGTGGACGAAAAAATATTCCTGGTAAACCTATACAATATGTAACTACTGATAACTTTTTGAGTCATTTTAACCTACAAAAATTATCTGATTTACCCACTGTTGACGAACTTGGCGCTGCAGGCTTAATTGATACCTCTAGTATTGACAATGCTATATTTGGTTCAGGTAAATTTTACAAAGAAAAACAAGATGAAAAAAAAGAGGATATTTATTCAAATATTGACGAAATGTTAAATAGTACTCTTGACGATAAAGATAATAAATAAAAAGTCACTTTAAAAATTTTTATAAACAGGATATAAGCTTTATTATGAGTATAGGAATTTGGCAAATAGCAATCGTAGTAATTTTAGTTGTTTTACTTTTCGGTAGGGGTAAAATATCTAGTTTAATGGGTGATGTTGCTAAAGGAATTAAAAGTTTTAAAAAGGGTATGGCATCAGACGTAACAGATGAGTCAGATCCTAAAAATATTTCCGAAAATAATCAAGATCCAGAAAATAAAGATTAAATCACATGCCTACTATTGGTTGGTTTGAGATTTTAATAGTTGTCGCATTAGCAATTATTGTCTTAGGCCCAAAAGATTTTCCTATAATGTTAAAAAAAGTAGGTTCTTGGATCGGATCTACAAAAAAATATATTAACAATATACAAAATGAAGTTTCAAATATCGATTTGGAAGATAACAATATAAAAAAAAAAGAACCTATAAAAAAAGAAGATAAAGATGCGTAATGAGGATCAAGAGGGTGGCTTCATTAGTCACTTGGCAGAACTTAGAAAAAGATTAATTCATAGTTTTATTTTTCTAATTATTTTTTTTATAACTTGTTATTTTTTTGCAGAATATCTTTATGGTTTTTTAGTCGATCCTTTTGCTCAAGCTGTAAAAGACGATGGCACAGATAGAAGACTTATATTTACGGCTTTACAAGAGACCTTTTTAACTTATTTAAAGGTATCTTTTTTTGCTGCTTTTTTTATTACATGTCCATTTATTCTCATACAAGTTTGGAAATTCATTGCTCCAGGTCTTTACAAACATGAAAAAAAATCAATTCTTCCTTATCTTATATTAACACCGATATTATTTTTTTTAGGTGGTATGCTTGTTTATTATTTGATTATGCCATTAGCTATTAAATTTTTTTTATCATTTGAAAGCTCAGGTTTATCAACAAATTTACCAATACAATTAGAAGCTAAAGTAAATGAATATCTTTCATTAATAATGAAATTAATATTTGCTTTTGGTATAAGTTTCCAGTTACCTGTAATTTTGAGTTTATTGGCTAGAGTGGGTTTAGTGGACTCACAATTCTTAAAAACAAGAAGAAAATATGTTGTAATTATTATTTTCGCAGCAGCAGCCTTATTAACTCCACCCGATCCAATTACTCAAATAGGTTTAGCAATCCCTCTATTAATTCTATATGAATTATCTATTTTTTCTGTAAAATTTATAGAAAATAAGAATATAGAAAAAAATAATGTATAATTTAAAAGTAATACGTCAAGACTTTGAGGGTTTTAAAAAAAAACTTCAAAATCGTAATATTACTATTGATATTAATAATTTAAAAAAACTAGATGAGATTAATAGAGATCTAATACAAAAAAAAGAAAGTTTTGAAAAAGAAAAAAAAGATATTTCAAAATCTAAGGATGAAAAATTATTTACAAAATCAAAATCAATTTCAAACGAACTAGATAAAATTATTGAAAAACAAAATAAAATAAAAAAAGAATTAGAAGAAATTCTATCTAATATTCCAAATATTCCTGATAAAGATGTTCCTAGTGGTAAAAATGAAAGTGATAATATTGAAATATTGAATTCTGGTAAAATTCCAGAATTTGATTTCAAACCTAAAACTCATTTTGAATTAGGTGAAAAACTTGGAATGCTTGACTTTGACTTAGCGACAAAAACAACTGGATCAAGATTTGTTTTTGTTAAGGATAAATTAGCTTTATTAGAAAGAGCTTTATCAAATTTCATGCTCGATAAACACACTATTAAGAATGGATATCAAGAAATTTCTCCTCCGTTAATCGCATCTGAGAATACTATGTATGGAACAGGACAATTACCTAAATTTGAAGATGATCAATTTGAAATTAAATTTGATGAAGGATCGGGGAGAAAATTTTTAATTCCAACAGCTGAAGTAATTTTAACTAATATTGTTAAAGATAAAATTTTAGATTTAAAAAATTTACCTTTACGATTCGTTGCTTCCACACCATGTTTTAGAAAAGAAGCAGGAAGTTATGGTAAAGATACTAAAGGGATGATCAGACAACATCAATTTTATAAAGTTGAAATGGTAAGCATTGTTGAAAATGACAAATGTTTGGAAGAACTAGAAAGAATGACAAATTGTGCAATTTCAATTCTAGATGATTTGGGTTTACCATATCGAAAAATGATTTTATGTAGCGGAGACATGGGTTTTAGTGCTGAGAAAACTTATGATATTGAAGTATGGCTTCCATCAGAAAATAGATACAGAGAAATTTCGTCATGTTCTTCTTGCTCTACATTTCAAGCTGTTAGGATGAAGACGAGATATAAAAATCAGAATAATGAAACAGTTAATGTGGGCACTCTTAATGGAAGTGGACTAGCAATAGGAAGAACACTAATAGCAGTAATGGAAAACTATCAAAAAAAAGATGGCTCAATTGTTGTTCCAGAAAAATTAAGACCCTACATGAACAATTTAGAAAAAATTTCTTTGAATTAAAGTTGTTTTAATTTCTCAAGTAGTATAATAAATCAGCTTAATAAAGGAGTTTTATGGAAGGTTCAGGAATAGGTCAGTTTATACCACTAATATTAATTTTTGTTATTTTTTATTTTTTTCTTATAAGACCTCAACAAAGAAAAGTTAAAGAACATAAGGCCATGGTTGAAGCTCTTAAAAGAGGAGATAAGGTAATAACATCTGGTGGTATTACAGGTACAATAGAGAGAGTTATTGATAATGATAAGGTTGAAGTTGAAATCGCTGAAAACGTAAAAGTTGAAATTGTTAAAGCAACTGGAATTCAAGGTCTTTTAAACACACCTGAAATTAAAAAATAATTTAACCAATTTGAGAAATGTTATATTTTTCTAAATTAAGAATTATATTTGTTTCTCTTATAAGTTTATTATTTATCCTTATTGCATCTAACAACTTGCTTGCACCAGATAATAGACTAATTAATAAAAAAATTAATCTTGGATTAGACTTACAAGGTGGTTCGTATCTTTTGCTTGAGATAGATAACACACCTGTAATAGAACAAAAACTTCAAAATACTACAACTTTAATAAAAACTTATTTTAAAGATAAAAATATACGTATTGGTAATTTGAATTTATCAAATCAGAAAATTACATTTACAACTGAAAATCAATTTAGACAAAATGTAATTGATGATTTCAACAATGAAAATAGTGAAATCAATCCCTATTATCCAAGATTTAAATCACATAAATTTAATTTAAAAGATTTAGGAAATTCATTTGAGTTAAGTTTTTCAAAACAAGGACTTGTTGAATTAAAAACTTCATCCCAAGATCAAGCGTTAGAAATTGTACGAAGAAGAATTGATGAAATAGGAACTAACGAACCTAATATTTTAAAGAGAGGCAATGATCGAGTTTTAGTAGAATTACCTGGGTTAGATGATCCAATGAGAATAAAATCTTTATTAGGAAAAACAGCAAATTTATCCTTTCGATTTGTTTCAAATAATAGCCAAGATTCTTTTGGATCAGAAAAATTACAATACGAAAATAGTTTGGATGAAGAATTTGTAAGTAAAAGAATTATTTTAAGTGGTGATAATTTGTTAGATGCACAACCTAGAATGAATAGTCAAACTAATGAAACAGTTGTAACTTTTACATTAGACAGAGTAGGTGCCAAAAGATTTGGGAAAGCAACTTCTAATAATATAGGCAGAAAATTAGCAATAATTTTAGATGGAAAAATTATAAGTGCCCCAGTTATAAGAGACACTATAGCAAGTGGCAATGGACAAATAAGTGGTGGTTTTACTTTTCAATCTGCAACAGATTTATCTTTATTATTAAGATCTGGAGCTTTACCAGCACCTTTAAATATAATCGAAGAAAGAACAGTTGGCCCAGATTTGGGACAAGACTCTATTAATTCAGGAATGATAGCATTAGTTATTGGATTTTCACTGGTAATCATCTTTATATTTATTAAGTATAAGTTTTTTGGTCTTATCACAAACATTACATTGATAATTAATCTTTTTATACTTTTAGGTATACTTACAATTTTTGAGGCTACTTTAACATTGCCAGGTATTGCAGGTATAATTTTAACAGTTGGTATGGCTGTTGATGCAAATGTATTAATTTTTGAAAGAATTAAAGAAGAATTAAAGAAAGAAAAAAACAATATTATTGCTTTTGATGCTGGTTACACAAAATCAAGAACAGCTATACTTGACGCAAATATCACAACTTTATTAGCCGCAATAATACTTTTTTTTATGGGATCAGGTCCTGTAAAAGGATTTTCTGTTACACTTGGTGTTGGTATATTTACAACACTTTTTTCTGTTTACTTTATAGCAAGATTATTCACTTCAATTTACGTTTCGAGAAATAAAGATAAGGAGGTATTTTTCTAATGATTAGATTCAATAGATTTTATACACAGTTTAATATCATATCATCTATACTGATAATTATTTCTCTAATATTTCTTTTTTTTAAAGGCTTAAACTTTGGTATTGATTTTAAAGGTGGAACATTAATCGAGTTAAGATCAACAGATACAAAAATTAATGTATCAAGCTTAAGAGATAATCTTAATCAAATGAGTCTTGGTGATGTTTCTGTAAAAAAGTTTGGTAATGATCAAGATTATTTAATAAAATTTGAAAATAAAGATAATGATAAAAATGTTGTTGAGGAAATAAGATCAAATTTAGATAAATCTTTTGGAAATAATTTTGATTTTAGAAGAGTTGAAAATGTGGGTCCAAAAGTTAGTGCCGAATTATTAAGATCAGGAGTTATTGCTATCAGTATTTCTCTAATAGTTATGTTAATATATATCTGGATTAGGTTTGAATGGCAATTCAGTTTAGGTGCTATCATTGCATTATTTCATGACGTTATAATCACATTAGGTTTATTCTCATTTTTAAGCCTAGAAATAAATCTTTCAATTATTGCAGCCGTACTTACTATTGTAGGTTATTCTATGAATGATACTGTTGTGATTTTTGATAGAGTAAGAGAAAATTTGAAAAAATATTCTGATATAAAAATTTTTGAGCTTACAAATATTTCTATTAATGAAACTTTATCAAGAACTTTGATAACATCCATAACAACACTTCTAGCGCTACTCTCAATTTTCTTTTTTGGTGGTGAAATATTAAAAGGCTTTTCTTTAGCAATGATATTTGGAGTAATTTTTGGTACATATTCATCTATTTATATCGCTAATACAATATTAGTAAGATTAAATGTTTCTCAAAAAACTATTCTTAAAGAGGAAGAAAAAACTTAATATAGATTTTGAGCTGCCACCATCGAAAGAAGCATTGGTAAAGAAAGTAAAGTATTTGTTCGTGAAAATAGCATTGCAGTTTTAGCCGATTTAGCTTTTAACTCAGGATCACATTCAACAATTCCCAAAGCTCTTTTTTGATTTGGCCAAATTACAAACCAAACATTAAAAGCCATAACAACACCTAACCACATTCCAATTCCAATAGCAGTGTGTTTTGGAATTCCTGATCCAATACTTAACGTCATAGCATCATGTAAATAACCGTTTAACAGAGCTAAAATTAGTCCGGACAATACTGTAAAAGCAGCAGCCCATCTAAAATAAAATAACGCTGCAGGAGCAATTACCTTTCCAATTGCAGGCTTTTGTTCATCTGGAATTTTAGCCATGTTAGGTATTTGAACAAAATTAAAATACCAAAGTAATCCAATCCACATAATAGCTACAACTACATGGATAAATCTAAATAACCAACTCCAAAAAAGTGTATCAAATGCAAAGCCACCATTTAAATAGAATAAAAGCAAGAATATTATAATTGCTAGACCTAAAGAAGCATGGATTGTTTTAGATAATGAAGTTAGTAAATTATTCATGTTATTTTTATTATATACTAAATTATTTGAAATATAACATTCTTTTGGATAATTATTTTAGCAGATGTTTTAAAAATTGACCTGTATAACTACTTGAAACTTTACATATTTCTTCAGGCTTTCCTTCTGCGATAATATTACCACCCTTGACACCCCCTTCAGGACCCATATCAACTATATAATCAGCCGTTTTTATAACATCTAAATTATGCTCAATCACAACAACTGTGTTACCAAGTTTTACAAATGTGTGCAGAATTTCTAAAAGTTTTTTAATATCGTGTTGATGTAAACCAGT
>MDSV01184350.1_pt1 | contig 11417 bp, 13 predicted proteins | sample 810851 | NCBI WGS metagenome assembly MDSV01 (sample SAMN05326640, study PRJNA326480) | marine metagenome | isolation source: seawater | place: Atlantic Ocean: North East | collected 2012 | reverse complement strand
GGCTCATGTATCAGGATTAATTGCTGGTGGCGTATATCCATCACCAGTTCCATTTGCTGATGTTGTAACATCAACAACGCATAAAACCTTAAGAGGACCAAGAGGAGGAATAATAATTTGTAAGTCAAATCCAGATTTAGAAAAGAAATTCAACTCTCTCGTATTTCCTGGAACTCAAGGTGGCCCGTTAATGCATGTCATAGCAGCTAAAGCAGTTGCATTCAAAGAAGCTCTTCAGCCAGAGTTTAAAGACTATATGAAACAAGTTGTGTTAAATGCTGAAATTTTAGCTAAAACTATTATGGACAGAGGGTTTGATATTGTTTCAGGTGGAACTAAAAACCATTTAATGTTGGTAAGTTTAGTAAAACAGGGCTTGACTGGTAAAGCAGCTGATGCTGCGCTTCATAAAGCTAATATCACAGTAAATAAAAATTCGGTTCCTAATGATCCTCAAAGTCCATTTGTGACTAGCGGTATAAGATTAGGGACGGCAGCAATAACAACAAGAGGCTTTAAGGAAACTGAAACTATTATTCTTGGTAATTTAATATGTGATGTTCTTGATGATATTGAAAATGAATCTAATATTAACTCAGTGAAAGAGAAAATCTTAAACTTAACTTCACAATTTCCAGTATATGCAACTAACAAAAAAGCTGTTGCATAAGGATGGCTTGAAATGCGCTGTCCATTTTGTGGAGAGCCAGAAACAAAGGTAATTGATTCTAGGCTTAGCAATGACACTAACGCTATCAAGAGAAGGAGAGAGTGTGTATCATGTCAGATGCGATTTAATACATCTGAGATATCAGAGTTATCTTACCCTAGGGTCATAAAGTCTGACAAATCTTCTGAATTATTTTCAGAAGAAAAGATTAAGAAAGGCGTTAACTTAGCATTAGAAAAAAGAGTCAATCCCATAGAAGACATAGAGAAGGTTTTCGAGAATATTTTTCAAAGATGTCTGCGACATGCTGATAAAGAAATGTCATCAAATTACATTGGCAAAATAGTTATGGATGAATTATTAGGCCTTGATCATGTTGCATACCTTAGATTTGCATCTGTATATCTTAATTTTGAGAGTAAGGATGCATTTACACAAATCATAAAAAATCTTGAAAAAAATTTGTCGCCTGAAATGAAAAAACTACAAAAGAATTTACTTGATGATGATTGAGAAAAATATTGATAAATTTTTTATGAACGAGGTTCTGATGCTTGCAGCTAAAGGGAAATATACTGTACAACCCAACCCAATGGTTGGAGCTATAATAGTTAAAAACAACAAGATAGTTAGCTCTGGATATCATAAAAAACCTGGTACACCTCATGCTGAACAGGTAGCCATTAGAAAGGCTGGGGTCAAAGCTAAAAACTCTACTTTATATATTAATTTAGAACCATGTTGTCATTATGGCAGAACGCCACCATGCTCAGATTTAATAATCGATAGTAAAATTTCTAGAGTTGTAATTTCTTCTCTTGACCCAAATCCGTTAGTTAATGGTAAAAGTGTCAAGCAATTACGAAAGTCAGGTATTATTGTTAAAATTGGCATTCTTAAAAAGGAGTCAATTATTTTAAATAAGGGGTTTTTCAGCAAATTCGTTAATAAACGACCTCATATAACCGCAAAGTTTGGCATGTCCTTAGATGGCAAAATATCTTTATCGAATGGTGTTAGCAAATGGATCACATCAATAGATTCACGTAGAGATGTACAGAAAGAAAGAGCATCACATTCTTTGATATTTACCTCTTCCTCTACTATTTTAAAAGATAATCCTCAAATGACCATAAGAGACTCTGATTTAGTTAAAAAAATAATCAAACAGCCAGACATTGCAATACTTGATAGAAATTTAAAAATACCAGTTACTAGTAAAATATTTCATGACAAAAGTAGATTGATATATATATTCACATCTAGGAAAAAAGCTTCTAAAAAATATAGATCTAATGTGGTTTTAGTAAAGACATCACTAGTAAACAATATGATAGATATAAAAGAGTGTCTAAAATATCTAGCCAAACAAGATATTAATAATATTTTTTTAGAATCAGGTTCAAGATTAATGAGTTCATTCTTGAAACAAAAATTAGTAGATGAGTTGCTTTTGTATATATCTCCTAAAATATTAGGGCAGAATGCAGTCGCATTTTCTGGAATTAAGGATATAGAAAAACTTTCTAAGAAGATCAAATACTCTATTAGTGATATGATTATTATAAAAAATGATCTTAAGGTAAAATTAGAGAATTATAATGTTTAGTGGAATAGTGGAACAAATCGGACGAGTCAATGAATTTAAAAATAAAAGTCATCTAGTTTTAAATATAAATTTATCAGAAATATCTGTAAGTATTGGTGATAGTGTTGCTGTAAATGGTGTATGCTTGACAATCATAAGTTCTTCAGAAAATGTTTGTTGTTTTGATATTTCTCCCGAAACATTATCTTTGACATCTCTTAATGATTTAGATGCAGGAGAAGAAGTGAATATTGAATTTCCATTAACGTTAAATAAGTTTATCAGCGGACATATAACAACAGGCCATATAGACTCAATTGGGATAGTTAAATCTATTACTAAAATAATAGATTCCTGGGAAGTTCATTTAGAGCTAGACATGTCTGCTTTGAAATATATTGTACATAAAGGGTCTATAACAATAGATGGGGTTAGCTTAACAATTAATAAAATTGTTGATAATATTATTCATTTAATGATAATTCCACATACCTATAAAAATACAATTCTTAAAAACTATAAGATCGGACAAAAAGTTAATATTGAGGTAGACTATATAACCAAGCATTTAGAGAAGCTAAAAAATGATTAATACTACTCAAGAGATAATAAATTCTATTAAAAAAGGCAAGATGGTTATCATCATGGATGACGAAAATAGAGAAAATGAGGGTGATCTTGTTATGGCGGCTGAATTTGTAACTGCAAAAGATATAAACTTTATGGCTTCAAAAGGAAGAGGTCTTATATGTTTAACTCTAACAAGTACAAAATGTAAAAAACTTGGTCTGCCTTTAATTAAAAAAACTGGAGAGACTTCAAAAGAAACTAATTTTACTGTATCGATTGAAGCAGCTAGGGGAGTCACTACAGGTATATCTGCAGCAGATCGTGCAAAAACTATACAAACAGCTGTTGCTAAAAAATCAAAGCCAAATGATCTTGTTCAGCCCGGACATATATTTCCACTGATGGCTAAGGATGGCGGAGTTCTAGTTAGGGCTGGTCATACTGAAGCTGGATGTGATTTAGCAAAATTAGCAGGATTAGAATCCTCAGCTGTGATTGTTGAAATACTTAATGAAGACGGCAGCATGGCGCGTAAAAAAGATTTAATTACTTTTGCTAAAAAACATAAATTAAAAATTGGAACAATTGAAGATTTAATTAAATATAAAACTGCTAACGAGAAAACAATAAAAAGAATATCAGAAGAAGTTATTACTACAGACTATGGGAAATTTACATCTATATTTTATGAAGATACTATAACATCGCTCATACATTTTGTGCTAATTAAAAATATAATAGACTCAACTATGCCAACAACAGTTCGCGTACATGTCCAAAATGTTCTAACCGATACTATTAAGTCAACTAATTTATCAACATGGCCATTAGATAGTGCACTGAAAAAAATTTCGAAATCAAAACAAGGCGCAATGGTGTTTATTACTGAAAATTTATCAACCAATCATATCAATTATCTTAAAACAACAAAACTAAGGTCTGTTAAAAGCATGCAAAAAACTGATGATTATCGAACAGTTGGTATTGGCGCTCAAATACTCAGCGATATAGGTGTTAAAGATATGATATTATTAAGTACACCAAAAGTTTATCATGGGATCAATGCTTTTGGCTTAAATGTAATAAAGTATATCAGCAAGTAATGAAACAAAAAAATATTCCAACAAAAAACCTTTTTCCTGAGCTTGACAATATTATTGATTACAAAGATCCAAAAATAGTATTTCATCAACAAACAGACATTATTATTGTAACGACCAAATACCATAATGAAATTAATAATAGTTTGATAACTGATTTTATTTCAGTAATTAAAGAAATAGATAATCAATATTCAATTGGTATTCTCGAAGTTCCTGGGGCATTTGAATTAGTATATGGCATTAAGAGAATTATAGAAAAGAAAAAACCGAAACTAATTCTTGCAGTTGGGTGTATTATCAAAGGAGAAACAAAGCACGATGAATATCTATCCTCTACTATTATTAATAGTATGCAGATCATTAGCTATGAGCATACAATACCGGTTATTAATGGTGTTTTAACAACAAATACTCTTGAACAAGCTATTGACAGAGCTGGATCAAAATATAGAAAAGGCAAGGAGTATGCTTTAGCATCGATAGATATGCTTTCTTTAGCCAAGAGTTTAGACTAAGTGAATAATCAAAAAGAAAGAACACTCGCTAGAGAATGTATTATAAAGATTTTATATCAATATGATATGACTCAATATAACTTCAAAAGTATAGAAAATACATTTGTTGAAAAAAGAAAATATGATGATATATATTTTAAAAATATTTTAGATTTATTAGAAGTAAATATTTTATTTATAGACAAGTTTATTGAAGAGAATACTGATGTTCGATTAGAAGATTTATCACCCATTGATAAAGCTATTGTTAGATTAGCTATTTGTGAATTTCTATATCGTGAAGACATACCTGAAAAGGTAACTATCAATGAAAGTATTTCTATTGCTAAAAAATTCTCTACAGATGATTCTTATAAATTTATTAATAATATATTAGATCAATTATATAAATATATTTCATAATATGATTAAAAGCGAAGATTATATAATAAATTATGTCCAGTCTAATATTAAGACGAATTCCAAGAATGTTTTGAAGAGTATTGGAGATGACTGTGCAGTAATAAAAGTTAGTCCTTTGAAGTTTTTTGTTATTACTACTGATACTTCTCTTCTTGGCCCTCATTTTACAAACGATTATTCTCCTTATGAGATTGGCTATAAATGTTTAGCAACAAATCTAAGTGATATAGCGGCAATGGGATGTAATCCAAAGTATATGTTTATGGCCATGACAATACCGAGCCTAAAGACTTCTTGGATAAAATCTTTTTTTAAAGGCATCAAAGAGCTTACAGATAAATATGATGTAGCATTGATTGGAGGAGATACAAATAAAGGTCCACTTAGTATTTCTATTCAAGTAATAGGTATCAATAAACATAAGGTTTTATATAGAAGTGGTGCAAAATTAAATGATGATATATATGTTACAGGGGAATTAGGTTCGGCCAGAGCAGCATTAATGATTAAAAACATTAAAGCATATGCCAAGGAATTCAGATCTTTAAAGAACGCTTTACATATGCCTATACCAAGAATATCACTAGGCATGGGTCTCTCAAAGTTTGCTACTAGTTGCATTGATATTTCAGATGGAATTGCTAAAGATATAAAAAATATTATTAATGAAAGTCATTGCGGCGCTGATATATTTATAGATAAAATTCCTGTAAATAAGATAATCAAAAATATCATACCAGAAAATAATTATTATGATGCTGTAATAGGTGGAGGCGAAGATTATGAATTATGTTTTACTGCCGGTATTAATGATGCAAATAAAGTTAAGTACCTATCTAAAAAGCATAATATTAAAATTACAAAAATAGGTAAGATAACAAATAAAAGTCTCATATATTATGAAAATAATAAAAGGGTAGATATAAAACTAAAAGGATATGATCATTTTATGGAATAAACTAAAATATTTTATAATTCAGTTTTTCTAAGTAACTTGTTAATTTTATCAATGGTAGCCCAATAATTGACGTTGGATCTTTCCCTTCTGTTTTTTCTACTAGACCTATGGCCAAGCCTTCTATTCTTATACTGCCAGCACAATTCAACATATCCTCTTTCCTAATATAATTATCAATCTGAACATCATTAAGTTTTTTCATTTTAATACTATAATTTACTATTGATAAATAACTTTTATTTTCAGACAAGCTCATTACGCATAATCCTGTTTTAAATATAATCTTTTTGCCGGATATAAGCTTAAGCTGTTTTTTTGCATTACTAGCTGTCAATGGTTTACCGAGGATCTTTGTTCCTACTATTGCTACTTCATCTGAGCCAATGACAATTGCATCTTTATTATCTAATGCTACTTTCATGGCTTTCTCATAAGATAGTCGTTTGACGAAGTTATTAATTGATTCTCCTTTTTTCCTAGACTCATCAATATTTGGTTTTTTTACGCTAAATTTTAGTTTTAACTGTTTTAAGAGTTTTTTTCTATGTATTGAACTAGAGGCTAATATGAGTTTTTTCATTATAAATATAATCATCCTGTATTAAATTAGCTAAATATTAGCAGAAAGCTTATAATTTTTAAATCATATATGGTTTTTTCATATAATTTATAGAAAATATAAAGATATAAATTGCTTGATAAGTGATTTTTGCTTAGAATAGCGTATATTTTATAATAATTTATGGTGTTTATATGGCAGTTCAAAAAAGTAGAAAATCTAAATCTAAAAAAGGCATGAGACGTTCTCATCATGGCCTTGCTGGACCTGCTATGTCTGTGGATAAAACAACTGGTGTTAGGCATTTGAGACATCATATAGCTAAAGATGGCTATTACAAAGGTACTGAGATAGTTGCTCCGAAAGTAAAAAAAGAAAAACAAGAAGATTCGCAAACCTAGTAAATTCTTAGTAAACTTAATATAATGCAACAAAAAATTACCATAGCATTAGATATGATGAGTGGAGACCATGGAGTTTCATCATCAGTCCCAGCTGCCGAAGAAGCCTTACTTAAGTTTCATGATTTATTTTTGATATTAGTTGGTGATGATAAGGAGATAAATAACCTTCTTTCTGATAAAATGAAAGATCTAGAAGGGGCACGTTACAAAATTATTCATACAAAAGAATTTATCAATATGAATGATGAAATAATTGCTGCTATCCGCACAAAAAAAAATTCATCGATGAGATTAGCAATTAATGCAGTTAAAAACAAAGATGCAGACGCTTGTGTTAGTGCTGGTAATACAGGCGCCCTCATGGCTCTATCGAAAATAATTCTTAAAACAATTCCAGGTATTGATAGGCCTGCTATATGCGGATCCTTACCAACGAAATTTGGACAATTTCATATGCTGGACTTAGGCGCAAATGTTGAGTGTGATGCTCAGCATCTATATCAATTTTCTATTATGGGGTCTGCTTTGGTACAGTCATTGCAATTAAACGATAAACCTGTTGTTGGGCTAATGAATATTGGATCAGAAGAAATTAAAGGAAATGAAAAAATTAAGTCTGCGGGTCAGTTAATGCAGAAATCAAACCTTAACTATGCTGGCTTCGTGGAAGGTGATGATATATTTAGCGGAAAATTTGACGTAATTGTAACAGATGGTTTTGTAGGGAATATAGCTCTAAAAAGTATAGAGGGTGTAGCCAAAGTTATTAGTCATTTTATTAAGAAAGAATTTACTAAAAATATCTTTACTAAATTATCTGCCTTGATTAGCTTGCCTGTTATGAATTCAGTCAAAAAGAAAGTTGATCCAAGAAAATACAATGGAGCGAGTTTATTAGGACTTCAAGGTGTGGTGGTAAAAAGTCATGGAGGAGCTGATTCATATGCATTCAGCCAAGCTATTGATACGGCATATAATGAAGTTAAAAATGAATTGCTTGATAAAATAGAATCTTTAATACAAACTGAACTATCAAATGAATAATATATATTCTAAAATAATTTCCACAGGTAGTTATCTTCCTGATAAGGTACTGACTAACTATGATCTAGAAAAAATTGTTGATACTTCTCATGACTGGATTTTTGAACGCACCGGTATAAATCAAAGACATATTGCTAAAAATAATGAATCGTCAGTTGATATGGCATATCATGCCTCCTTAAACTGTATCGAAAGATCTGGTATATCTATTGATGAAATAGACATGATCGTGGTTGCTACAACTACACCAGAAAGAGTTTTTCCTAGTTCTGCGGTTTTGCTTCAAAATAAGTTAAAAATTGAAAATAGTTTTGCATTTGATATCAATGCGGCATGCACAGGTTTTATCTTTGCTTTAGACTTAGCAGATAAATACATTAAAAGTAAATCCGTTTCTAATGTCTTGGTTGTTGGTACAGAAAAAATGAGCTCTCTAATTGACTGGAAAGATAGAAATACATGTGTTTTATTTGGAGATGGAGCAGGCGCGGCAATACTTAGCGCATCTGATGATCCAGGTATTATATCAAGCACTATTGGCTCAAATGGTAGCTATAAAGATTTATTAACTGTTAACCCAGATTCTGATTTTATTGAAATGAAAGGAAATGATGTTTTTAAGATAGCAGTAAACACTATGGGTAAGCTTGCGAAAGAAACACTGACTTCAAATAATCTATCTATAGATCAAATAGATTGGTTAATACCTCACCAAGCTAATAGCCGAATAATAAACGCTATAGCTAAAAAATTGTCATTATCTGACGATAAAATTATCATGACTGTTGGGGATCATGGTAATACATCTGCGGCATCAATACCTTTAGCCATGGATCATGCCTATATTAATGGAAGCCTCAAACAAGATGATATGATATTATTCGAAGCTTTTGGAGCAGGCTTTACATGGGGCTCAACATTACTTAAGTTTTAATATGCAAGAACTATCAGAGTGTAAGAAATGCTCAAGAATTGTAAAAAATTTTAGTAAACTCAATATAAGTCATCCTAATTATCTAAATAAACCTATAATCCCAATTTTTAAAAAGCATACATTTTTATGCATAGTAGGTCTGGCTCCTGGGTTCTCTGGCGCAAATCGCACTGGAAAAATATTTAATGGAGATTTTTCTGGAGATTTTTTGAGCAAAGCAATCGAAATGTCCAACTATAAAAAAGAAGATGAGTATACTTTTCCATATATTACTAATGCCGTTAAATGTTTCCCTCCTAATAATAAACCAATTAGATCGGAAATTAATAATTGTAATATGTATCTTAAAACTGAGCTAGAATCACTAAATAATCTTAAAGTAATTATTGCATTAGGCTGTATAGCACATATTTCAGTTTTAAGATCATATTCAATTATTCAAAAAAAACATAAGTTTGCTCATGGACAAATTCATAAAATTAATAAGAATGTGGTATTAATAGATTCATATCATTGTAGTAAAATAAATGTATATACCAAGAGAATAACTCTATCAATGTTGACAGATATACTAAAACTAGCTATTTCATATAAATGAAGAAAAACATAAAAAATATACTAACAAATTTAACAAGCCATCCAGGTATATATAAATTCGAAGACAAAAATTCCAAAATTATATATATTGGGAAAGCTTTAAATCTGAGAAAAAGGATATTATCATATTTTAATAAATCTTCTCTTTCTATTAAAACTACTAAACTAGTTGAAAATATAACTAATATCCAAACAATTATAACAAAAAATGAAGAAGAGGCTTTATTGCTTGAAAATACATTGATCAAGGAATATAAGCCTAAGTATAATATTCTTTTGAGAGATGATAAATCATATCCATATATATTGATAAATTCATCCCATAAGTACCCATCAATAAAATTTTTTAGAGGGCAAAGAAAAAATCTAAAAGGTTATTTTTTTGGGCCATATACTCAGGTTAATCATGTCAGGTACATGCTAAATCTAGTACAAAAAATATTTAAAATAAGATCTTGTGAAGATACTTACTTTTCAAATAGAAAAAAACCATGCTTGCAATATCAAATAGATCGATGTGATGCTCCATGTGTTAAAAAGATTAGCTCCTCATCTTATGATCGTTTAGTAAAAAATTCATTAATGTTTTTACAAGGTAAAAATGATTCTCTAATTAAAAGTTATACTAAAGATATGATAGAATTATCATCAAAAAAAGAATATGAAGAAGCTTCTGAGATCAGGGATAAAATATCTGCGATTAGAAGTCTTACAAAATCTCAAGCAATAGTTAATAGTCAAAAAAATATTGATATTATCACTATTAGTTCGTCGGAGGATTTTCATTGTATTGATGTATTTATGGTAAGAGATTATATAAATCTTGGAAATAAAACTTTTGAGTTCAAGAATACGAATCCTCAAATTAATATAATAGAATCTTTTGTTAATCAATACTATTTTGATAATCCGCCACCAGAAAAGATTCTTGTGCCTAGTCAAGTAATTAATTTATTGTCTCTTAAAAATGTTCTCTCCAAAAAGTATAATATCAAAACTATTTTGATATATCCAACAAGAAAACCATATAAAGATTGGTTTAAATTATGTCAACTTAACACTGATGATCGATTAAAGTTAACTTTGTCAGTTAAGCTAAAATCAAATATATTTAATTGTATAAATAAAGATATGCAAAACAAGAAACTAATTCAAAATGCAATATGTTTTGATGTTAGTCACCTAAGTGGTTCGAATACACAAGGGTCAGCAGTTTGGTTTTCTACCAAAGGACCAGATAAAAAAATGTATAGAAGATATAATATTGACAACATTAAAAACTCAGATGATTATGCTGCAATGAAATATATTTTATATAAAAGATTATCAAAATTACGAGCAGAAAATAATCTTCCAGAACTATTAGTTCTAGATGGAGGTAAAGGCCAAATTACCCAAGCAAAATTAGTTCTTAGTGATTTAGGTATACATGATATTTTATTATTAAGCGTAGTAAAAGGCGACAAACGCTTGACTAAAAATGATAGAGTTCTAGATCTTGATTTTAAAGATATCACTCTTTCATTATCAAATTACTCCCTTATATTATTACAGAAAATTAGAAATGAGGCTCATAGGTTTGCTATAACAGGACAGAGAAATAAGACCTTAAAGAGACAGTTTGAATCTAAGCTTGACTCTATTCCAGGTATTGGTAAAGTTAGAAAACTAGAGCTTCTTAAATATTTTGGAGGCATTCAGGGTGTTTTGAAATCATCTGTTGAAGAATTGACAAGTGTGCCTGGAATAAATTTACAATTAGCCGATATCATATATAAACACTTACATGCAGAATGAATCTTAATTTACCAAATTCCCTGACATTACTAAGGATTGTTCTTATTCCTATCATTGTCTTCTTATTCATTTCTAATAGTGAATCAAATCGATTTTTTGTTTTTCTTTTATTCTTAATAGCATCTGTTACTGATTATCTTGATGGTTTTTTAGCCAGATATATGAAACAACAAACTAGTCTTGGAGAATTTCTTGATCCAGTTGCTGATAAACTATTAGTTATCATCACTATGATATTGCTAATTTCTGAGAATCAGGATATTTTATTCTTGATTC
>MDSV01140591.1_pt1 | contig 11417 bp, 14 predicted proteins | sample 810851 | NCBI WGS metagenome assembly MDSV01 (sample SAMN05326640, study PRJNA326480) | marine metagenome | isolation source: seawater | place: Atlantic Ocean: North East | collected 2012 | reverse complement strand
CCCTAGAAAATAGAATTATTTAGTCTTATTTAATAATTACATTATAAACACATACATAAATGAGCAAAGAAGAAAAAAACGTAAATCGAAGAGACTTTTTATTTACTGCAAGCTATACAGTTGGCGCAGTAGGTTTAGGAGCAGTAGTTTGGCCCCTTATAGATCAAATGAATCCTGACAAAGCTCAGCAGGCCTTAGCTACCACAGAAGTAGATATTAGCCAGGTTGAACCAGGAAAATCTATAACTGTTCTCTGGAGAGGAAAACCAGTTTTTTTAAAAAGAAGAACTCAAGACGAAATAGCTGAGGCTAGAGCAGTAAGCATGGACGATTTGCCTGATCCTCAAAAGGACGAAGAGAGAGTAAAAGTAGGGAAAGATGAATGGTTAGTAATGTTAGGAGTATGTACTCATTTAGGGTGTGTCCCATTAAAAGACAAAGGAGACTATAAAGGTTGGTTTTGTCCGTGCCATGGTTCTCACTATGACGTTTCGGGCAGAATAAGAAAGGGACCTGCTCCAAAAAATATGGAAATACCTAAATTTGAATTTGTAGATAATAACACAATTAAAATTGGATAAAATAATATGAGTGGACATGAAGAATATAAGCCAAAGTCTAAAGCTGGAAAATGGTTAAACGATCGTTTACCGCTATTAACTTTAGGTGCACATTTAACTGATTACCCAACTCCCAAGAACCTAAATTACTGGTGGACTTTCGGAGGAATACTTACTTTTTGTTTATTAACACAGATCATCACTGGAATTGTTTTAGCTATGCATTATGTTGCACATGCAGATCTCGCATTTGCAAGCGTGGAACATATTATGCGTAATGTTAACTATGGATGGTTAATACGTTACATTCATAGCAATGGTGCTTCGATGTTTTTTTTAGCAGTATATATTCATATTTTCAGATCGCTCTTTTATGGATCTTATAAATCTCCTAGAGAAGTTATATGGATTATAGGATTAATGATTTATCTGCTAATGATGGCTGCCGCATTTATGGGTTACGTTTTACCTTGGGGACAAATGAGTTTTTGGGGAGCCACAGTCATTACAAATCTTTTCAGCGCTATTCCTTTAGTGGGTGATAGCATAACAACGTGGTTATGGGGAGCATACTCTGTTGATAATCCAACATTAAATAGATTTTTCAGTCTACACTACTTAATACCTTTTTTAATTTTAGGATTAGTTGTTTTACATATTTGGGCTTTACATGTTCCTGGAAACAATAACCCTGTAGGAATAGATATTCAAAAGCCGTCAAAAGATACTGTTCCCTTTCATCCTTACATTACAATTAAGGATGCTTTTGCACTACTACTATTTATGATTGTGTTTGCAGGTTTTGTATTTTTTACGCCTAATGTTTTAGGTCACTCAGATAACTATATTCCTGCAAACCCACTAGTTACTCCAGCACACATAGTTCCTGAATGGTATCTTTTACCTTTTTACGCAATTTTAAGATCTGTCCCAGACAAACTGGGAGGAGTTATATTAATGTTTGGAGCAATTTTTATATTATTTGTTTTACCTTGGCTTGATACATCAAAAGTTAGATCAGCTGTATTCAGACCAATTTATAGACAGTTCTATTGGATATTTGTAATAGATGTTTTAATGCTTGGTTACATGGGAGCAATGCCCGCTGAAGGAATTTATTTAGTTTTAGCTAGAGTAGGTACTATATACTATTTCCTACATTTTATTGTAGTTATGCCGCTTGTAGGCTTATTTGAAAAAACAGATCCTATACCTATGAGCATTTCAGAACCAGTATTAAGTGGAGGAGCCGAACCGTCTCTTGCAAAGAAAGATAATGGCAAAATTTAATCTAGCAAAAATAATTAGTGCTTTTTTAATAATATTTATTCCTAATATAGTAAACACAGCAGAGCAAACTGATCCTATTAAAGTGAATTGGAGCTTTAAGGGCTTAACGGGCAAGTTTGACAGAGCATCTCTTCAAAGAGGTTTTCAAGTTTATAAAGAAGTATGTTCATCATGCCATTCGATGCAATATTTAAGTTATAGAAATTTAGGTGAACCTGGTGGGCCTGAATTTTCTTTGGCGGAGGTAAAAGCAATTGCTGCAAGCGTAGAAATAGAGGACGGTCCTGACAGTCAAGGAGAAATGTTTACCAGGGCAGGAAGGCCATCAGATAAATTTAAAAGCCCATATCCAAATGTTAACGCCTCTATAGCTGCTAATGGAGGTGCTTACCCTCCAGATATGTCAGTCTTAGTTAAAGCTCGACCGGGAGGATCTAATTATATTTATTCGGTTTTGGTTGGATACGAAGAACCCCCTGCAGGGATGCAACTTGATGATGGTGTTTATTACAATAAGTATATGATTGGTAATAAAATTAAAATGTCGGCTCCATTATTAGATGGCATTATAGAATATTCAGATGGCACAGAAGCTAGTGTTGATCAAATGGCAAAAGACGTTACCACTTTTTTGTCTTGGGCAGCAGAGCCTGAGTTAGAGGAAAGACATAGAACTGGAATAAAAGTTATAATTTATTTGATACTTCTTACAATACTAGTTTATTTAAGTATGAAAAAGATTTGGTCAAGAATTGACTCTGAAATATAAAACATCACCGTCTTTGACTACATAATCCTTACCTTCAATTCTTAACTTTCCATTCTCTTTACATTTTTCAGCACTTCCGTATCTTATAAAATCCTCACATGAAACTGCTTCAGCTCTTATAAAGTTTTTTTCAAAATCAGAATGGATTACGCTTGCTGCGTTTGGAGCTAAAGTATTTTTTTTTATGGTCCAGGCTCGACTTTCTTCAGGCCCTGATGTAAAAAAAGTATCTAAACCTAAAAGATCATAACCTTCTTTTATTAATTGGTTAAGACCAGTTTTTTTAAGACCTACTTCTTTCATAAATATTTCTCTTTCATCTTTGTTTAAACCCATAATTTGATCTTCAATATCAGCACATATTATTACAATTTTATCATTAAGGTATTTAGATTTTACATTTTCTGTAAATTTGTTTCCTTCAGATAAGTTTCCTTCATCAACATTGCAAACTATTATTTTAGGTTTAATGCTCAGTAAGCCTATAGTTGAGAGCAGTTTTTTTTCAATTTCATTTTCTACAATTATTTCCTTTCCCTGGTTTAACTGATCAAGTTTTTTTTCTAATATCTCTATCTCGATATTTTTAAGCAGTTTTTTTTTACTTTTTTCAAGTTTTTTTTGTATAACATCAATATCTGATAATTTAATTTCAGTATTAATTATATCTAGATCATTCAATGGATTAACTTCTGAACTCACATGAGTTATTTTTTCAGACTCAAAACATCTCACCAAATGTATTATTGCATCGACTTCTCTAATATGTGATAAAAATTTGTTCCCTAAACCCTCTCCTTTAGAAGCACCTTTTACCAAACCAGCAATATCAACAAATGTAATATTTGTGTAAATTTTTTTCTTAGAATTGGATAACTCTGATAATTGATCTAATCTTTTGTCAATTACATCTACTATCCCTATATTTGGATCAATTGTACAAAAAGGGAAATTTGCAGCTTCAGCGTTTTTAGAGGCCGTTAAAGCATTAAACAGTGTTGACTTACCAACGTTAGGAAGTCCAACAATTCCACACTTAAATCCCATTAAGGTTTTGATTTACTTTACTTGAAAATAAATCTATTTTTTTTTCTATAAGTGTAGGTATTAATTTTACAATATTATCAGTTATCTCTTTAATTTTTTCTTCCTCGTCTTCCTTGAAATCTTCTAGAACATGATTATTAACACTTTTTTTTTGTTTAGGATGACCAATTCCAATCCGAACTCTAGAATAATCTTTTCCTATAAATTTATCAATTGAGTCGATACCATTGTGTCCAGCACTGCTCCCCCCAAATTTTGCTTTAATTTTACCAAAGTCTATATCTAAATCATCGTGAAAAACAAATACATCTTTGGCGTCAATTTTAAAATAGTCTATTAATTCTTTTATTGCAGTTCCAGAATTATTCATAAATGTGAGAGGTTTGATAGCATAAATTTTTTTTGCTTCTATATTTCCAGTTGTAAGCAATCCCTTAAATTTTGGTTTTTGTTTGGATAGTTTAAAATGAGAATTAATTGCATCGATGATTTTAAAGCCGATGTTGTGTCTAGTATTAGTGTAATTAGAACCGGGATTGCCTAATCCAACAAGTAAAAGCATATAATTTATTTCTTTTCGACTGGTTTTTTTTCAGGGGCTTTTTTCTCTTCAGATTTTTTATCTCCAGCCGCTGCCTCTTTTCCTTTGTCATCTTTTTTAGCTGGATCTGCTTCTTTTGCAGCTACCTCTGTGCCTTCAGCAGGAGTTTCACCTTCTGCTCCCTCAGCTGTTCCTTCAGCTGGTTTTTCTGGTTCTTTTATAATTGTCGGAGCCGCTACTGTAGCAATTACAAAATCTCTATCAATAATAGTAGGCACAACATTCTCTGAGAGTTTTACCGATGAAATCTTAATACTAGTTCCTATGTCTGTTCCTGTGAGGTCTATGGTAATATCATCTGGAATATTTTCTGCAGGACACCTTAATTCTACTTTTCTTCTAACTATATTGAGAACTCCACCTCTTTTTAACCCTGGAGAGTCTGGATGATTAATAAACTTTACGGGAATTTCTATAACTATTTTTTTTCCAGAAACTACTCTCATAAAATCAATGTGAATAGGTTCTTCTGACAACACATGATAAGCTACATCTCTTGGCAAAACTTTTTCTTTTTTTCCCTCTATATCTATTTCTAAGACTTTAGATAAAAAAGTTTCTGAATTAATTATATTTGCTATATCTTTCTTATCTATGGAAATTTTCTGGTTAGGATTTTTTCCTCCGTATAAAATTGCTGGAATTAATCCTTTCTCCCTCAACTTATTAGTTGAACCAGAAGAAGCGCTATCTCTTTTTATTGCTTTTAAGTTGCTCATTTAATTTTTATTGGAAAAGCTATATAACTCAAGTTATTTAATAAAACAAGCGTTAATTAAATAAATCTGATACAGAATTTGAATTAGCTATTCTTTTTATCGCCTCTGACATTAAGGAGGAGATAGATAAGACCTCTATTTTGTTGTTATCTTTAATTTTTTGAGAGTTATCAATCGTATCAGTTATTATTAGTTTTTTTATTTTAGAATTTTTAATTTTTTTTACAGCATCTCCACTTAAAACCGCATGTGTAATAAATACATAAACCTCATTAGCACCATTTCTCTTAAGAGCATCTACTGCATTAACTATTGTTCCGCCACTATCAATTATGTCATCAACAATTATACAAGTTTTATTTTTAACGTTTCCAATAATATTCATTACTTGAGATTTACCTGGGGAGGGTCTTCTTTTATCTATAATTGCAAGATCAGCTTTTATCCTTGTGGCCAAACCCCTAGTCCTTTGAACTCCTCCTACATCAGGAGATACACATATTAATTTTTTATTATTGAATTTTCTTTTTATGTATTTTGCAAAAAGAGGAGTAGTAAATAAGTTGTCAACTGGCATATCAAAAAAACCTTGAATTTGCCCAGCGTGTAAATCTACTGTTACAACTCTACTTGCTCCAGCATTAGTAATAAGATTGGCTACAACTTTTGCAGAAATCGATGTTCTTGGCGCAACTTTTCTGTCTTGCCTCGCGTATCCAAAATAAGGTATTACCGCTGTCACATTTTTGGCTGATGATCTTTTCAACGCGTCTATAACTAGAAGAAGTTCCATTAAATTATCATTAGCAGGATTTGAAGTAGATTGAATCACGAAAACACTATTTCCTCTAATATTTTCATTTATCTCTACATAGATTTCACCATCAGCAAATCTTTTAATGTTACTATTAACCAGCTTAAGTTTTAATTTTTTTGAAATATCTTTACTTAGTTTTAAATTGCTAGTTCCAGATAAAATTTTCATGAAATGTTATTACTTATACAATTATTTCTTAATGTTTTCAAACCAAATTAAAATTTTGTTTTTATCATTTTTACGGTTGTTGAAGTTTTTTAGTTAAAGAGCTTTAACAATTTAAAATATAATGATTAATTTTGGCTAAACTTTGTCAAACTAATAATAGAAATACATCTACCATAATCATTTTCTCCCGATAACTTTGATCTTCTATAACTAAAAAACTTACTTTTTTCTTTGAAAGTATCATAACGAACGTGATCAATATTTATGTTACATCTTATTAATTTATCTTGAACATATCTTCTTAAATCAAATAATTTTTTTTTCTTATTTTTGGTTTGAAAATAGATAGAGTTATTTTTTGATTTGGTTATAAATTTATTATAAAATTTAATATCTACCTCATAACTCTTATTTCCGATACAAGGTCCTATCGAAGCGTAAATTTGATTGCTACTTTTAAATTTTTTTATGGTATTCTCTATTATTCCTGAAATAGCTCCCTTCCAGCCAGCATGTATAGAAGCAATCATTTGATTCTTTAAGTCATAAAGAAGAATAGGAACACAATCCGCACTTACAACTCCCAAGGCATACCCTCTCATTTTTGTAATAATTGCATCTGAAGTAAATCTTTTTAAATTTTTATTTTTCGAATTAACTAGTATTACTCTGTTGCTATGTGTTTGATGCATTAATAAAAGTTTGTTTTTATCGACATTCATTTTTTTTGATACTAAAATTAAATTTTTATAAACATTTTTTTTGTTGTCTTTTGAACCTCTACCGCAATTTAAACTTTTATAAATCCCTTTAGAAAAACCGTTATTTTTCGAAAAAAAACAGTGTTTTATTGTATTAAATTTTTTTAAATTTTTTGAGTAAAACATTAATTAAATCCTAAAAAGTTTTCTCTCTTACTTTTAAAAGCAAAGATAACTTTGAATAATTTTCCCATAAGTTTTTCATCCAGAAGTCTAGCAAGAGTTTGAGACATATAATTTTTTTCTTTAACATTCATTCTTTTTTCAATTATTCTTACCCTTTCAATTATTCCCATTTTTTCAAGAAAAAACTTTTGAGAAACGATACTTTTTACTTTTAAATTTTTTTTAGAAAAATATTCATTCAAAAGACTAAAATTAACAAGAGATGTAATGTCCACTTTACCAAGATTTTTTAACAATTTGTCCATTTTCATCTTTTTATTTTTCATTACAGCTTGAATAGTATTTTTATTAATTTCATTTATGTAGCCATAATCGATAAGCAAAACTCCACCAGAGAGAGTAAAAATTTTTTTGATAATTTTGTCCAATTCAATTAAACCTAATTTTGGAAATTCAATAAATTTAGATTTACTTAAAACTTTAAATGATTTTATTTTAGAAATATCTTCATTTGAAGCCATTCGATATTTTTCTTTTAAGGCCTTGTCATTAATAAAATAACATTTTTCTCTATATGTATTATTTTCTCTAATAAATTGTTTAATTGGAATAGCATCAAAAAATTCATTTCCAAAAAAAATAGTGGGGCCCTTTTTTATAACATTGAAGTTGTTTATCCATTTTACTTTATTATTTTTAATTTTGTTTTTTTGAATTTTTTTTAAAAATTTACTTTTCTCATAAAGAAATATTTTTGTTGCTTTATTAAACTCTGGAAAATTTTTAAAAGTTTGAATAATTACTTTAGTCAAGCTTCCATCTCCTGGTCCAAGCTCAACTAAGTTGAAGTTTTTAGGCTTTCCTAATTTTTCCCAAGTAGAAACGAACCAAATTCCAATTATTTCAGAAAATAAATTAGAAATGGTAGGAGCTGTAATAAAATCCCCTTTTTTACCAAATGGCAATTTATTAGCATAATATCCTGAATTAGGTTGGTACAAAACTTTATCAAAAAATTCATCAACCGGAATTTCTTTATTAAGTTGTAAATTGAATTTTCTAAGATTAGTTTTCATTCTTTTTAAAAAAGATAATCAAGCCTGACATAATCATTAATATACTTAGGAAAGATCCCATGCTCAAAGTATCGAAAAGATAACCTAATTGAGAATCAGGTTCTCTAAAAATTTCAGAAATAATTCTAAAAATGCCATATACAATTAAAAAAATATAAGAACATTGTCCCATTCTATATTTTTTTTTAAACATAATTAAATTTAAAATTATAAATAGAATAAAACCCTCTAAAAATGCTTCATATAATTGAGAGGGATGTCTATAAAGATTATCAATACCAGGAAATATAATTCCCCAAGGAACATTTGTTACTTTGCCGACTAACTCCGAGTTAATGAAGTTTGCTATACGACCAAAGAAAATACCTATTGGTGCAACACATGAAATTATATCTAATAAAAAAAATGTAGGAACCTTTTTTTTTGAAGCAAATAAAACAGTTCCAAAGATAATACCAATCAAAGCCCCATGAAATGACATACCTCCTTTCCATACTTTGAAAATTTCAAGTGGGTTTAAAATGAAATAGCTAGGATTATAAAACAGTACATAACCAATTCTTCCACCAATTATTATTGAGATTATTAAGTAGGTAATTAAATCATCAAATTCTCTTAGGTCAAATTTAAAATTCAATTCCTTTATTTTTTTAGAGATAATTTTCTTACCTAGCCACCATCCGATTAAAATTCCAAATATATAAGCAAGTGAATACCATCTAATATCTAAAAACCCAAAATTAAATAAAACAGGGTCTAAATTGTGGGTGTACATGTGTTCTTATATCATATTTGAAATTAATTTTTCTATCAAATAAGATAAATTATGAGTAATTCTGAAAAGTTTTTGAAGACTATTTCCATTTTAATTGAAAATGGGATTTTAACTTCAAAAGATATAAAAAAAGAAATATCTACGGATTTGAAATTTGGACGGGACAGGTTAGTAAATAAACTTCAACTTGTTTCAAGAGAAGAGTTTGAGATATTGAAAAAAAGAATAAATAAACAAGATTTGGCTATAAAGAAGTTATCTAAAAAAAAAAATTCTACAAAGGCAAAGAAATTTTAACTTGTAAACCGTCATAACTGCTTTTACCTAATTGAATACTGCCACCATGCGAATTTATTATATCTTCTACTATAGCTAAACCCAAACCAACTCCAGACTTATTAAGGCTTCTACTTTTGTCTAGTCTAAAAAAAGGCTTGAAGACATTTTTATGTTGCTCTTCAGGTATACCTGGCCCATCATCTTCAAACATTATAGTAACTCGGTTTGAACTTTTCTGCAGATTTACATACACTTTTTTTCCATAAATCAAACCATTCTGAATTACATTTTCGAAGCATCTCTTTAATGCGGATTTCCTGCCTTTTAAAACTATCTCTTCTAAATTTAATATTTGTAAATTCTCATTTTTCAAATCTTCTTTAATTTCACTAAATAATTTCGGCAAATTAATTTTTGACGTTTCCTCTTGAGATTGTGTTTTCGCAAACTGCAGGTAATCGTTTAACATATTTTCCATTTCATCAATATCCCTCGACATATTCTCAGAAATGTTTTTTTGTTCAATCATAGCGAGCTGTAGCTTTAGTCTAGTAAGAGGAGTTCTCAAATCATGACTTATACCGGATAACATTTCTGATCTTTGATTAAGATGACGATTAATTCTTTTTGCCATTCTATCAAATTCGTATGCAGCCTTTCTAATTTCTGAGGCGCCAGAGGGTCTAAAGTTATTTACATAGTCACCTTTACCAAATCTTTCTGCTGCTTTCGCTAACCTAACCAGTGGTCTTGTTTGGTTTTTAAGAAATACTAAAGCAATTAAAATTAATACCACTGAAGGTAAAGTTGTCCATAAAACAAACAGTCTTACTGACGAGGGAGATATCATCTCTTTAGGAATCAAAAAATCTATTACTTCTTTATTTTCTAATCTTATTTTTATTTCAACTGCATTTTTAAATTTAGAGGTATTAAACCAATAATTATTATTACCGAAAGTTGATTTTAATTCCCGCCTTAAAGATCTATCCATGGGACTAAACTTTCTTTCTCCTGTAGATAATGGAAAAGGATTATCATTAATATCAATTTCAAAATTAAAATTATTTTTGTAACTATCAGTGAAAAAATCATAATTATCTCTGTTATTTTGGTATACATCTTGAATTGTTTTTAATTGAGAAATTAATGAACGAGTAATATTTTTATTCGCCTTTATCCAAATACTATCATAAAAAACAATGGTTATAATCAATTGTAAAATTATTGTAGGCGCTGCAACTATTATTAAAGCTCTGTAAAAGAGTCTTTTCGGTAATATAATCTTTAAAAATTTATTCAATCCAAAGAACATAGCCAGACCCCCTTATTGTTTGAAGATATTTTGGATTTTTAGGATGATCTTCAATTTTTTGTCTTAGTCGAGTTATCATTACGTCAATTGATCTTTCTTGACTGATACCAGATATTTTACCAATTTCATCTCTTGAATATGTTTTTCCTGGATTTGCTAGCATTTCAACTAAAACTTTTTTTTCAGACAAATTTATTTTTTTAATTTTTTTATCTAGCTCTATATTCATTTTGTTTAAATCTATTTTTGCATTTCCTATTAAATGTTTAACGTTTAGATCAACTTTATTTTCTTTATTTGTAACATTCTTTATACGAAGCAAAAGCTCTTTGGGCTCAAAGGGTTTACTTATATAATCATCAGCACCTATTTCTAGTCCTTTTATTCTGTTTTCAACCTCACCTTTCGCTGTGAGCAAGATTATTGGAGTCTTTAGATTTTTTTTAATTTCTTTTGTTAAATCGTACCCATCTTGACCGGGCATCATTACATCTAGAACGATTAAATCAAATTTAAAATGATTAATTTTTGCTTTAGCACTTTCAGCATTTTCAGAAGTTGAAACTATATAATTATTATCATTAAGGTATTCCTTCAAAAGAACCCTAATTCTATTATCATCATCCACAATCAAGATATGTTTTTTATTATTTTCCATCAACAATTTTTTTTAGCACCTCTTTAAATTTTATCACTGAGTCAGAATTAGAATTTTTTAATGCGTTAAATATTCTTTTTTTTTGGGAGTTGTAAACTGCATCAAAGAAAATTTTACCCTCTTTATTTAAAAATAAGTTTTTCTTTCTTGTATCGTTTTCATCTTTTACTTGTTTAATCATTTTCGATTTAATTAAATCTCTAAGAACTCTATTTAAACTTTGTTTAGTAACCTTTAATTTAAACATTAATTCTCCTAAACTTATTCCCGGGTGTCTTTCAATTAAATTTAAAGATCTTAAGTGAGCAGGACCAAAAAACTTTTTTGATAATACTTTTTTTGGATCAGAAAAAGTTTCTCGATACGCATAGAATAAAAGTTGAATAAAATCTTTAATTTGTTCATCTTTTAGATAAAGTAAATCTTTCATAATGGTAAGTTATATTGACTTATCCT
>MDSV01210547.1_pt1 | contig 11418 bp, 11 predicted proteins | sample 810851 | NCBI WGS metagenome assembly MDSV01 (sample SAMN05326640, study PRJNA326480) | marine metagenome | isolation source: seawater | place: Atlantic Ocean: North East | collected 2012 | reverse complement strand
TTTTACAATTTCCTTAATTGGTGATTTTTTTACATTGCTATTTTGTTTTTCTGTAGAATCATTTTTATTTTGTGATTTTTTTTCGACTACTTTTTTACTAGAATTTTTATTCTTATTTAATGATTTTTGTGGTTTATGATTTTTTTTGTTGAATGGCTTTTTACCTTTTTTATTATTAATTTTTTTATTTGATGTTGATGGCTTATTTCTATTGTTTTTTCTGTTAAATTTCTTTTTTGGTTTTTTCTTAGTTTTAACCTGTTCAATCTCAATACCTGCAATAGTTTTTAACCATTTAATAATTCCATCTTTTCTTTTCTTTGGCATTTTTGGAGGTTTAACACCATCAACCAAAGGTTTCATAAATTTTGATTGATTTTTATCATCTCTCCAATCGACCTTAGGTTCAGGGCTGTCTGGAGTTAAATTGTATGAATCATTTTTTTTAACATCTGATTCTTTAACTCTTACTACTTTGTAGTATGGCCTTGATTTATAAGGATCAGCAATTACTAAAATTTTTATGTTGTTTGATTGTTCTATACTAATAATTTCATATCTTTTTTCATTTAATAGATAACTGGCCACATCTGCAGGAACATAAACATGAATTTCTCCAGTATTTTCTTTTGCAGCATCTTCACCAACAATTCTTAATATTGATTGACCTAATGATCTTGGGCCTCTTACCAAAACATGTTCTATATCATAGGATTCATTTAGTGACGGTCTTAATCTTTGTCTAGATATTTCTAACAAGCCAAATCTTGATATATTTGATACTTGTACTCTAGCTCTATCAGTATAAATTGCTTTTCTAAATGCCGATTCAACTTTATTTTGATTTTCTTCGTTCGTCATATCAATAAAATCAATTACAACCAATCCGCCAACGTCTCTCAATCTCAGTTGTCTTGCAACTTCGCTTGCAGCCTCAAGATTTGTTTTAAATGCAGTTTCTTCAATATCTTTACCTTTTGTTGACCTTGCTGAGTTAACATCAATAGTAGTCATAGCCTCAGTTGGATCAATGACAATAGAACCTCCCGAATTAAGAGATATTTCTCTTTGAAATGCTAGTTCTATTTGCGATTCAATTTGATATCTATTAAACAGAGGTATTTCTTCATCATAAAACTTAACTTTTTCAGCATGATCAGGAATTACAGCTTCAATAAATTCTTTTGCTTCATTAAAGGTATCTTTATCATCGATAAGAATTTCTTCAATATCGTCTTTAAAATAGTCTCTTACAACCCTTACAATCAATTTATCATCTCTAAAAATTAAAGAGGGGGAGGTTGCATTCGGTGTTGTGTTATTAATCTCATCCCACAAGGCTAGCAAATAACTAAGATCAAGACTCAACTCCTCAGCAGTTCTTCCCAAACCATTAGTCCTAACTATTGCACTCATATTTTCAGGTATATTTAATTTATCTAAAATGTTTTTAATTTGATCACGTTCGTCACCACTAATTCTTCTTGAAATTCCACCTGACCTTGATGAATTAGGAATTAAAACTAAGAATCTACCTGCTAAACCGATTTGTGTTGTAAGGGCAGCACCTTTAGTTCCTCTTTCCTCTTTTGTAACTTGGACAATAATTTCCTGACCTTCTTTAAGGGTGCAAACAAATTTACCTTTCTTATCTTTTTTATAATAATCTTTTGATAAGTCTTTAAGCGGAAGAAATCCATGTCTTTCAGAACCAAAATTTACAAAAGCAGCATCAAGACTCGACTCAATTTTTGAAACTGTAGCTTTAAAAATACTACCTTTTAATAGGTTCTTTTCTGGTGATTCTGTATCAAAATCATATAATTTTGCCCCATCGACCAATGCAACACGTAGTTCATTCCCATATGATGAATTAATAAGTATTCTTTTCATTTTTTCTCCCTAAAATTAGGAAGATAATTCAGCAGCATGCTTTCTAGAAGCTTGTTATCAGTAAGTCTTATGTATCTTTGCTTACATGATTAGCTCAATATTGAGCTTAAATAATTAACTGTTGTATTTATCTTTCTTTAATATTTTCTAGATTAATCTAGTTATTTAATGACATATCCTATAGATTTAGCCAATGACTGTCAAAAAATTAATCATTGATCAAGATAATTCAGAACGTAGATTAGATAATTTTTTATTTTCTATATACAAAAATATACCTAAAAGTAAGATCTACAACATAATAAGAAAGGGTGAAGTAAGAGTAAATTCTAAACGTATCAAACCAAGTTATAAGTTAAAAATAAAAGATTTAGTAAGAATTCCTCCCCATTTAAATGAAAAACAGGAAACAGTTAAGACGATAAGCATAAATTTAATAGAAAAACATACCAATAAGATTATTTTTGAAGATAAAAATTATATTATTACAAATAAAGGTAACGATATTGCTGTTCACTCTGGAACTAAAAACGGAATCGGATTAATAGATATATTTAGAAATAAATTTGGTGACAAGATTGAACTTTGTCATCGAATAGATAAGCAAACTTCTGGATGCTTAGTTTTAGCAAAAAATAAAAAATCTGTTAAACATTTTTCTAATTTATCAAAAGCAAATCAAATAAAAAAAAATTATATAGCTGTTGTTAAAGGAAAATTTAAAGGAAAAGAAGTTATTTCTAATGAAATCTATAAGAAAAACTCTTTAAAATTAAAAAAATCTAAATCAGTATTCAAATTAGTTAAACATCTTAAAAAAGCATCTATCGTTAGTGTTGATATTCAAACAGGAAGAACACATCAAATACGTATTCATGCATCACAATTACAACATCCTATTTTATTCGATAACAAATATGGCGATGTATTATTTAATAAAGCTATTGATATAAATTTTAGAAGAACCTTAGCGTTGCATGCAAACTCAATATCATTTAAGGACCAAAATTCAAAGGTTATAAAGGTTACAGCAAAATATCCAGATGAACTAAAAAATCTAATCGAAGCTTTAATGTAATTTTTATATCAATATTAGATAATTTTTGATAGGATACCTTTTTTAAGAGTAGACTATGGCAGTACAAAAAAGTAAAGTTACTAGATCAAGAAGGGGACAGAGACGTTCTCATGATGCCTTAAAAGCTAAAACTTTATCAGTGGATCCTGTTTCTGGTGAAAAGCACCTCCGTCATCAAATGACAAAAGATGGTTTTTATAAAGGAAGATTAATTAAAGATCTTCGTAAGCCTATTAAAGAGGACCCAGAAGACGTAACATAATTAGTATGCCTAGGCATATAAGCATTTTATTTCCTGGCCAAGGGTCACAACATCTTGGCATGTTAGACAATTTACCAGTTGAGCTCGTTGATTCTTACAGAGAGTTGGCTCTTAAAAAACTTGATTTTGATTTGGTCGAGATCATTAATAAAGGTCCTGAGGAAGTGTTAAATAAAACTTCTATCACACAACCTGCAATCTTATTTACGTCTTATATCTATTATAAACATATATTAAAAATTACTAATTTAAAGCCAAAACTCATGTGTGGGCACTCTCTAGGAGAATATTCTGCCTTAGTAAATTCAAATTCAATATCCTTTGAAGACGCGCTCAATATTGTTCATCAAAGAGGCCTAATAATGGAGAAGTCAATTAAAGGATCTATGTATGCAATACTAAATACAGATATAGATATTATTGATGAAGTTTGTAAAAAAGTTAGTAAAGATGAAAATATGATAGTAAATCCAGCTAATATCAATTCACCAAAACAAATAGTTATAGCAGGAGAGAATAAAGCTGTAGAAATTGTAATAAATAATTTAAAAGAAAGAGGCTATAAAAAGAGTATTAAATTAAATGTAAGTGTTGCGTCGCATTGCAAATTAATGGACGAACCAAGCTATGATTTTAAAAAATTGCTAGATACTATTAAAATTTCACAACCAGAAACTAGAATTATTCATAATATTTCTGCCTCTGAAGCACAGGATATAGATGACCTTAAAGAAAATTTAATACAACATCTAACAAAGCCAGTCTTATGGTCAAAAACAATGAACTACATACAATCATTTGATGGAATAGTTGTTGAATGTGGTCCTGGTAAAGTTTTAACAGGTCTCGCTAAGTCAAATGGAGTAAAAAATATTTATACCTCATCATCCGAAAACTTTTTTGATGATATAAAATCAGCATTATGACAAAAAGAAATATTTTCATTTCCGGAGCTTCAAGAGGTATTGGAAAGTCTATGGCAATTCATTTTGCAAATAATAATTTTAATGTTGTCGGGACATCAAGAAACAATTTTAACTTCGATGATGAATCAGAAAACTTATTTCCAATTAAACTTGATGTAACATCAAGAGATGATGTTAAAAAATGTTATGAAGAACTTGAATCAAAAAATCTTCTTCCTAACATTTTAATTAACAATGCTGGCATAACTGCTGATCAATTATTTTTAAGGATGAGTGATGATGATTGGGATAATGTAATAAATACTAACTTAAATGGAACGTTTAATCTTACGAAAGTTTTTCTTAAGCATATGATTAAAAATAGATTTGGTAGAATTATTAATATATCTTCAATATCAGGGTTAATGGGCAATCCAGGTCAAGTCAATTATTCATCCTCAAAAGCAGCACTTAATGGATTTACAAGATCACTAGCAAAAGAGGTTGGTTCCAGGAATATTACTGTTAATTGTATTGCTCCCGGCTTTATCGATACAGATATGACATCATATTTAAATGAGAATGAAAAAACTGAAATACTTAAAAAAATACCTCTTAAAAAGTTTGGAAGACCAGAGGATATTTCAAAATTAGCAATGTTTTTAATTTCTGATGAGGCCTCTTATATTACGGGACAAACTATTTCAATTGATGGCGGCTTATTAATGTACTAATTTTTATGTGCAACTTTGAACTAATGCATGTAAAATGTGTCAAATTTCAATATAGGGTAATGGAGATATTATGAGTGTTGAAGATACAGTAAAAAAAATCGTTGGTGATCAACTTGGTAAATCTGTTGATGAAATTCAAAGTGACTCATCATTTGTTGATGACTTAGGCGCAGATTCACTTGATACAGTTGAGCTCGTTATGGCTCTTGAAGAAGAATTTGACTTAGAGATAGCTGACGAAGATGCAGAGAAAATTTCTACTGTAAACGAAGCTGTTGATTATATAAATTCTAATTCTTAGATTTAAATAGTTCTACAACAAAGTATTAACGTTTAAAATAACATTTGTTATTTTTAAGCATATGTTATTTTTTATACGTTTGATTTTTATATTTTTTCTATTTTTATTGTCTTTTTGCGCGCCGTTCATAGCATATATAAATCACATACCATCTAACAGCACTAACGTAATAGATGTTGAAAAGGGCGAATCTATAGATAGAGTGCTATCAAGGATTTCAAATCATAATTTTATAAATAAAATTTTTATTAGGATATTTATTAAAAATAATAATATTTCTTCTATACAAACTGGTGAGTATTTAATAAAAGACAAATCAATTAAAGACATTATTATTTCTATGCAAAATGGCGATACAGTTACTTATGAGATTAGGATTAATGAAGGTATTAATATTTATCAATTGGAAGAATTAATTAATAATTCCTTTATGATTAATGATTGTTCCTACTTACAATGTCTTGATAAGAAATATCCATTTTATGAAGGAACATTATTTCCTGATACATATTTTTACAAAAAAAATACCAAATCTTCAGTAATACTAAGTCAAAGTAGAACAAAATTAGTAAGTTTTTTAGATAATTTATTTACCAATGAATATTCAAAAAGCAATTTAACTAAAAATGAAGTTTTGATTCTTGCTTCAATTATTGAAAAAGAAGCTGGTAATGACAGTGAAAAGGCAATTATTTCTTCTGTATTCCTTAAGAGATTAGATTTAGGTATGAAATTGCAAGCTGATCCAACAATTATTTATGGTTTGTTTCCTAATTTTGATGGAGATATTAAAAAATCTGATATTCTAGATTCAAATAATAAATTTAATACGTATATGATAAAAGGATTACCACCAACACCGATATCTATATCATCTCCATCATCAATTGAAGCTGCTGCTAATAGTTCGCCAGGTGAATATTTATTTTTTGTTGCAGATTCTCCATCTTCTCATTATTTCTCAAAAACATATGATGAGCATAAGAAAAAAGTTAACGAATTAAATTTAAAATGAAAATTATTTCTTTTGAAGGTATTGAAGGTGTTGGAAAATCTACTCAGATCAAACTATTAAAAGATTTTCTTGAATCAAAAAATTACACCGTAGAAGTTTCAAGAGAGCCTGGCTCAACATCAGCTGGAGAAAAAATTAGAGACATATTATTAGATAACAAAAACATATTAGCTAATGAAACAGAACTGCTTTTAATGTTTTCAGCAAGATCAGAGCTTGTGAATAAGATAATTTTGAATAATCAATCTGATTACTTATTATTGGATAGATTTTTTGATGCCTCAATGGCTTATCAAGGTTACGGCAGAGAATTATCAAAAGAATTTATAAATTCCCTAATTTCTTTTATTAACTCCCCAATACCGGATCATACTTTTCTATTAGATATTTCTGTAGAGGAGGGATTTAATAGGAAACAGAACGACTCCAAAGATCGCATTGAATCATCAGGCATAGATTTTTTTAATAAAGTTAGAGCTGGTTACCTAGAAATAGCTTCAGATAATAAGGATAGGTTTATTGTTATAGATGCAAATAGTGATATAGATTCTATTCACAATAATATAATTTCAAGTTTAAATTTATGAACATAAATGAACTTCCATGGTTAGACAAAATTTTTAACAAGATAAACTTTAATAATTTATCGCACGGAATCATTCTTAATGGTCCTGAAGGAATTGGTAAATCAATTCTTGCAAAAGAAATATCAAAGAAATTAATAGTTAAAGAAGATGATTTTAAATCTACAAATCTATTCAACTTAAATACTCATCCAGATTTTTTTTTATTAAATAAAGATAAAATTCTCACAAAACATATATCTTTAAGAGACAAAGAATGGGACGATGAATTGGGTAATAGAAATGTTATTGATTTTTTATCAATTACACCATCAATTAGTAATAACAAGGTTGCGCTTTTAATGAATGCTCATACTATGAATGAAGTATCTCAAAATGCATTACTCAAATCACTAGAAGAACCCGCTCCGAATACCTTTATTATTCTTCTTACGAATAGATCTAATTCATTACTTCAAACGATTTATAGCAGATGTCAGATTATTAATATGCCATCTTTAACAGATAATGAAATTAATGAATGGCTCGTTTCAAAAGGTATTTCAGATTTTAATATCAAAGATTTCCCTAGCTATATTAGTCCTATTAATATTTTCAATGATATTCAGAACAATCAACACATGGCATTTAAAGATTTTATTAAATTAATGAAAAACTTTTTATCAAATCAATCTGATTCAAAATCAATGCTTCATAATTTATCCTCTTATGACATTGATTTGGTTAATAAAATTAATTACTTGATTGAATTTTTAAAGATATTACTTAAGTCAAAATTATTGAATGAAAAACTTTCAGGTATATATAAAGATTTTGATAATAGTAATTTTAGTACTTTAAAGATATCAAATATCATTAACGAACTTCATAATTTACGATTCGATTATTTTAAGGTTCCTCAAATAAACGAAAACCATGTATTTAATTACTATCTCAGTGAAATAAAGAATTCAATTAAGTTATAGTTGTTCCTCCGTCAACAACTATTGTTTGGCCATTAATATAATTACCAGCATCTGAAGCAAGCATGACAGCAACACCTGCTATTTCATCTGGTTCTCCGATTCTTTGCATTGGGGTTGATTTTAGAACTGATTTCAAAATGTCAGGATTTTCCCATAAAGCTTTAGCAAAATCGGTCTTAATTAATCCTGGAGCTATTGAGTTAGCTCTAATATTTTTGTTACCAAACTCTGCAGCTATATTTTTTACAATCATAACATCAGCAGCTTTACTTATATTATAAGCTCCCAATATCGGACTGCCTTTTATTGCTGCAATACTAGATATAATAATTATGGAACCATCCTCTCTGTTGACCATTTCAGGTAAAACAAGATTACAAAGAACTTGGTTAGATCTAATGTTGTTATGCATTACTTTATCAAATTTTTCAATTGGCATGTCTAACATAGAACCCATAAAAGGATTAGTTGCAGCATTACATACCAAAACATCTATTTTTCCAATTTTTTTAATAGTTTCATTAACTAAATTTTTTAGCTGACTATCATCACTAATATTTGCTGGAATAGGAAAGGCTACTTCCTTGCCTATATCAGTATTAATTTCATCTGCAGTTTGAATACAAATATCAGATTTTCTACTTGATATAATTACCTTAGCTCCATGCTTTGCACATTCAAATGCAATAGCTTTACCTATACCTTTTGAGGAGCCTGTTATCAGAATTGATTTATTTTTTAGGTTAAATAGTGACATTTTTTCATTATAATTAATTTATGACAAAAAAAGTTGAAATTTATTCAAGAAGTAATTGTTCATACTGCGATATGGCAAAAAATTTTTTTGACTTAAAAGGTATCGACTATGAAGTTTATAGCGCTGATGATCCAGATATTTTTAAGGAAATGCTAGAAAGAAATCCTCAAGCAAGAACAGTTCCTCAAATTTTTATAGATGATAAGCTAATTGGTGGCTATACTGACTTAATCGATAAATACTCGGAATAACAATATGGAACAATTTAATAATTTCTTAATTTTATTAGATAGTAATTTAAGTGGCTCGTGGTGGTTTCCAGCTCTTTTAATAGGAACAGGTATATTTTTTACAATTTATCTAGGTTTCCCTCAGTTTAAGTACTTTAAAAGTGCGCTAAAAATTGTTTCAGGTAAGACAGATTCCTCTGACTCTGACGGCGAAACAACAGGATTTCAGGCACTTACAACTGCTATGTCTGGAGCTGTTGGCACGGGTAATATAGGTGGAGTTGCACTAGCTATATGGACTGGTGGTCCAGCAGCTATTTTCTGGATGTGGATTACAGCAATATTTGGAATGACTACCAAATATGTAGAGGTAACTTTAGGTCATAAATATAGAACTAAGTTAAACGATGGTTCAATATCAGGTGGTCCAATGTATTACATTGAACAGGGCTTAAATATGAAATGGGTAGCTATTTTGTTTGCATTTTTAATGATGATTACCGCTATTGGTTCTGGAAACATGCCTCAGATAAATAATATTGCATTAGTTATGAATACTGAGTTTTCTGTACCTAAATTATTTACCGGTCTATTTTTAGGTGCATTGCTTTGGATAATTATTATTGGTGGTATTAAAAGAATAGCATCTGTAGCCTCCAAAATTATTCCAATAATGGGATTAATTTATTTTGGTGGAGCGTTAATCATTTTAATTGAAAACTACCAAAATATTATTCCATCATTTAATGCTATTTTTGCACAAGTATTTACTGGTTCAGCTGCTGTTGGTGGATTCCTTGGAGCTAGTTTTGCAATGAGTCTTAAATATGGTGTTGCAAGAGGCCTATATTCAAATGAAGCAGGTCAGGGTTCATCACCTATAGCTCACGCTTCATCAAAAAATAAGTCTATAGATCAAGGTGTTGTTTCAATTCTAGAACCATTTATAGATACCATTGTAGTTTGTAGTGTTACCGCTCTAGTAATTTTATCAAGTGGTGTTTGGACTCAGAAGTTTGAAACTAATTTTTCTAAAACGGATATGGTCATTCTTGAGGGCATATATAGCGATGAAAAAAATATTGATAGTGAATATTTATATCCCGATCAAATCAATGAGTTAAACATGTATGTTCAATCTATTGATTCAAACGTGAAAGAATTTTCTGGTGAATTAAATATTGAAGCTGGAAAATTGCTAACTCAAAATATTACTGTTTTACATTCAAGATCAATTGCTGAAGATATAAAAATTACAAATCAAATTGATGATACCCCATACACAGGAACTCTCAATGTCGATAATGGAAAGATAACAGAATCTGTTGTAATACAAGGAAAATCATTAGTTAGCTCTGCAGAACTTACTGCCAAAGCTTTCTCTCAAGGCATTATGGGTCAGTACGGTGGTAAATTGGTTGCAATAGCTCTTTTATTATTTGCATTTTCAACATCTATAACTTGGTGTTACTACGGAGATAGGTCAACAGCATATATATTTGGTGAAAAAGGTGTGATTTGGTATAGAAATTTTTATGTAGTTTGTTTTGTTCTAGCTGCAGTTATTGATACGACAATTGTTTGGAATATTGCCTATGTTGTTGTTGCACTTGTTTCAATACCAAATTTAATCGCAATGTTCGTATTAAGAAAGGAAATGAAATTATTATCAGATAATTTTGAAGTTAAATAACATTTAATAATTAATAATTTGATGAAAATCTTGATATTCATTCCTATGTTTTTCCTAATTTCTTGTGGTGGAGGGAGTTCTTCATCTTCTAATCAAATTAATTTAGAAATTAATAATACAAATACAAATTCTTCATATATTTATACTCCTCCATCGGGTAAATCTATAGACAATTGTGTAGCTCAGACAAATTCATCTGATTTTGTTGAAAATTTTACTAATGAACAATTAAATCTATCTATGTGGTCTTATGATGAGGGGTGTAATAATAATGGTGGAGGGTGTAATGGAAATAATGAATACCAAAATTATACAGAAAACGATAAAGATAATCTTTTTATCGAAAATGGATTATTAAAAATTCAACCAATTTACGAGGTAAACACTGGTACTGATAATGTTACACAAAATTATACTTCTGCAAAAATAATGACAAAAGATAAGTATCCCTTTGACTTTAACAGCAGGATTACAGTTTGTTTTAGGGTACCAGAAGGAACAGGATTATGGCCTGCTATATGGATGTTACCCTATGATGGAACACCATGGCCAAGTGGAGGAGAGATAGACCTTATGGAAGCAAAAGGCAGATCCTATCCAATTGATGGCTCACCAGATCAATCCAATTTAGTAAGTTCAGCTGTACATTTTGGTACACAATGGCCTGATAATAAATATATAGTTGGTGAATTTTATTCCTCTAATGAAAATACTTTTCAAAATTATTTTCATTCCGTAACTTTAATATTTCAAGAGGATAAAATTGATTTTTATATTGATAGTGAAACAACTCCACATCTCTCTATCGACCCTACATTATACCCTTTAAATCAATACAACTATCCTTTCAATAGACAGTATTATTTGATTATAAATGTTGCTGTTGGTGGAAACTTTGATGGCGGAAGAGTAGAACAAAATGAAATTTGTCATGATGCATTGTGTTCAAATTTCTCAGATAATCCTGACAAAAAAAGACTTTTAATAGATTGGATTGAATA
>MDSV01144994.1_pt1 | contig 11418 bp, 11 predicted proteins | sample 810851 | NCBI WGS metagenome assembly MDSV01 (sample SAMN05326640, study PRJNA326480) | marine metagenome | isolation source: seawater | place: Atlantic Ocean: North East | collected 2012 | reverse complement strand
TTTAATAACAGTAGGTCATGCTAAGGTTTTATTGGGCGCTGAGTCTAGTAGTGATAGGGAAGATTTAGCAAAACAAACAATCAAAGAAAATTTAACTGTTCGTGACCTAGAAAAAATAGTTAAAAAACTAGGGTTACCATTAAAGAAAAGAAGAGCAGAAAAGTCAGATATTCCTAGTGATTATCTTAAATCTCTTTCCGATGATCTACATAAATTGCTAGGCACACAAGTTCGTATAAATCCATCTAAGACATTATCGAATGGCAAGAAAATAAAAGGATCATTGGAAATAATATATCATAATAATGATGAGCTTGATAGAATTCTAGAAATTATCGGTTATAGTAATAAATAAAAAATTAATCGAATAATCATATTAAAAAATAGTAATCCTCAAGATGAATAATGATATTATAATGAATGTTGGCAATCAGCCGTTAGATAAATTAATGATAGATCGTAATTGGAGTAATCATGATATAGTTATTGCTTTGCCTTCTGGATATATAACTCATAAGCAAATTCAGAAAGCTCGTAAAGGCCGTCGCTTAAGTATTAAAGTCCAGCAGAAAATTTTACTTGCTGTAAATAATCACGATAAATCTAACTCACTTAAAATTAAAGATTTATTTACATATTTAGGAAAGAAAGATTTATAGGAGCATATTTTGTCTAAACAATGGATTAAAGTAATAGGTGCGAGGGAGAATAATCTTGATAATATTAATGTTAGAATTCCAAGAGATAATATTACTGTCATCACGGGTTTAAGTGGGTCAGGTAAGTCATCTTTAGCTTTTGATACTATTTATGCAGAAGGACAAAGAAAATACGTAGAAAGTTTATCTGCATATGCCAGACAGTTTTTAGGTCAGATGCAAAAACCAGATGTAGATGCTATTGAGGGGTTATCACCTGCTGTGTCGATTGAGCAGAGAAATGCAGTATCAAATCCTAGATCTATTGTTGCTACAACAACCGAAATTTATGATTATCTAAGACTTTTGTTCACAAGTATTGGAAGATCACATTGTTACAAATGCCAAGAACCGGTGTCTAATCAAAGTGCTGAAGAAATAGTTAATCAAATTTTAAAAGATCATCATAAAGAACGTATTATTTTATTAGCACCAGTTATAGAAAGTAAAAAAGGCGAGCATATTGAATTAATTGAAAAACTAAAAAGAAGAGGTTATTCACGATTAAGAGTAGACAGAGAGTTGAAATCAATTGAGTCAATTTCAAAATTAAGAAAAACAAAAAAACACACCATTGATGCTGTAGTTGATAGATTGGAAATTGTCAGAGATATTCGATCCCGTTTAACTGATTCGGTTGAGCTGACTTTATCAGAAGGAAATGGTGTAATGAAGATATTGCATTATTCAAAGAACAATGAGTTTAGTGAAAAAGTTTTCTCCACAATTAATGCTTGTCCTAAATGTGGATTAAGCTTCTCTCCATTAGAAGCGCGTAATTTTTCTTTTAATAGCCCATATGGTGCTTGTCAAACGTGTCATGGACTAGGAACGCAATTAATATTTGATGAAGCACTTTTTGTTCCCGATCCATCGTTACCATGGACTCAAGCTATTCATCCATTTAGATACGGAGGAAGAAGGGTTATTATATATTATAAGAAATTAATTCATGCTCTTGCAGAAAAATATCAAATAGATCTTGAAATACCTTATGAAGAATTACCTCCATTATTTAGAAATGTTTTATTACATGGATCTGGAAAAACTAATATTGAATATTTTATGCGGAGGAAGCTTATTTCCAAACCATTTGATGGAGTATTTTCAATTTTAAATAAAAGATTAGAAGATAACGAAAAAGAAGGGATGAGTCACTGGTTACGTGCTTACATGATTAGGAAAGAATGCTTAGCCTGTAAAGGCGCTAGACTGCAACCGGTTGTACTTGCATGTAAAATCCATGGTAAAAATATTCGTGAAATAATAAGTTTATCCATTAAGGATGCAGTAATCTTTTTCAATCAAATTCAGTTAACACAACAAGAAAAAATAATTACAAAAGATTTATTAAAAGAAATTCAATCTCGTTTATCCTTCTTAGAAAATATTGGACTATCTTATTTATCGCTAGATCGTGAAAGTGGATCATTATCAGGTGGAGAGGCTCAGCGGATAAGATTAGCAACACAAATTGGTGCCGGATTAGTAGGAGTGGTATATGTATTAGATGAACCTAGTATAGGACTCCATCAAAAAGATAATTTACGTCTAATTCAGACACTTCAAAAATTACGTGATTTAGGTAATACTTTAATTATTGTAGAGCATGATGAACAAACTATTCTAACTGCAGATTATGTAGTAGATTTAGGTCCAAAAGCGGGAAGACTTGGAGGCAAGGTTGTATTTGAAGGAGATGTAAAAAAACTTGTAAAAGCGGATAGTTTAACAGCTAAATATTTACGTAAAGAATTATCAATTGAAATTCCATCTAAACGCTATCAGGCAAATCAAGGTTGGTTAGAACTCAAAGGCGCATCATCAAATAATTTAAAGAAAGTTAATGTAAAATTTCCGTTAGGTTTATTGACTGCTGTAACAGGTGTTTCAGGAAGCGGAAAAAGCACACTTGTTAATTATACTTTAAGAAGAATTTTAGGACAATATTTCCATAATTCCAAAGATGTACCTGGTAATTATGATGAAGTATTAGGATTAGATTTAATTGATAAGATGATAGTAATAGATCAGTCACCTATCGGAAGAACTCCAAGATCAAACCCAGCAACATATACAGGAGCGTTTACGGAAATTAGAAATTTATTTGCATCATTAAAAGCTTCTAAAATAAGAGGTTATAAACCGGGAAGATATAGTTTTAATATTAAAGGTGGTCGATGTGAAAAATGTAAAGGTGATGGAATTTTAAAAATCGAGATGCATTTTTTACCGGATGTTTTTGTTCCATGTGAGCAATGTAATGGAAAAAGGTATAATCAAGAAACATTAGAAGTTAAATTCAAAGGATTAAATATTTATGAGGTACTTGATATGACAATTAATGAGTCAATCGAGTATTTTTGGGCAGTTCCAAAAATTGAAAAAAAACTAAGAACATTGAAGCAAGTAGGACTCGGATATCTTAAATTAGGTCAATCAGCTACTACATTATCCGGAGGTGAAGCACAGCGTATAAAATTAGCAAAGGAACTAAGTAAAAACTCTACAGGCAAAACACTTTATATATTAGATGAACCAACTACAGGATTACATTTTGATGATGTAAAAAAATTATTAGAAGTTCTCGAGAGCCTTCGTGATGAAGGAAATACAGTAATTGTCATCGAACATAACTTAGATGTAATTAAGCGTTCTGATTATGTAATTGATATGGGCCCAGAAGGTGGCGTAAATGGAGGAAAGATTATAGTCAGCGGTTCACCTGAAGAAGTCGCTAAATGTAAAAAATCACATACAGGACAATACCTTAAGGAGCTAATTTAAATAGTTTTAAAGCCTAATTGCTCAACTTTTTGAATTAAATCATTTGCTGTATTTTGTATTTTGACTTTTGAATTAGAGAATTCTAAACGATTGGTGTAATTTTTTCTAAAAAAAGTGAAAGCTTCAGATATAGAATTTTTCTCAAGTATGTTTTTTTTAAAAATTTCATGATCTAATAAAATATCGTAATTCATTTTTACAATTTTATTTAAAATTAATTGATCAGAAGCATAGTCATTTGCATTTATTTGAATATTTTTTGTAGAAGTTTTTAATTCTTTAAAACTCTCTAATTTATTTTTAACCGAAAAGAAATCACATAAACTATTATAACAATCTAAAGTTCCTTTTAATTTAGCATTGAACGAGTGCCCTGCGATATGCGGTGTTGCTATACTTACATGGTCATATAAGTCAGTGTTAAGATCGGGTTCCCCGGACCAAACATCTAAGACAGTGGAAAGTAGCCTTTTTTCTTCTAGGATAGAAATTAATGCATTTTCATCACATATTTGACCGCGAGAAGAATTTATAAAAATAGAACCTGGTTTCATTAGTTTTAGGAAATCTTTATTTACTAAGTAATTTGTTGGCCATTTACCGTTTTTCACAAAAGGAACATGAACTGTAACAATATCAGATACAGGTAATATCTCTTTAAGAGGAAGATAATTTTGATTTGGAAATTTACCTTGAAGAGGAGGGTCATTTTTTAAAATATTAACGCCTAATGCCTTCGACTTTTTACAGACAGCAGAACCAACATTACCGCATCCAATAACAGCCATATTTTTATTATTTAAATTAATATCATGTTCTCGAGATAGATGTAAGAGAGATGCAATAACATATTCGGCAACACTTTTAGCGTTACATCCGGAAGCTACAAATAAATGAATATTCTTTTTTGACAACAAATCGATATCTATATGGTCTCTACCAGATGTTGCCGTTCCAATAAATTTAAGGGATGTATTTTCAAGCATAGATTTATCAACAGGAGTATTTGATCTAATAATTAATGCATCGCTTTTTTCAAGGTTTGAGGAATTAATTTCACGATCTGGAATTATCTTGCAATTACCAACAGTGCTAAAGATTTCTTGACCTAATAATACAGATTTAGCGCATGTAATGTTCATTATTAGATATTGATATGTACTTATTATATCCTCAAGACATAAACAAAGGATTATTTTCTCTTAATTTTATTAATATGTTTTTTTAGACCACGATTATAATAACGTTTGTTAAGGGAGTTTTTTTTCCACAAGTGAATAAATCGATACTTTGACATTGTAGCTATAAGTAAACAGATACTTATAATAAAAGTTATTAATGCAGAGATTATTCCTTTATGGGAATCGATATTGTGACTATCTTCATGTTCAAATAATAGTATAGATACAAGCGTCCCAATAACTAAAATAAAGATTAAAAGTGATAATGCTATCGGATTAGGCCGTAGTTTATATTGAGGAACATTGCGTCTTGGTGATATTTTCATATAAATAATAAATATAAAGTGTTTGGTTTAAATTTAAATTATTATCCTTTACATGACATACATTATTATAAAAAGTAAAATTTTTTATGGATGAAATATGGAAAATCATAATCTTGGCAGTAGTTCAAGGTATAACAGAATTTTTACCTATAAGTAGTTCTGGTCATTTGGTTATTTTAAAGTATCTATTTAATCTTAATCATACGGGAGCAACTTTAGAAATTGTATTACATGCAGGAACATTGGTTTCTATCATTATTTTTTATAGATTAAGAATTATTGAAATATTAACTAATATTATCAATAAAGATAAAAATTCTATATTTTATGTCGGTTTAATATTTATTTCGTTGATTCCAGCAGGTGTTTTGGGTTGGTTTTTTGGTGATCATATAGTTAAGATTTTTGATAGACCTCATCTAGTTGCGATATTATTAATCATTACTGGGATATTTTTATTAATTAGTCATTTTTCAAAACCATTATTTTTATCCTTAGGTCGTTTTACAGCATTTTTAATTGGAATAGCTCAAATGATTGCCTTATTACCAGGAATAAGTCGATCTGGTGCAACTATTGGTACCGCTAGATTACTTGGTATAAATACTAACAAGGCAGCAGAATTTTCTTTTTTAATGTCCATCCCGTTGCTTATGGGCGTTATCGTTTATAAATCTTTAAGTTTTTACAAGGAAGAGATAATAGATTATGAAATTTTCTCATTATTCCTTGGATTTTTAGTGTCTTTCTTAATCGGTTATTTTGCATTAACTTGGTTAGTTTCATTATTGAATAAAGGGAAATTTTGGTACTTTGGATTTTATTGTATTATTGTAGGATCTTTTTATGTAGCATTTATCTCTTTTTTATAAATCCTTTAATTTTATATACTGAATCTACTTGCTCCTACCCAAGAGTTTATTCATATTCCGCAAATCTTCAGGGCAGGGTGAAATTCCCGACCGGCGGTAAAGTCCGCGAGCAACTCTTTTAGAGTGTTGCACGATATAGTGAAATTCTATAACCGACAGTATAGTCTGGATGGAAGAAGATAGTGCAAGGTTTGTGTTCCTAAAAAGAATACTCCCTGAGGCCGTGCTGTCTTCAGGTGTAGGTTTTAGGAGTATAATGAATATATCAGTTTTTGATCCTATCGAGGACGTGATTAAGGCCTTTTCTGAAGGTCAAATTGTCGTGATGAGCGATGATGAAAATCGTGAAAATGAAGGCGACCTAATATGTGCCGCAGAAAAAGTCACTCCAGAAATTATTAATTTTATGATTACTCATGCTCGTGGTCTTGTATGTGTTCCTATGGAAGAGAATAGATTAAAGAAATTAGGTCTTTCAAAAATGAATCCTAATCATTCATGTGACCAATACCACACTGCTTTTATGGATTCGGTAGATGTTAGAGGTAGGACTACGACCGGAATCAGCGCAAAAGATCGAGCTGAAACCATCAAAGCTCTAGTTTCTGATGAAAGCACACCTGATAACTTTATTAAGCCCGGTCATGTCTTTCCTTTAAAAGCAGTTGAAAAAGGAGTTCTAGAGAGAGCTGGACATACAGAGGGGACGGTAGATTTAGCTAAGATTTGTGGTTTAAAACCAGCAGGTGTAATATGTGAAATTTTAAATGATGATGGTTCAATGATGCGATTATTACAATTAAGGGAGTTCGCTAGTAAACATAATCTAAAAATGACATCTGTTGCTGGTATTATTAAGTATCGAAATAGTAGCTTAAACAAGCAGGAGACTTCAAAGGATTCTCAGGATACAAACCTAAGCGCAGCGCAAAAACAGATGCAGATGGAGAACGAAGTCGAGGAGGAGATGCTAGAGCGGATGAAAGAGTGGGTCCAGGAAAGAGTAAAAAATCAACAAACCACAAATAAATTAATAGATTCTTTAACCGAAACTATGATGCCCACTGAATTTGGAAAGTTTACAGTGAAATTATATAAATCCAAATTTGATCAAAAAGAGCATCTGGCTTTAGTAGTAAATCGAAATAAGGAAATTACTCCTTTAGTGCGAGTCCATAGTGAGTGCATGACAGGTGATGTATTTAGATCGCAACGTTGTGATTGTGGAACACAGCTTAAGACAGCTATGAAATTAATTCAAGAACATGGAAGAGGAGCAATAATCTATTTACGACAAGAAGGAAGAGGAATTGGGCTTGAACATAAATTACGTGCTTATGAGCTTCAAGATCAAGGTTTAGATACAGTGGAGGCTAATTTAAAATTAGGATTTAAAGCAGATGAAAGAGATTATGAAATTGGTGCTCAGATCTTAAAGGATATAAGTATGAATAAAATAAATTTATTAACTAATAACCCTGCGAAAGAAAATGGATTAAGTGAGTATGGTATAAAAGTTAAAGAGAGAGTTCCTTTGATTATAGAGCCAACAGAGCACAACACTTTTTATATGCAAACAAAGCGTAATAAGATGAATCATCAGATTTAAAATAAGGGAATTAAATGAAATATAAAATCGTTGCATCAAAGTTTAATGAAGAACTAATGAAGGGCTTAATAGATAATACTATTGCTTCATTAATAGATTCTGGGGTAAGCGATAAGGATATCGATCTTATTCGTGTTCCTGGTGCGTATGAGATTCCTCAGGCAATAAATTTCATACAAAAAGTCAGCTTAAGTGCAACTATAGATGCCAAGATTCCTAGTGTTCAGAGAGTTTATATTGCACTAGGAGTTGTTATAGATGGAGAGACAAATCATGCTCAAATGATTATCGATTCAACTGGAAAATCATTATTAGAAATTAGCGCTAATCATGGGTTTTTTATTATTAATGAAATCGTTGGAGCTCCTTCATATGAAGTCGCAAAAGCTAGATGTATCGGACAAGAAGAAACAAGAGGGTGGTACGCTGGTAAAGCAGCTGTAGAAATAGCATACGAAATGAAACAGTTTGTTAAAAAAAATCTGTAAAGAAATAAAGTTTTTTAAGATGAAAAATACAATTAAAGGTAGAAGAAAAACTAGAGAATTAGTGGTTCAGTTCCTCTTTCAAACTGATTTCAACCCAGAACCAATTGAACAGGCTTCTCTAGATTTTTGGTCAGATAAAAAAATTTCAAATAAAGAAAAAAAATTCGCTGATAAATTAATTGAAGGCGTTTTAGATAAGAAAAAAGAATTAGATAACTTATTATCAGAGCATGCAAAAAATTGGGATTCAGATCGATTAGGTTCAGTTGATCGAACAGTAATGAGGATTGCTGTATTTGAAATGTTATACTGTGATGAAGTACCCTCAGTAGTAGCTATCAATGAAGCAGTTCATTTTGCAAAAGATCTGAGTAGCCTTCAGTCAGGTAGATTTGTAAACGGTGTACTAGATAGTGTTGGCAAAAAACTAAACAATCTTAAAAAAAATCAAAAATCTTCTTAGGAATTATGACACATCATGAACAATTTATGATGCATGCGTTGAGGCTTGCAAAAAAAGGAGAGGGGTTAACGCGTCCTAATCCACCAGTAGGGGCTATTTTAGTAAAAAACGGAGAAATATTTGGAGAAGGATGGCATGAGAAGGCCGGAATGGCTCATGCTGAGGTAGCTTGCTTTAATTCCATTTCTGATGATATAAAGTTAAATGAAGCAGTGTTATATATAACATTAGAGCCATGTTGTACTCAAGGCAGGACTCCTGCATGTACGGACTTAATACTAAGAAAGGGCATTAAGAAAGTAGTTATAGCAACAGAGGATCCCAACCCTAATCATAGTGGTAAAGGAATAAAAATATTAAAAGAAGCTGGTATAGAAGTTATAAGTGGAATATGCGAAGAGGAAGCTAAAAATTTAATTGCACCATTTTATAAGCGTATTAAAACAGGAATGCCTTATATAACTCTAAAATTAGCAATAACATTAGATGGAAAAATTGCAGATTTTGATAGTTATTCCAAATGGATTAGCGGAACATCATCGCGAGAAGAGGTTCAGAAACTCCGACAAAAAGTAGATGCTATTATGGTGGGAGCAGGAACTATTCGATCTGATAATCCTTCACTTTTACCAAGACCAAAAAATAATCGCAATCCATGGCGTATTATTGTAGGTGAGAACATACCCAATACATCAAAAGTCCTTAGTGATGAATTTAAATCTCAAACCTTATTATATTCAGGAGATTTAGAAGAGATCATAAGAGATTTAGCTGATCATAAAAAAGTAATGCATATTTTATGTGAAGGAGGTGGTATTCTAGCTACTAGTTTATTGAGAGCTAAATTAGTTGACGAGGTTTATTTATTTTTAGCACCTAAGTTATTAGGACGAGATGGAATTTCATTCTATAATGAAGAGGGACGGAATATTGATTCAGTATGCAAATTAAGATACCTTGAAATTAAACCAATCAACGAAGATTTATTAATTAGAGCGAAGATAGAGGATTAAAATGTTTACAGGAATAATTGAAGCAAAGGGAATTGTTGATAAACTAGAAATTAAAGATTCATTTGGAAAACTTATAATTCATTTAAACACTCCATTAAAAACCTCTCCTATTTTAGGTGATAGCATAGCTATTAATGGAACATGTCTTACGGTATCAAGTATTGATAATACGAAAATTAGTTTTGATGTGTTATCAGAAACATTTGATAGGACTAGTTTAGGTAATTTAAAGACAAATAGTTCAGTTAATATTGAGTCTGCATTAGCATTTGGAGATAAGTTAGGTGGTCATATTGTAACAGGTCATATTGATGGAGTAGGTATAGTAGAATCTATTGAAAAAGTTGATCGTGATTGGAAATTTATATTTTCATTTCCTAAAGAAATAAGTGATTTATTAGTAATAAAAGGATCTATAGCAATAGATGGAACTTCTTTAACCATAGCGGATTTATCAAATGAAGATCTAACTATTTATATAATCCCTCATACTTATGAACATACAATTTTTAATACTTACCATAATGGTAGTAAAGTAAATTTAGAAGTGGACCTACTTGGTAAATATGTAAAAAGAATTTTACAGCATGGAGAATACAAGTCTTATGAAAAATAATTCTGTTTTAGTAACAGGGTGCTCATCAGGAATTGGTCTAGCAACGGCTAAAATGTTGAAAAAAAAAGGCTGGGAAGTTTTTACTACTGCTCGTCAGGATGAAGATTTAGTCAAATTGTCCAATTTAGGTTTTCAGGCAGTTAAACTGGATTTAATATCATCTAATTCAATTCACGATTGCGCAGAATATGTAATAAAAAAGACAGATGGAAAATTATCAGCTATTGTAAATAATGCAGGATATGGAGTACCAGGTGCAATTGAAGATCTAGATAGAAAAAGCATGAAAGAGCAATTTGAAGTCAACCTTTTCGGAACTTTAGAACTTACTAATCATCTTATACCTTATTTGAGTAAGCAAAAATCAGCGAGAATAATTTATGTAAGTTCTGTTGTTGGACGAATCGCATTACCATTTATGGGGATATATTCTGCATCTAAATTTGCTCTTGAAGCTATTGCCGATGTACAACGAGTAGAGCTCTCCAAAACGACCATAAAGGTATCTTTGATTGAACCAGGTCCAATTGGGACAAATTTTTCAAAAAATACTGCTAGAATTATGGATAGCGATAAATATTCAAATTCTCGATTTCGTGAATCTTATAAAAACATAATAAATAAAAGACTCACATCAGGCATGGGGGCAGATAAGTTTAGACTAGCTCCAATATCAGTAGCAAAAAAAATTATTCATGCTTTAGAATCACATTATCCCAAAACTCGGTATAAAGTTACTGTTCCTGCTTATTTAGGGGATTTTATATCTAGATTTATTCCTACAAAGATAAGTGATTTTATTATTAAAAAACAGATTCTTAAAAGATTTACCTAAATCATCTCATTCTAGCAGTATTGATATGGTTAAGCATTATCTTGGCGCGATCAGCATCGATTAACATTAGTTCATTAGCTTCTTCTTCTGATTGATCATAATCCTTTAAATACCAATATGTTAATGAGAGCATGTATCGTGCATCAGAGTATTCTTCATCAAGTTCAAGAGCTTTTTTAAAAACATCTTTTGCATTTTCATAGTTTTTTATCTGAAGATAACTAAGCCCCAAATTATAGTATGCAGCTTTTAACGTTGGGTCTCTTTCAGTAATTTGAATATAATATTTTATGGCCTCAGCATAATCTTTTTCCTTATAGGCTCGTTCAGCTTTCGATTCAATAGACAAGCGAAAATGATCGATTATACGATTTACTAATGCGGGATCTTCTTCTTTGGTTTCGTTTAATGAATTAATACGACTTAATGCTTCATTTGCTTTTTTTGACTGAGTGATATCCTTTTTATTGTTTGTAACGAAAAATGAATAATTTGAATGAGCTGAGTTAATATTATTTAGCCATCTATCA
>MDSV01037327.1_pt1 | contig 11418 bp, 8 predicted proteins | sample 810851 | NCBI WGS metagenome assembly MDSV01 (sample SAMN05326640, study PRJNA326480) | marine metagenome | isolation source: seawater | place: Atlantic Ocean: North East | collected 2012 | reverse complement strand
ATTTATCAATTAAACAAGCGGATCCTAATTGGAAAGAAGAAGAATCAAATAAAAAGACTCCTAAAACACACTCAAGTGAATCTGAAGATAGTTCACCCAAACGACAAACAGTTGAAGGTGTTGATGAATCATTGGAAAACATTCTTCAAGAACTTAAAGAAAGAGGAATTGGAAACTCCTAGGATTATTTTTTTATTAGCTTAATCTTTAATTATGGCTAAAAAAGTAATTATCATAACTGGACCAATAGGTAGTGGTAAGAGCACCGCAACTCATTATTTAAATCAACTTGGGTTTAAAACTGTTGATTTAGATATGGTTTCTAATAACATTTTGAATTCCTTCGAATCTCTAAGTTTTTTAGAGAAGAACTTTCCAACAGCTGTAGAAAAGGATTCTATCAATAAAGAGACTCTGGCGAGTATTGTTTTTAATGACAAAGAAAAATTAACTATCTTGGAAAATTTTTTACATCCTCAAGTATTAACAAAATTACAAGAAATAATATCAGAATCAGAGGGCGTTGTTTTTGTAGAGGTATCAGCACCCAGAAACCTACAAGACGATTTTGATTGTTTAGTCTTAATCGCACCTGAAGATACGAGAAAAGATAGATTAAAAAAAAGGGGAATGAAAATTCATGATATTGAGAACAGAATCAATTCACAAAAAGATGAAGAATGGTGGATATCTCTTGGAACAGTTTTATATAATCAAGATTTAAATAATCTTTACAGTGAAATTGACCAATATTTAAATATAAACAACATACATTGAGTCCTAATAGTTAGGACAGATCTATCAAATTGGTATAATTATTCATGAACAAGTTTGAAGTAATTTCCGAGTTTGAGCCTAAGGGTGATCAACCCAATGCTATTAATGAACTCTACGATGGAATAAAGAAAGGAAAAAATTTTCAAACTCTTAAAGGTATTACTGGGTCTGGTAAATCTGCAACAATAGCTTGGCTTATTGAGAAAACACAATTACCTTCATTAGTGCTTGCTCCAAATAAAGCCTTGGCTGCACAGTTAGCTAATGAATTTAAACAGTTTTTTCCTAACAACAGAGTTGAATATTTTGTGTCCTACTATGACTACTACCAACCAGAAGCTTACGTTCCAAGAACCGATACATTTATTGAAAAAGATGCAAATATAAATGAAGAGATAGACAGGTTAAGACATTCTGCAACAAGCGCTCTTTTGTTAAGAGAAGATGTAATCGTAGTATCTTCTGTTTCTTGTATCTACGGTCTTGGATCACCATTAGAGTATAAAAATAAACTAATTCCAATTATAAAAAATAAAGAATTTGAAATTGATGAATTATTATTACAACTGATTAAACAGCAATATATAAGAAATGACTTAGTTGTTCAAAGAGGATCCTTTAGAGTTAGAGGCGATACTTTAGATATTTTTCCAGTTTATGAAGAGACGATTTTTCGCATTGAATTTTTTGGTGATCAAGTTGAAAATATTTCTAGAATTGACCCTACAACAGGTGAAGTTCTTGAAAGATTGAGTGAGTTGGCAATATTACCTGCTTCACATTATGTAATATCTGATGATTCTAGAAAAGGGGCACTTAAAGCAATATCAAACGATATGGAAATGCAAATTAAAAAATTTCAAGATGAGAATAAATTACTTGAAGCACAACGAATTGAACAGAGAACTAAATATGACTTAGAGATGCTATCTGAACTTGGAGTCTGCTCTGGTATTGAAAACTATTCAAGATACTTCGATGGTCGTAAGCCAGGTGAAGCACCATTTACGTTACTAGATTTTTTTCCAGAAGACTTTTTAATGGTAGTAGATGAAAGTCATATAGCTATTCCACAAATAAGGGGGCAGTACGAAGGCGATAAATCAAGAAAAAGTACTCTAGTTGATTATGGGTTCAGATTACCTTCAGCACTTGATAATAGACCATTAAAATTTGATGAATGGAAACATAAAGTCAACAAAGCTGTTTTAGTTTCAGCAACTCCAGGAAAATGGGAAAATGAAAATTCAGAAATTTTTATTGAACAAGTAATAAGACCTACAGGATTATTAGATCCAAAAATTCAAATTAAAAGCAGTAATAATCAAATTAAAGATTTATTGAATGAAATTAATAGTGTAGTTAGCAATGGTAATCGAGTCCTTGTCACTACACTTACAAAAAAAATGAGTGAAGCACTTAGTGATTTTCTTTTAAAAGCTGGTATCAAAACAAGATATCTGCATTCTGACATTGATACGTTAGAAAGAATTGAAATTCTAAGAGATTTAAGAAAAGGTGAATTTGATGTACTGGTAGGTATAAATCTTTTAAGAGAAGGACTGGATTTACCGGAAGTACAATTAGTTGCAATTCTCGATGCTGATAAAGAAGGTTTTTTAAGGTCTGAAACAAGTTTAATTCAAACAGTAGGTAGGGCAGCACGAAACCAGGATGGTTACGTCATTATGTATGCAGATAAAATCACTGATTCGATGAAAAAAACTATAGATGAAACCGAAAGAAGAAGAAAGATTCAAGAAATTCATAATGAAAAAAATAATATAACACCAACAACAATTCAAAAAAATATTACTGACATACTAGAAATGGTTGAAAAAAGTAGGGCATCGAATCCTTCTAGAATTAGTACGGCTGATTTAAATATAAATGAAGCATCAAAAAAAGATTTAGTAAAAATTTCAAAAAATATTGAACAGGAAATGAAGCTAGCAGCAGACTTATTAGAGTTTGAACTTGCTGCTAGATTGAGAGACGAACTAAAAGATTTAAGAAGAGAAATTCAAGAAATAGTGGAATGAAAGAAGATATTTTAAAAATTAGGGGAGCTAAGGAGCATAATCTTAAAGATGTTTCTGTAGATATTCCAAAAAATAAATTAGTAGTTATAACTGGTCTTTCAGGTTCCGGAAAGTCTTCATTAGCTTTTGATACGATATATGCAGAGGGTCAAAGAAGGTATGTTGAGAGTCTTTCTGCCTATGCTAGACAATTTCTTGGTCAAATGGAAAAACCCAATGTTGAAAGTATTGAAGGCCTATCACCCGCTATTGCAATTGACCAAAAAACATCATCTCGTAGTCCAAGGTCTACGGTTGGTACTGTTACAGAGGTTCACGACTATTTGAGGTTACTTTGGGCAAGAATTGGTATTAGCTACTGTCCAAACTGCACAAATAAGATTGAAAAACAATCTGTAAATTTTATTGTTAATCAAATTATGAATTTTGGCGAAGGTTCAAGTATTGATATTTTAGCTCCGGTAGTTAAATCAAGAAAAGGTGAGTTCGAATCGCTCTTTAAGGATTTACAAGCCCAAGGTTTCTCAAGAGTTATTGTTGATGGAAAGTTAATAAGACTAGAAGACACACAAAGACTTGATAGATATTTTAATCATGACATCTCTGTTGTTATTGATCGAGTAAAGTTAAAAAAAACGCCGGGTAGAAGATTACCACAATCAGTGGAAACTGCGCTTGAACTAACATCTGGATTAGTTGATATTAGTTTTAATGAAGAAATCTATTCTTATAGTCAGAACTTAGGCTGTCTTAATTGCGGACTGTCATATGATAAATTAGAACCTCGTGATTTTTCATTTAACTCACCTTTTGGTGCTTGTAATTCATGTAATGGTTTAGGAGTAAGTTATGAAATAGATGAAAACTTACTAGTGAAAGATTTTGATTTAACAATTAATGAAAATGTATTTCCTGATATGTCTACACGAAAGTATTTTAGAGCACAAATATATGGCGTTTGTGAGCATTTTAGTATTCCGATGGATACCCCATATAAAGAATTGACACGTGATCAAAAAGATATACTTTTACATGGCTCTAATGGAGAAAACACAGTTATAAGATACACGAATCGATTTGGGAATTCAAGAATTTGGCACCGTCCTTACAGAGGTTTGGTTCCAACATTTAAAAAAAATTATGAAGAAACTACATCAGATCATGCTCGTGAATACTACAAACAATTCATGAGGGAACTTGATTGTAAAATCTGCGATGGAGAAAGGCTAAATAAAAGATCACGGTTAGTTAAAGTTAAAGGACTTACTTTAGGAAAGCTAAATAGTTTATCTATATCAAATGCATTAGATATTATAAAAAATTTAAAACTTACTGGAAGTGACAAGGAAATAGCATTACCTATTGTGAGGGAAATAATTGAAAGGCTCACATTTTTAAATGAGGTTGGTCTAAATTATCTCCAATTAAGTAGGGGGGCTGCTTCTCTATCTGGAGGCGAGGCCCAAAGAATCAGGTTAGCTACACAGATTGGTTCTGGTTTAACTGGTGTTTTATATGTATTAGATGAACCTTCAATAGGACTTCATCAATCTGACAATATAAAATTAATCGAAACTTTAGTACGATTAAAAAACCTGGGTAATACAGTCCTCGTTGTAGAACATGATGAAGAAACAATGAAATCTTCTGATCATTTAATAGATATTGGGTGGGGTGCTGGAGAGCAAGGAGGTGAAATAGTAGCTGAAGGCAGTTGGGAAAAAGTTTCAAAAAACTTAAAATCTTTAACTGGTCAATATTTATCTGGTAAACAAATTGTTGCATATCCAAATGTAAGAAGAAAAAGCAATGGAAATAAAATTACAGTAAGAGGAGCGAAGGAAAATAATTTAAAAAATTTGACTGTAGATTTTCCATTGGGACAATTTATTTCTGTAACAGGAGTTTCTGGAAGTGGAAAATCCACTTTAGTTACTGAAATATTATCTAAATCAATACAAAATGAATTTTCAAAAAATTTAATAATTCCAGGACTTCACAAAAATGTCACAGGTTTGGATAACATTGATAAATTAATTGAGATTGATCAGTCGCCAATTGGTAGAACACCTAGATCAAATCCTGCGACATATTCTGGAGTTTTTGATCAGATTAGAAATCTTTTTTCTCAAACTGAAGAATCAAAAATTAGAGGTTATAAACCAGGAAGATTTTCATTCAATGTTCCTGGAGGTAGATGTGAATATTGTAAGGGTGATGGAAATATTAAAGTTGAAATGTATTTTTTACCAGATATTTATGTTGTCTGTGATGAGTGCGAAGGTTCTAGATATAATCCTGAAACTTTGTCTATTCGATGGAAAGGTTACAATATTGCTGAAATTCTTGACTCAACTGTTGAGAACGCACTTCAAATATTTGAAAACCAACCCAGCATATATAGAATTATAAAAACTTTAGATGATGTTGGGTTATCTTATATAAAACTTGGCCAAGCAGCTACTACATTATCTGGGGGTGAAGCACAAAGAGTAAAACTTGCTAAAGAATTAAGTAAGAGATCTACCGGAAAGACTGTATATATTCTTGATGAACCCACTACAGGTCTACACTTTGCTGATGTTGAAAAATTACTTGAAGTTCTCCATCTCTTAGTCGATAAAGGTAACACGGTAATTGTTATTGAACACAATCTTGACGTAATTAAGAATTCAGATTGGATTATTGATTTAGGACCAGAAGGAGGAGAGAATGGTGGAAATATAGTTGTTGAGGGGACACCAGAAAATATATCAAAATCAAAATTTTCACTTACAGGTAAACATTTAAAAGAAGTTCTTACTAATGGATAAATTAGCCAATAAAGAAATACCTGACAAACCCGGAATTTACATATTTAAAGATAAATACAGTGAACCTATCTATGTTGGAAAAGCTAAAAACTTAAGAAAAAGAGTTGTTACTTATTTTGGTAAAAACACTTCATGGAAAATTAAACGTTTAGTCAATGAGGCAACAGAGATTTCATTTGTAGTTTCACAAAATGAAGCGAATGCTCTGCTTGCTGAGTACTCTTTTATTCAAGAATTTAAGCCAAAATATAATGTTCAATTTAAAGATGATAAGTCATATCCTTATGTAACCATAAGCAATGATTTATGGCCGAGAGTATATGTATCAAGAAATATAAATAAAAAAAATACAAACTTTGGACCCTATCCATTTATTGGTGCTGCCAGACGGTCTGTAGACCATTTGATAAATATTTTTCCTGTAAGAACATGCTCGAATAACACTTTTGAAAATCATAAAAAATTAAAAAAGCCATGTTTACTTTATGAAATAGATAAATGTTCAGGACCCTGTGTTGACTATGTTGATCAAGGTAAATATACAGAAATGATTGATAATATAAAAGAATTTTATAAGGGTAATTCTGATATTTACATTAATGAAAAAATACAAGAAATGAAATATTATTCAGATAATCAACAATATGAGGATGCACAAAAAACAAAAAATATAATTCAACATTTAGAAAATGCAAGAGTTAACCAAACCTTAATGACATCTAATGATAAAAATGTAGATGTAATTGGCATAGATATTGGTAAGTATGATGTAGTTTTGACTTGTTTAATAATTAGAAACGGAAGAATCACTGGGGAGATAAAGAAAAATTTAGAACCAATAGATGTTAATGATGTTGAAGGTTACCTACCACAAATAATTATTAATATGTTTGAAAACCACACGCCATCAACTGAAATTTTGATTAGCCATGACTTTAGCCTGATTAATGTAATTGAGGAAAAACTAAAAAATAAATGGAATAAAAGTATTAAGTTAGTGAACCCAAAACGAGGTTGGAAAAAAGATTTATTAGCTACTGCAATTGAAGATGCAAAAGAACTTAGAAGAGTTGCAGATTTAAAAAGAAGATCTGATTTAGAATTTCGATCTTTATCCCTAGAACAATTAAAAAATAAATTAAATTTAAAAAATATTCCATACAGAATTGAAGCATACGATATTTCAAACCTAGGTGATAAATTTCGTGTTGGATCGATGGTTGTAATGGAGGATGGTTTAGTAAAACCTTCAATGTATAGAAAATTTCATATTAAAACATTTAAAGGTCAGGATGATTTCAGATCAATAGAAGAAGTAATATTTAGAAGGCTAAAAAGACTTACAAAAACAGGTGAACACGATCAAAGTTTTCGCAGGTCTCCAGATTTAATTTTAATTGATGGTGGAAAAGGCCAACTTTCTAAGGCAAAAAGTGTAATAGATCATTTTCAGTTGGATATAGATGTTTTAGGATTAGCCAAAAAAGAAGAGGAAATTTATTTGCCTTTTTCCAAAAAGCCAATTTTGTTAAATAAAAACTCAGAAGCACTTTATGTATTACAAAATATTAGAGATGAAGCTCATAGAATTGCTATAAATGAAAATAGAAGATTACGTTTAAAAGATTTAGATATTAATAATTTGCTATCAATTAGAGGAGTTTCAGAAGAATCAATTAATGAATTAATTAAAAAATATAAAACATTAGATAACATCTCTTCAGCTTCTCTTCATGATTTAGAAAATCAGATAAGTAAAAAAGAAGCTGCGAAGGTCTTTGATTATTTCAGTTCATAAATAACAGCATTTTAATTTACTATTTCAAACTAGAATATTGATAACTAATATAAATACGAGGAATTTATGGCAACAAAAAGACCTGAAGTTTTACTACTAGTTGGTATGTCCGGCGCAGGTAGGTCTTCTAGTTCAAATGTATTTGAAGATCTTGGCTACTATGTAATTGAAAACCTCCCAGCAGATTTAGTAGAATCCGTAGTCCAATCAAATGATGTAACTGAAACTAATAAACAATTAGTTCTAACAATCGATGCAAAAGACACTACTGCCCAAACAGAGTTAAAGCTAAGTATCGATAAATTAAGTCAATCTGGTGTTTTAACAAGAATAATTTATCTTGATGCAGATAATGAAACACTTTTAGAAAGATATGAAGAAAATAGAAGGCCTCATCCAATGGGAAAAGATTCGATATCTCAATCTATTAAAGTGGAAAGAGAAATACTAAAACCAATTAGAGAACTTGCAGATCAAGTAATTGACACGACAGATATGAATGTTCACGAATTAAGAAAAAGAATAATCGAAGGATTTCAAGACGATACGTCAAGTCAGGATCTTAAGATTTCAGTCACTTCATTTGGATTTAAAAATGGTACTCCAAGAGATGCTGATATAGTTTTCGATGTTAGGTTCCTACCTAATCCACACTGGAGAGAAGAATTAAGAGCATCAACAGGACAGTCGCCTATGGTAAGAAATTATGTTTTATCTTTTGAAGATGCACAGGTGTTTCTAAATAAAATAAAGGATATGGTTGAATTTTTACTTCCAAGATTCATTTCAGAAGGTAAGTCATACGTAGGAATAGCAATTGGTTGTACGGGTGGAAAACATAGAAGTGTTGTGATGGCTGAGGAAGTAACAAAATGGTTAAAAGGTGAAAATAATGATGCAGTTGTCCTTCATAGAGATATGAAGGAATCTTAAATTGTTCTTTACTACAAACTATAAAGATAAAATATTGATTTATTGGTCCAAGAAAACCTCAGATGTTAGACATGACATCAAAAAGTAATTATTTAGGCAATGTCCTAATTAGATCTGATTTAAATGTTCCAATTGTAAAAGGTGACATCACTGATGATTTTAGAATTTATCAATCATTACAAATATTAGATAAAATGATGAATCATTCTAAAACAGTAACATTTTCAAGTCATCTAGGTAGACCAAAAAACAATAGCTTAGATTACTCACTTAAACCAATTGCAAAAAAAATGTCAGAAATTCTTAATCAAAGAGTTAACTTTATCGATGAAATTTATGGTAAAAAGATCAATGAAAATATAGAAAATGGGAAATATAAGATTAATCTTATTGAAAATCTGAGATTTGATGAAGGTGAAGAGGGTAATAGTGATGAATTTGCGAAAAATGTAACACTTCCTTTCGACACGTATATATTTGATGCATTTGGTGCAGCACATAGAAACCATGCATCAGTAGTAAGTTTTGGAAAGCATCTAAAATCTTATCAAGGCCCACTAATGAGTAAAGAAATCGAAGAACTTGATAAATTATTGGTAAATGAAAAATCTGGTTATGTAGTTTTACTTGGTGGAGCTAAGATATCTGACAAACTTAATTTAATTGAAAATCTACTTCCAAAAGTTGAACATTTATTGATTGGAGGAGGAATGTGTTTTACATTTTACAAATCAATGGGGTATGAAATTGGAAAATCTTTACTTGAAGATTCATTTCTTTCTAAAGCAAATGAACTTTTAAATTCTAAATATGGTCATAAAATTGTTCTTCCAACAGATTTTGGCGTAACTGAATTAATCAAGAGTGAAATAAGAGAAGATATAAATATTGAAGATTTTAATAATAACCATATTGGTGTTGACATAGGTCCAAATTCTATCTCATCGTTTACAAATATTTTACTTTCAGCTAAAAATATTTTTTGGAATGGTCCCATGGGGATGTTTGAAATACAAAAATTCAGCGAAGGAACAAAAAAAATAACTGAAATTATTGCTAAAGCAGCTGCCTATACATGTATTGGTGGAGGCGACTCAGTCAGTGCAATAAACAAATTCTCAAATAAAGAATACTTTAATCATATTTCAACTGGAGGAGGTGCTTCGTTAGAGTACCTAGAAGGAAAAAAATTACCAGGAGTTAATAACTATAACCCACTTATAATTTGATAATGAAAAAAATAATAATAGGAAATTGGAAATTAAACCTTGATCACTTAGAAGCAATTCAACTTTTACAAAAAATTAACTATTCTTTACCTGAAAATATTGAAGATAACATTGAAATCGTATTAGCACCTTCATTTACTTCTATTAGGTCAATGCAAACAGTCATAAGTTCTGACAAACTTAAAATAAAACTTTCATCACAAAATGTTTCACAATTTGTTAACGGATCTTATACAGGAGAAGTATCTGCAACACAACTAAATAAATTGGAAATAGGTTATGGAATTGTCGGTCATTCTGAGAGAAGATCTTTACTCAATGAAGTTGACTCAGTTATTAATGAAAAAATTAACAGATTAATTGAGAGCGATATAGTTCCAGTATTTTGTTTTGGTGAACCAATAGAGGAGAGGAAGTCTGATAATTATCTATCCTTTATTGAGAATCAAATAAATGAGGGATTAAAAGGTTTAAGAAAAGACAAGGTGAAAAAATTAGTTGTTGCCTATGAACCTATATGGGCAATAGGAACCGGTGAAGTAGCATCACTTGAAAATATTATTGAAGTTATTGATTATGTAAAAAACATCATTATTAAGAAGCCATTTTTTGATGAGGATAATATTAAGTTTATTTATGGTGGGAGTGTATCACCAGATAATGCAAAAGATATTTTAAATTCTAAATTAGTAGATGGTGCCTTAGTGGGTGGGGCTTCTTTAGATGCCACAAAATTTGTAGATATTATAAAGTCGGTACAATTATGAATTTAATAATAGTTAGGCACGGACAAAGTATATGGAATCTACAAAACAGATTTACAGGCTGGGTAGATGTAGGGCTATCTGAAAATGGTATAGAGGAAGCAATTCAAGCAGGTAAAACATTAAAAAAGAACAATTTTATACCAGAAATTTGTATGACCTCCTTCCTTGAAAGGTCGAAAGTAACAGCAAATTTAATTATAGAAAATTTAGATAATGAAAACTTTTTAGATATTGAAAGAAAAGAAATCTGGCAACTAAATGAGCGACATTATGGATCATTACAAGGTTTAAATAAATTGGAAACATCAAAAAAGTATGGTGAAGAACAAGTACATTTGTGGCGAAGAGATTTTACTACTGTACCTCCTTTGGCTGCACCTGATTCAGACCATGACCCAAATGTTAATTTATTATATAAAGGAATAAATAATCAGCTACCACTTGGGGAATCTTTAAAACATGTTGTAGACAGAGTATCCACAACCCTTAAATATATATTAGATATTGCGGCGGAATCAAAAGTTCTTGTAGTTGCTCATGGAAATAGTATTAGAGCAATGGTAAAAATACTCGATGATCTCAGTGATTCAGAAATAATAGATGTAAATATTCCTACTGGAATACCATTAGCATATAATATTACTGAATCATCGGTTCATAAAATCGGTTATTTAGAGGATGAAGAAAAATTAATAAATCTACAGAAAGAAGTTAAACTTCAATCTAAATTAAATAGTGAGGGAGGCTAATCTTTTATCTATGGATACAATTACTGCAATATTAATAACAGTCCACATAATTATTTCTATAGCTTTGATAGCACTTGTATTACTTAATAGTGGTAAAGGTGGTGGGTTATCTGATATGCTTGGCGGACCTGGCTCTTCAGGAAATATTGGCCAAACATTAGCTGAAAGGAACCTAAGCAGGATTACAGCTGTAGTAGCTTTACTTTTTGCAGCTACAACTCTATCTTTATTTTGGTTTCTTGATTGAGTTTGCGCGGGTGGCGGAACTGGTAGACGCGCAGGATTAAGGATCCTGTGGGGTAAAACCCGT
>MDSV01075694.1_pt1 | contig 11420 bp, 11 predicted proteins | sample 810851 | NCBI WGS metagenome assembly MDSV01 (sample SAMN05326640, study PRJNA326480) | marine metagenome | isolation source: seawater | place: Atlantic Ocean: North East | collected 2012 | reverse complement strand
CATTTAAAGTAAACGCAAATAAAATCCCAAGAACTGTGCTTATTATTTTCTTCATAGTTCTCCCATATGTGGTTTGTTAATACATAAGATTAAAAATGAATTTTAAAGATAAGTAAACACTAAGAAAATTTATATTGGGTCTAATTTAAAACACAACTTATAATTGTATACAATATTTCTTGATTTAATTTAACAATTGTCTACTAATTTAATCATGAGCTCTTCTAATAGAACAAATATACCAAATTCACTTAATGAACATTGGATGCCGTTCACGGACAATAAAAGTTTTAAAAAGAATCCGAGATTAATAACAGATGCCAAAGGTGTTTACCTTACTAATCACGAAGGTAAAAAAATGATCGATGCTAGTTCAGGCTTATTTTGCAATCCTCTGGGTCATGGAAGAAAAGAAATTACAGAAGCTGTGTCGAAACAATTGGATAAATTAGATTACTGCCAGCCCTTTAATCAAGGATACGGAGGTTCTTTTGAGCTTGCAACAAGAATAGCGAAAAAAACTCCTGAAGGAATTAATAGAATTTTTTATACAATATGTGGATCAACCGCAGTTGAAACTGCCATCAAAATTGCAATTGCTTATCATCGTTCTAAAGGAGATTCAAAGAGATTTAGATTTGTTGGAAGAGAAAGAGGGTATCATGGAATGAATATCGGAGCGACAACAGTCGGAGGTATGATTAACAATGTAAAAACTTTTGCAAGCGTTCTAATGCCAGGTGTTCAACATATGAGACATACTCACTTACCAGAGCATAAATTTGTAAAAGGTCAACCTGAAACTGGGGTTGAAATGGCTGAGGATCTTGAAAGAATAGCTATGAATTTTGGTGGAGAAAATATAGCAGCGTGTATCGTTGAACCTATTGCTGGGTCTACAGGTACTTTGGTTCCTCCTAAAGGATACTTAAAAAGATTAAGAGAAATTTGTGACAAACATGGCATACTTCTGATTTTTGATGAAGTTATAACAGGGTGGGGAAGAACAGGTTCGGCTTTTGCTGCTCAAGAATGGAATATAACACCAGACATCATGACGATGGCGAAAGCAACTACTAATGGAGTTGTGCCTATGGGGGTCGTAGCAGTTAAAGAAGAAATATATGATTCAGTTTTAGACGCCTCATCTGCTCCTGAAGGAACACCAGAATTATTTCATGGATATACTTATTCAGGAATTCCTGTTGCAGTAGCAGCTGCGTTAGCAGTTCAAGATATTTTTGATAAAGAAGATATTTTTAAAAGAGCTAAAGAAATGTCACCTTATTTTCAAGACGGTCTTCATTCGCTTAAAGATTTAAAAGAAATTGTAAGTATAAGAGGTTACGGAATGATGGGTGGAGTCGAGATGAAAATGGTTGATAAACCAGGAAAATCTGGGTTTCAAACTTTTAAGCACTGTTATGACGCTGGAGTAAATTTTAAAAATACTGGAGATACTTTAATAATAGCTCCACAATTTATCTGCGAAAAAAAACATATAGATGAAATAATAGAAAAATTGAGAACTGGTATTAAAAATTACTCAAAATCGTAGATGATAATTGGAGTCCCAAAAGAAATTAAACAACAAGAGCACAGAATCGGTTTAACACCTAGTAGCGTTGGATTACTTACAAACAATGGGCATGAAGTGTTGATTCAAAAAAATGGGGGTTTTGAAGCTGGTTTCACTGATCAAGATTATATCAAGGTAGGTGCAAAAATAATCGATAAGCCTGAAGAAATTTTCAAAAAAGCAGAAATAATTGTTAAAGTAAAAGAACCTCAAACGAGTGAAGTAAAAATGATCAGGGAAAATCAGATTATTTTTACCTATCTACACTTAGCAGCAGCCAAAGAGTTAACTAAAGAGTTAATAAATACAAAATCAATTTGCATAGCTTATGAGACAGTAACTAATGACGAAGGTAAATTACCATTACTAGCACCGATGAGCGCTGTTGCAGGTAGAATGTCTATTCAAGCAGGAGCACATTCTTTAGAAAAAAATCAAAAAGGCCGAGGTTTATTACTTGGCGGGGCACCTGGTGTTGATCCAGCGAAAATTGTTATTCTGGGTGGGGGCGTAGTTGGAGAAAATGCTGCAATCATAGCAACAGGCATGAGAGGAAAGGTCTATGTAGTAGACAAGTCTAAAGAGAGATTAAAACAACTACATGAAATGTTTGGAGATAAAATAATACCAACGGATAGTGAAAGCGCTGATCTCAAAGATCTAATTGCGGAGTGCGACCTTCTTGTTGGAGGAGTATTAATTCCTGGAGCTGAAGCTCCTAAATTAGTTACAAAAGAAATGATTAAAAGCATGAAAAGAGGATCTGTTGTAGTTGATGTAGCAATTGATCAAGGAGGGTGTGTAGAGACGAGCAAGCCCACAACTCATGCAAATCCAACATATTTAGTTGACGATGTGGTACATTACTGTGTAGCAAATATGCCTGGCGGTGTGCCACGAACATCTACGATGGCTCTAAATAAAGCAACTCTACCACTTTTATTAAAAATAGCCGATCAAGGATATAAAAAAACATTATTAGAAAACAAAAATTATTTAGCTGGCCTTAATATTCATAAAGGAAAAATTACTTGTAAAGGGGTTGCAGAAGCCCTCAAACTCGACTTTTTTGAACCAGAAAAAGCTATTTTGGAGTAAATAAAGTATCATTTTGGGTTTAAGGTGTCTTTTAAACCCATTATGCTCTAACTGGTCGTTTTCAATTCATTGATACCATGATTAAATGAATTAAGTATGAGTGCAGAATATAAATTCGAAAAACATAATTCTTCTGAAAAGTTTCAAGAGCTTAAAGACAATTCAAAAGTAAAGTTAACTGACTTATTATTCAGATTAAACGAAGAAAAAAAGAAAGAAAGAAACAGCAATATAGCGCTTTCTGTAGCAGCTGTATCTGCTGTAACTGTATTTGGAATAATTTTATCCTTATAATTTTCTAGAAGTTTTAAAAATATATACTACATCGAAATTAATAGTCATTGTTTAATCAATCATTTTAAATTAATTTTTCAAAATGACTGAAAATAAGTATTATCACAGTTTGGATTTCTTCAGAGGTCTTTGTGGTTATGGAGTAGCTATTACCCACTTGTATGCATTTATCTATAACTCTCAAATAATGGAGTATATATCTTTATTGTTTGTTGAATTTTTTTTTGTATTGAGCGGATTCGTTTTATATCCTCAACTAAAAAATACTTTAAATAATAAACAAAATATCTTAATTTTTTATAAAAGAAGGTGGATGAGAACAATTCCTCTTTTTCTAATAGTTATATTTTTAGTTTCAATTCTGACAAATAATTTATTTTCTAAAGATTTCTTTAAATATCTAACATTCACACAAAAATCATTCCCTAATTTCCTTAATAATGACTATTATCCAGTGGCATGGTCTTTATCAGTTGAGGAATTTTTTTATATTTTGTTTCCTCTAATCTTAATTAACTTAAAAGAGAATAATTATATAAAATATATTTTAATAATATTTATTTCCTTATTAGTATCTAAATTTTTAATTCAAGGTTTTTTTGATGGAAATTTTTTTAGAACTGGAACTTTTTTTCGGTTTGATGCTATTTTATTTGGATTTTTATTAGCAGAGTATAAAAATAAATTATTATTTTTTAAAAATAGCATCATATTAACTTTTTTTGTTTTAGTAATATTCTATTTATTTCAAAATAAATATTTTATCTTAAATAGTGAGTTAGGTATTACAAAATATATGTTTGTAATTTTATTACAAGTTATAAGCGGATTAACTATGTTCATTTTTATTATTAACAATAAGTTTTTTTTAGGGAAAAAAATTAAATTATTTTCTCTCATTATATCTCAACAGACTTATTCGATTTATCTAATACATATGATTTTTATTTACATTTTGAAAAATCTTCAGTTATCTCTAATTCTAACAAGTATAATTTACTTCTTTTCTTTAGTAATATTCTCGACTTTGATATACACATTTATAGAAAAACCAATTTTAAAGGCTAGGCCTAAATTTAATTAATGTTGAAAAGATTTTTTAAAAATAAAAAGCAATGGCTACCAGGTACTTTAATTATTTTCTTTTTATTATTAATTGTATTATTTTCTAAGATGAATTTTGGCTCTATTGGTTATTCGATTTTTTAGTTCATGTAGGCTAATAATTCAGCTGTTATAAAATCAGCGAACAATTTTGATCCTTCTTTTGTCGTGTGAAAACCATCGTACCATAGATTTACGTTACCATTAATTTTCCTTGCTAAGTCAATACATAAATAATTCTTTTCTTTGCAATGTTTCGCTAAACCAGTATTTAATAAAAAAATTCTTTTTTCAAAACCATCAGCGGTAATATTTGTAATAAAAATTGGTATGGCTCCTAATTGTTTACTTAGATCATGAATTTTGTCAATTCTATTTAAATATTGTTTAATTTTTTTTTTATGTTCCTTTTTATCAATTTTTTTTTCAGCCTGTGAATAGGTAATAAAATTAAAATTTTTAATATAATTTTTGTCTAGTTTTCCATCAAATTTAACAAAATTTTTTCTTTTTGATAAAACTTTATATCTAAAAATACTTAATTGATCGTAAATAAAACTTCTAGTTTTGACATTGTCAAAAAATGCTTCTCTTTTATTTGGGTTAATTAAATGCCCATCATGCTCATCTTCTAGTAAATGGTCATCTGACTGATCATTGACATAAATTTTATCGTTCATACCAGTATAAATTAAAATATACTCTGGTTTAAAATCTTCAATTTTTAATAACCATTTATTAAAACTTTGAACCATACCCTTAGTAGTTTGTCCCCAAACTCCTGCATTAATTATTTTTATTGATTTGCCATTGTCTTTTAAATTCTGATTGATAAATCCTGTTATAGTATATCTTTCGGGTTTAAATTTTTCATCAATTGTGCTGCCCCCTAGAATTATAGCTTGTATTTTTGAAGGGGGTATATCATCAGCTCTAAAACCATAATAATTTCTCTTATAAGTATAATTAATAGTTTCATTATTATCACTCCATGTTATTTTTTGGCTTTTCATTCTATGTTCTCTCATGTAAGGGCCAAAATTTTCTTTATCAAACCAGTATCCAAAAATTAATTCAATAACCACTACAAAAAAAATAACTAAAAAAGTATTAGTGATAAGAATTTTTAATAATGAGCGGATATAATCGGGGATGTCTTTAATTTTCAAATACATAAAAATATTATGATATAATAGTTTAGAAGGTAAATAAGACTTTAATTTTAAAAATAAACCTATTATAAATCAACAATAATATATGGCGAGGTAGCTCAGTTGGTTAGAGCACAGGACTCATAAGCCTGGGGTCGGCGGTTCGAATCCGCCCCTCGCTACCAATAGAATTTATTAACTATTTTTTTAATAATTTTTGCAAGTACCTGGAATAATCACAAATACCATAAAATTTAATACTTTTGATTACATCTTTTTTTGTTATCCAACCTTTTTTAAGGGCAATTTCCTCTATACACGCTATTTTTAAACCCTGTCTACTTTCAATAGTAGAAATAAAATTTGAAGCATCATAAAAATCTTTTATGTTTCCAGCATCTAACCATGCCGCTCCTCTTCCTATAAAATCAGATTTTAATTTATTTTTTTTCCTGTAAATATTTAATAAATCTATAATTTCAAACTCTTTTCTTTTAGATGGTTTTAGTCTTTTACTATATTCCACTACCTTATTATCAAATAAATATAATCCAGTTACTGCTAAATTAGATGAGAAATTTTTGGGTTTTTCAATTAATTTTAATACTTTATTATTCTTATTCAGGATCGCAACTCCATATAAATTTGGATTTTTGACTGGATGTAAATAAATCTTTGCACCAGTTTTTAAACCAAAGTTCTTTTTTAAATTTTCAGATAAACTTTGTCCATAAAAAAAGTTATCACCTAAAATTAGCGCTACTTTATCTTTATTTATAAATTTTTCACCAAGAATAAAGGCTTCTGGCAAACCTCTAGGTTTATCTTGTTCTTTATATCTTATCTGAACGCCAAAATTATTATTTTCTGGTAAAATTTTTAAAAATTGTTTCTTCTGTCCTTTATTTACTATTATTAGAATGTCCTTTATCCCTGCTAACATTAAAATTGACAAAGGATAATATATCAAAGGTTTGTCAAATAATGGAAGCAACTGTTTGTTCACAGCCTTTGTAAGTGGACTCATTCTCGAACCTTGACCTCCCGCTAAGATAATACCTTTTTTAATCATCTCAATTTTCCAATTCTAGTAATAAAATTTTTGTTTTTAATTGCCTTAAAAAAATTCTTATTATGTATATACCACTCAAAAGTTTTTAATAAGCCTTCTTTGATATTAACTTCATATCTCCAATTTATTTTATTTTTAATTTTGCTTGAATTTAATGCGTATCTTAAGTCATGGCCAGGTCTATCTTTAATAAAAACAATTTTATTTTTTTTGTTAAAAAGGTTTAAATTTTTTGATATTTGTATAATTTTCTTTGCTAATTCAATATTTTTTAAATTTTGATTGGTTCCAATATTATAATTTTCTCCAATTTTACCTTTTTTAAAAACCTTGTATAAAGCTTTACAGTGATCTAAAACATAAATCCATTCTCTAGAATTTTTTCCCTTCCCGTAAATTTTAAGTTCTTTTTGTAATAAGATACTCGAAATCATCTTGGGAATAAATTTTTCTGGATTTTGTCGTGGGCCATAATTATTACAGCAATTGGTAATAATTGCATTAATTCCATATGTATTTATATAAGAGTTTATTAAATGATCAGCAGCTGCTTTGGTAGCTGAATAAGGATTTTTGGGATTGTAAGGATGTTGCTCTTTTACTCGATTAATCTTAACATCTCCGTAAACTTCATCTGTAGAAACATGTATTAATTTAGTTTTTTTTTTACTCAGCAAAATAGCCTCAAGAAGATTATAAACTCCGAAAACATTTGATTTAATAAATTCTTGAGGACTGTCTATTGATCTATCAACATGGGTCTCAGCAGCTAAATTGAAAATACATGTCGGTTTAAATTTATTAATAATTTGTGATATTTTTTTTTTATCATTTAGATCAATCTTAAAAAATTTGTAGTTTTTACTATCTTTGAAATTTTTTACATTAAAATAATTTGATGAATAGTTTGCTTTATCTATATTGATCACTTTGTGATTTAAATTAATTAGATATTCAACTAGATTGCTTCCTATAAAACCTAGCCCTCCGGTAACAATAAATTTACTCATTATTAAACAATTTTATTAATTTGATCTGCTATATATTTAGCTTTTTGTTTAGAAACTTTATGATGTACGGGTAGAGCTAAATATTTATTTTCTACATAGTCCATATTAGGATATTTTTTACCTTTAATAAATTTTTTAAAAACTGAATATTTGTCGTTTCTAAAATGAACTTGGTTTGTTTCAACTCTTCTCTCTTTGAGCCTTTTTTGTATGAGGTCTTTATTTTTAGAAATTATTGTAAATAACCAAGCCGCATGAGTTCTTTTATTATCATCTTTATCTACAATTAAAATATTTTTATTGTTTTTTAATTTATCTCTATAAATATTGAATATTTCTTTTCTATAATTTAATATTTTTTTAAAATCTTTTAATCCTTCTAAACCTACAGATGCTCCTAAATCTGTCATTTGATATTTATAACCTATTTCAAAAATGTCATTTTCCCAAGTTGCATTTTGTTTTTTCTCTCTATCTATTCCAAACCATCTTATTCTTTTTGCTTTTTTAATTAGTTTTTTATTTTTTATACAAAGCATTCCACCATCTGCTGTTGTAATATGTTTTATTGCTTGAAAACTAAACATAGTAAAATCACTAATGCTTCCTATTGGTTTTTTTTTGAAGGTCGCACCTAAAGCGTGAGCTGCGTCTTCTATTAGCGGTATCTTATATTTGTTGGCAATTTTTTGTAAATCATCTAGATCACATGGTAAACCGCCGTAGTGCATACATATAATAGCCTTAGTTTTTTTAGAAATTAGTTTCTTGACACTTTGCACGCTGATATTCATTGTAAGTGGATCGATATCTGCAAACTTTATATTTACTCCCATATATAAAAATGGAATGTTTGTAGCGGTGCAAGTAAATAAAGGAGCTATAACCTCATCACCTTTCTTCAGCCCGGATAAAATGTAAGATAAGTGCAATGCATCTGTCCCAGAGCCAGTAGATAAACAATATTTGCTTTTTCCAAACATTGATTTAAATTTGTTTTCAAATTTATCAACCAAAGGACCTTGTCCTATCCATCTACCATTAAGCACCTTTTTAACACTTTTATAGGAATTTTTTGAAATATACGGATGGAATAAAACCGTGCCTTCATTTAGCTTCATTAAAGGTATCTCTTTAAAAGACATAAAGTTTATTTATCATAGCAAAAAAAACATTACAAATGGTTAGTGAAAAACAAGAACATATAGTTTATTAATAATAAATATTATTCAAATGAGTCTAAATAAAGATTTAACAATTATATTTGTATCATATTTTTCAAAAAAACTTATTGAAAAACCTCTCAATACAATAAATGAAGAAATAAAAGTATTGATAGTAGAGAACTCCCTAGACCTATCGGCTAAAGGCGAACTCGAGTCTAAATACTCAAATGTTAAAGTTATTTTCCCAAAAGAGAATCTTGGAAATGGTGGAGGCATCAACGAAGGTTTGAAATTTGTAAATACTAAATATGCATTCTATCTGGATATAGACACATCTTTAAAAAAGGATACTTTAGAGCAACTATATTTGTATGCAAACAAAATTGAAAATTTTTCTATTCTTGGGCCGAGTGTAATCAATTTTGATTATAAAGAAGAATATTTTGAAAAAAAAAATGAGATCAACAAAGTCCATAGAATGAATTTTATGACAGGTTGTGCACTTTTTTTCAACGTTAACACAATAAAAAAAATAGGGTGCTTCGATGAAAATATATTTTTATACTATGAGGAAAATGATCTTTATCTTCGATGTAAAAAAGAAAACAAACCAATTTTTTTAATTGAGAATGCAAAAATAGATCACCAAGGTAATTCATCTGTTGACTCAACTTTTGAAGATGAGATAGAAGTCAACCGTAATTGGCACTTAATGTGGTCAACATTCTATTTTCACAAAAAGCATTTTGGTTTAATCAAAGCTTACGAAAAAACTTTATTTAAATTTTTTTCTGGCTTGTTAAAATTTATATTTTATATTTTAATTAATAAAAAAAAAAAATCTATTTATTTTGCAAGAGTGAGTGGAATATACAATGCAATGATTGGCAAAAAGTCATGGTTTAGACCAAGAATAAATAAACTTTGACTAATATTTATATTAAATATAATTAAATATTAATGAGCAAGAAAAATATTATAGTCACTGGAGGAGCTGGATTTGTTGGTACTAATTTAATTTTACATTTACTTAAAAGAACAAAATATAAAATTATCAGTATCGATAATTATTCATCAGGAAACAAAAAAAATCATATTAAAACTTCAAGAGTGCAGTATATAAAAGGAAATACCTTAAATATTAATAAATTAATTAAAAAGCCTAAACAAATTCATGCTCTTTTTCATTTCGGTGAGTTTGCTAGAATTTACCAAAGTTTTTTAAATATGAATGAGTGTTTACACTCTAATTCAGTTGGCACTAACGCAGTTTTTAATTTTTGTTTGAAGAATAAGATAAAATTGATTTATTCTGCAACTTCAGCATCTCTCGGACATAGGGGAAACGATAAAAACTTATCACCTTATGCTTTCACTAAAGCAAAAAATTTAGAATTATTAGAAAATCTTAAAAAATGGTTTAATTTTAAGTATGAAGTTATTTACTTTTACAATGTTTATGGACCACACCAAATAACTAAAGGAAAAATGTCAACTGTGATCGGAATATTTGAAGATCATTATAAAAACAACAAACCTTTACCTCTTGTAAAACCAGGCACCCAATCAAGAAGATTTACGCACATATTTGATACAGTAGAAATTTGCTATTTAGCTTGGAAAAAGAACCTGTGTAGACATTATAGTATTTCAAATAAAAAATCTTATTCCATCCGACAGGTGGCAAAAATGTTTGGTACTAAAATTAGATATTTATCAAAAAGACCTGGAGAAAGATATGCCTCAGCATTAACGAACATGAATTTGTCTAATAGAATTTATAAACATTATGGTAAAATAAATCTAAAAGATTATATAAATAATTTCTTAAAAAAATTTTCTTAATGACCAGGAAATTCAATTAAGCTTTCAGTTTTGTAACCTTTATCTATAAGTAACTTATTTCCTGGTAAATCAAACAGATTAATTACAAATATAAATCCAGCAACAACACCACCAGAAATTTCAATGAGTTTAGCAGCAGCTTCCGCAGTTCCACCCGTAGCAATAAGATCGTCAATTACAAGTATTTTTTCACTTTTTGAAATAGAGTCTTTATGAACTTCAATTGTAGCCTCTCCATATTCAAGTTTAAAATCTACAGAATGTGTTTCTGCAGGTAATTTATTTTTTTTTCTTAATAGAATAAAGGGTTTGTTTAAAGAATATGATACTGTTGAGGCGAAAACAAATCCTCTAGACTCTATTGCCGCAACTTTATCAAAATTCATTTTTTTTGCTATTTCAATAATTTTATCGTTTGTAAATTTGAATGCTTCTGGATCTTTTATCAAGGTTGTTATATCTCTAAATAAAATTCCCTTTTTAGGATAGTCTGCGATAGATCTTATATGTTTTTTTAAATCCATAATTATGCTTCATGTTTTAGCAAAAAAGCATTAATAATTAAATAATGAAAAAAAGAAAGCTCGGGATAATTGGTGGTAGTGGTCTTTATAAAATGGAAGGTTTTGAAAAAACTAAATGGAAAAAAATTAGTACTCCTTGGGGAAAACCATCAGATGAAATTTTGATTGCGAAATTAGGAAAAGAAGAAGTTTGTTTTATACCAAGACATTCAAGAGGACATAAGATTAGTCCAACAAAAATTAATTTTAGAGCCAATATCGATGCATTGAAACAATTGGGAGTCACAGACATTATCTCAGTATCAGCAGTTGGATCATTAAAAGAAGATTTACAACCAGGAAAGTTTGTAATAGTCGATCAATTTATAGATAGAACTTTTTCAAGAACAAAAACTTTTTTTGATGAGGAAATCGTAGCCCATGTATCAATGGCTAAGCCTACAAGCCGTAGCTTGTCTGATTGTTGTGAGTCAGCTTTAAAAAAACTCAATATCAAAAATCAAAGAAATGGAACTTATATAGTAATGGAAGGTCCGCAGTTTTCAACTTTAGCGGAATCAAATCTTTATAGAACATG
>MDSV01053093.1_pt1 | contig 11421 bp, 9 predicted proteins | sample 810851 | NCBI WGS metagenome assembly MDSV01 (sample SAMN05326640, study PRJNA326480) | marine metagenome | isolation source: seawater | place: Atlantic Ocean: North East | collected 2012 | reverse complement strand
TGGATCGTGGTTATATTTAGTGGAGCTTTGACAATTGCATTGTTCTAAGAAATTTTTTCTTTATTTTAATGAACTTAATTAAACTTACCTCTAATCAAGTTTCTGCTAGCACTGATTCTTTTCTCGGTCGAGGGTAAAATCTAAAAGAGGATTTCAGCTATGCAATTTAATATAGCTTGGTAACCTCAACGAGGCCCTTGGGCTTTTGACCATTACGTATCCGTACAATATTCTTAGCGATACTTTTTGAGCTAAATTTAGGCCGAGTCGCTGCAGCGATATGGGGCGTTACAGTAACTTTTGGATGTAACCAGTAGGGGTGTTTTGTTGGTAATGGCTCGGTGTCAAAGACATCAAGGGTTGCGTGAGATAATTGCTCATTATTGAGAGCGTGTATTAGAGCATAATCATTAACAAGCAACCCGCGTCCTGGATTAATTAAAACAGCACCTTTTGGTAATAAAGCTAGGGTGTAAGCGTTAATTATAAATTTTGTAGCTGGTGTTAAGGGCAATAATAGAATCAAAAGTTCTGATTCTTTAAGGACTCTTTCTAGTCCTGGCATGCCCGTATAGGACCTTACATCAGTTAGAATTTTTTCTGTTTGAGACCAGCCAACGACTTTAAAACCAACCTGAGTTAACGATTTTGCTACGGTGGACCCTAATTCACCTAGACCTAGAACGCCAACACATCTTTCGGAAGCTAGTGGTGGACAGAAGTCGGACCTCCAAATCCCATCCTGATGCTTTATATGATGATCAATAGACAGGTGATGTCGAAGGACGTGAGCCATACACCACTCATTCATTCCTTGCGTCAGTCCGTCGTCAATCAGTCGAACTAAAGGGCATTTAAGTGTGCTATTACTGACAACTTTGTCTACGCCAGCCCATAAGTTCAAAACTGCTTTGAGATTTGAAAAACCTGAAAAATTACTGAGATCTGAGTTTGGAGAATAAATTATGAACTCTATATCAGCTTTGCTCAAGTTTTGGTTCGTAGTTACCTCTTTAAAGTTAATCCCAAACTCATCAAAAGCTTGCTTTAGTGGTTCTCTATATATCTCCCAATCGTCTGATGCGAATAAAATTGTCATTAAGTCTTATATCTTATTCGATGGACATGTCCACTTTGTATTAGTCCAAAGCTCATCATCAATACAATCATAGCTGAACCACCATATGATATCAGTGGAAGAGGCACCCCAACAACGGGCGCGAGACCCATAACCATTGCTATGTTGACAGAAAAGTATGCAAAGAAATTCATTGTAAGTCCTCCTGTTAGTAAAGCGCCAAACCGATGTTTATTTGTCATTGCGGAAATTGTTGCAAAAACTACTATTAGCCCATACACAATTAATAAGCCTGCTGCGCCAAAAAAGCCAAATTCCTCTGCTAGTGTAGTGAAAATAAAGTCTGTATGGTTTCTTGGAAGAAAATTAAGTTGACTTTGTGTGCCCTGCATAAACCCCCTTCCTGTAAGCCCGCCAGATCCCAATGCGATTTTCGATTGTGCTATGTGATAGCCAATTCCCAATGGATCTAAAGATGGGTCAAGGAATGTATCAATTCGGCGATAGTGATAATCTTTTAAAAATTGCCAAGAAGTACCACGACTATACCAAATTGTGGTCAAGATAACTGGCATTAGACAAAAAGCCAGAACAAAGTACCACAAACTTACTCCAGCGAGAAACATAATAGAGACACCTATAAACGCTATTAAAACTCCTGTGCCAAGGTCGGGCTGGGAAACTACTAAAATGGCTGGAATAAGTATAAGTATTATTGGTATCAGGACCCAGAAAGGTTTTGATATGCGTTCTGGCTTTAACCAACTGTAGTAGAGGGCTAACATCATTACTAAGCCGACTTTCATAAGTTCAGATGGTTGTATTTGTATAAACTTAAGATCGAGCCAACGCTGTGCCCCTCCGCCGGAGATACCCATATAGGGAACCAAAACTACCAGGATAAGTGACGTAAGGTAAGCGAATAGAGCAAACTTTCTCCAGAAATCGATATTTATAATCCCAATTATAATTACTAGCACAAACCCTACTCCAAATCTAAGCATCTGAGGTCTAGCCCATGGATCGAGTTGCCCATCAGAAACTGAATACAAAATTAAAAAACCAAAGCTAGCTGCAGCCAAAATAAGGAGTTGTAGAGGCCAGTTTAATGACAAAAGCTTGAGTATACCTTTTGGAGGTTCTTTATATGGGAGACTTTTAGGGATCACGTTTGAGACTCTTTTTTCTGCGACTTTATGTTTAAAGATTTATTTTTAAGTGATGCATCCAATATTTTTAGTAAAGCAGCCATTTCGTCCCGTTGTTCTGGGGGGTAGGACGATATCGGAGGGGTTTCGTCGTGTAACGCGTATAGTATTATATCGCGGGCGATTGGAGCCGCAATCGCTGATCCCCCGCCGCCATGTTCTACAATAACGGAGACAGCATACTTAGGCTTATCTATTGGAGCGTAGCCAGTAAAAAGCGCATGATCGCGCTTCTCCCAAGGAAGGTCCTCATTCTTTGTGACGCCTTGTTCCCTCTCCAAAGCTGATATTCTTCTAACTTGAGCGGTTCCTGTTTTGCCGGCCATAAAAAACTTTGGATCAAATATCCTAGATTTAAACGCTGTTCCACCGGTGTCGTTAACGGCAGAGATCATACCATTCCTTATATCCGTCAGTATTGAAGTTGGAATGTTTAGTGGTTGAGCAGAACTCATAGGAGCAATTTGACCGTCAAACGCATTTATTAGGCGAGGGTAAACTTTACTCCCTAATGCAATCCTAGCAGTCATAACGGCGATTTGAAGTGGAGTGGTAAGAATATAACCTTGCCCTATACCAACATTTAACGTATCTCCTAATAACCAGTTCTTATCATAATTTGATTTTTTCCAAGCCTTGTCCGGTATTAAACCTTTAGAAATTGCCGAAACAGGTAGGTTAAAACTTTCTGAAAATCCGAATTGTTTTGCAGCCTTGGCTATTTTTTCAATTCCAACACGCTGAGCAATTTCATAAAAATATACATCACATGAGCGCTTTATCGCAGATTTAAGATTGACTTTACCATGACCGGTGGCAAGCCAGCAATGGTGTTTACTCTCACCAATTTCGTAAATTCCTTTGCATTCTATTTTTTCCAAGGGGTTTACTACATTGTTGCGTAGAGCCGCGATTGCCACAATCATTTTAAAAAGTGAGCCTGGAGGATAAGCATCGGAAACACATTTATTTGAAAGTGGTCGTTTTTCGTCAGAGAGTAAATGAGACCAATCTTTGTTTGATATGCCATTAACAATTTTGTTTGGATCAAAGCTTGGGGTAGATGCCATTGCGTGTATATCGCCTTTTTCGATATCTAAAACTACAGCTGATGCACTTAGACTATTCATTCTCGCCATTGCAAATCTTTGAAGTGCGGTATTGACCGTAAGCTGTATGTCTTTCCCTGGATTGCCCAGTGTCCGCGTTAATTCACGCATTACTCGGCCACTTGCGTTTACCTCTTGCCGGCTAACACTGGCAGTTCCCGTTAAAGGATCATTTAGTTCGCGTTCAATTCCAGTCTTTCCAACATTAAAATTGGGTATCTGAAACAGTGGGTTTGATTTAGGGAGTCGCTCTAAATCTTTTTTTGAAGCAGGTCCAACATAACCAACGATATGGGCCATTATTTCATTTTCTTCGTAGGACCGAGAGTAACCTACTTCTGGCATTAACCCAGGCAGCGATGGAAGATTAGCTGCTACTTTTGCAAATTGACGCCAGGTTAAATTCTCCACCACAGTGACTGGTACGAAAGCTCGGTATTTCAGAGCTTCTGCTTTTATAGCTTTCATCTGGTTTTTTGAAATTGGTATTAATTTGGATAGATTCGAAATCACTTCTTCTATATCATGCGCTTCTTCTCGGATTATTACAATTTTATAGTTTTGCCGATTAGCTGCCAGGATAGTTCCATTTTTATCGTAAATTCGACCGCGCTCCGGTGGTATAAGTCTAGTATTAATTCTATTTTCTTCAGCTAAAAGTCTATACCTATCCGAGTCTTCGATTTGCAGTTTTCTCATTCGCCAGGTAAGAATCCCTATCACACTTATTTTTAATGAGAGAAGTATTAAACTTCTTCTTGAGAGCTTGCTTTCAAGATTTTTTTGAGCAGTTTGGTTCCCAACGGACTTAAACATTTTTATATCAAATCATTCAAAATTAAGTTTATTCGCTGCCCTAAGAATTAGAGAAAATATAGGATATATTAATAAAGTAAATAGTAGGTGTTTTAAAATGACAATTATTTCAAGAGAAGGAGTAAATACGAATAGCTTAAAGACTTCTTGAAAGATCGATATAAGTAATAAAATTGCCGAGATAAGTAAAAGTTCTTGAAGAAAACTAATTTGCTTCTTTGTTTTTATATAATGCCGTAAAAATTCGGTAGTTATTAAAATTGATAGAGTAGCTAATCCCAGTGGCCGGTACCACAAAAAGTCAGCTAAAAGTGATAAAAAAACTATAAGGAACAGAGGCGTGCTTTTAGGCTTATTAACAAGAAAAGAAAATATCACGCAAAATAAAAAATCGGGAATCTTGCCAGTTGAAGGACTAAGGTTAGTTGGGGCGAGTGGGAGAATTATTGATAGAATACCTACTATAAAAAACGTGCATGAGACCATTATAGAAGGGTTTTTGTTCATAAGATTTTTCCAAATACAGTCGTAAGCCGATCGCTACTTCACGATCAAGTCTCCAGGTTCAGTAATTATTTCATTATTATTGTGCATTAGTACTCGAAGATAATTCAGTTTGTTGAATTCGGCGGCCAATATCACTCTTAGGCTTCCTTTTTTATCTCTAGAGACTGTCCCTATTAAAAGGTCTGAGGGTAAAACGTTTCCATCACCTGAGGTGACCACACGCATCCCAGCTCTGATAGTTTTAGCTGACTCGAAGAAACTTAAAAGTGGGTGATCTGAATTATCACCCACAACTAGACCTCTTTGGCGTGTTTTCTGAATGATTACAGGAATAGACGAACTTACATCTGTTAGTAATAGCACGCGCGATATTTTTTCTCCTACACCAGATACCCGACCTACAAGACCTAATCCATCCATGGCTGCCGATCCATCCTGTATACCATCTAAGGTTCCAATATTAATAATTGCCGATTGATTGAATGGACTCCCACTATCTGCTATAACTTCTCCAGTGAGCCAATCTATTGTTGATCTAATTTTGACGTTATTTAATATACTAAGCTTTGCGTTTTTCTCCTCAAGTTGAAGAGCAGCTTCTTTCCAGCCTTTCATCTCTTGAAGTTCGGTTTTTAAGTCTTGGTTTTGCCGATATAAGTTAGCATAGGATTGAAAATCAGAGAATATTTGAAAAGAAAACTTTATAGGTTTTAAAATGAAAACGGAATTTGGAACAATTTGGTCTATTAAGGCAAGTCTAAATCGTTCAATCCGAGCGTTATCAGCCCGCCATAGAATAAAGAGTATCGCCAGAAATATTCCTATTATAATAATGAAAAACCTTCTTACGGCTTTCCATGCAATATTACGTTCCGGGGACAACACAATATCCTCCTAAATTCGCTTAATTCGAAGGTTTTATCCGTAATCTATAACATGAGCTAATTGCCGTTCAAATTCGAGCGACTTTCCAGTACCCAGTGCAACGCAATTAAGTGATTCGTCTGCTATTGATATGGCAAGACCGGTTTGTTCTCTCAGTGCTAAGTCAAGATCTCCCAAAAGTGCTCCCCCTCCCGTTAACATCACTCCCCGGTCGACAATATCTGCTGCTAGATCTGGTGGAGTACTTTCTAGAGCTGTCATAACAGCTTCGCAAATCTGTTGAACTGGTTCTGAAAGAGCGTCAGCGACCTGAGCTTGAGTGATCTCCGTTTCTTTAGGCACGCCATTGAGCAAGTCGCGTCCCCGAATATCCATAGATGCGCCTCTTCCATCCTCTGGCATTCTGGCAGTTCCAATTTGGGTTTTTATTCTTTCAGATGTTGACTCGCCAACTAGTAAGTTTTGCTGCCTTCGTAGATAAGAAATAATTCCTTCATCCATTCTATCGCCACCTACTCTTACAGATCTCGCGTAGACTATGTCACCTAAGCTTAAAACTGCGACCTCGGTTGTTCCACCGCCTATATCAACTACCATAGAGCCAGTAGGATCAGTAATTGGCATGCCAGCTCCGATTGCTGCGGCTATAGGCTCCGCTATCAAACCCGCTTTTCGAGCTCCCGCAGATAGTACTGACTCTCTAATTGCCCTTTTTTCGACCGGCGTCGCTCCATGAGGGACGCATACTATGATTTTTGGCTTAGCGACGTTTCCTCTTTTATGAATTTTTCTGATAAAATACTTTATCATTTCCTCAGCCACGTCAAAATCTGCAATTACACCGTCTCGCATTGGTCTAATTGCTTCGATTGACCCGGGGGTCCTTCCAAGCATCAGTTTAGCGTCTTCTCCAACAGCTAATACTTGTTTTTTTCCGTCTCTCTGATGATACGCTACCACGGATGGCTCGTTCAAGACGATTCCTTTTCCGCGAACATAAACTAAGGTATTTGCTGTCCCAAGGTCGATTGCCATATCTGGGGAGAAAAAGCTACTTATTGATCCCAACATTCTTTTTGCTCATTTCAGTTTTATCATTAAAAGTAATGCCTTTTACAGTTTATTATGCCAATAGCAAGCTACGTTTTTTTACACGCCTTTCTTATGCTTGTTTAATACTATTGGGGGCTTGTTTTTGTCGTCTAAGCAGAAGTTTATTTAACGCGTTAATATATGCTTTTGCGCTGGCCACGACTGTGTCCGTATCTGAGGATTGCCCCGTTGATATCTTTCCATTTTCTTCCATTCTAACAGATACCGTCGCTTGCGCATCGGTGCCTTCGGTTACAGCGTGAACCTGATAAAGTTGTAAATGACCCTCATGCGGAAATAGCTTTTTTACTGCATTGAAAACTGCATCAACTGGTCCGTCTCCGGTAGATTCGACATTAGATTTTACGGGACCTATTTGTAGAACTAGTGAGGCAGTTTGCGGTTTTTCTGTACCACAATTTACCTCTAGTTTTATTAATTTTAAATAGTCATTCGCTTCGTTTGTGGATGTATCCGACATTAAAGCGATAAGGTCCTCTTCAAAAACTTCTTTTTTTCTGTCGGCAAGTTCTTTGAAACGCACAAATAAATCTTGAAGTTTATTATCGCCAACTTCATAGCCAAGATCTTCCAGCTTTTTTCTCAGAGCGGCGCGCCCAGAATGTTTACCCATTACTAAATTAGAATCATTAAGACCGATGTCGGAAGGGCTCATTATTTCAAATGACCCTGCGTGCTTTAACATTCCATCCTGATGAATTCCGCTTTCATGAGCAAAAGCATTTTTTCCCACTATTGCCTTGTTAAATTGAACCGGGAACCCAGAAACAGTTGCAACTAGTCTACTGACTTTCATTAATTTTTTGGTATCAATAAGCGAATGATACGGTAATATATCATTTCTAACTTTCAACGCCATTACCACCTCTTCCAGCGCTGTATTACCAGCCCTTTCACCCAAACCATTAATGGTGCACTCTATCTGTCGTGCACCGGCGTCCACTGCAGCCAATGAATTGGCTGTCGCCATCCCTAGGTCATTATGACAGTGAGTCGCGATTATAACCTGATCAATATTTGGAACATTATTCTTCAGCATTGCGATTATTTTAGCACTTTCCCGAGGAGCAGTATAGCCAACAGTATCTGGAATGTTTATGGTAGAAGCTCCTGCCTTGATAGCTACTTCCACCACAGAACATAAAAAGTCATTTTCAGTTCGAGTTGCGTCCATTGGGGACCACTGTACGTTTTCACATAAGTTTCGCGCATGTGACACCGTATCTCGTACTTTTTCAAGAATTTCATCTTTTTTCATTCTCACCTGAAACTCCCGATGAATAGGAGAAGTTCCGATAAACGTATGAATCCGCGGATTTTTTGCATTTTTTATTGCTGACCAACATCTATCTATATCATTAAAATTTGCGCGAGCTAACCCGCATACTGACGCGGTTTTCGTAGCTTTGGAGATTTCGCTTACTGCCTCAAAGTCACCTTCAGAAGCAATCGGAAAACCTGCTTCAATTATGTCTACTTTCATTTCATCAAGGAGTGCTGCTATTTCTAATTTTTCTCCCAGTGACATAGTGGCGCCAGGGCTTTGCTCTCCATCACGAAGTGTTGTATCAAAAATAAGAACTCGCTCGCTACTTTTTTCCATAAGCTAATCTTCCAGATGGTTACTTTCTTTATGACTAAGTGATATCTTTGCAGCTCTTTGCTTCCAAAATAAAGGGTTTTCTAAAATGGTCTTTTTGGCGGCCTGAAAGCGTTTAACACTAAAGTTTCTCCATTATATACCTTACATGAACCAGATTTATAACATACTATAGGAAAAATTAAAAATTAAAAGAGGTCACCCATATCTCTAGAAAATAATTTTATACAATCATAAGAGTGATTTAATAATGAGACAGTTATTACCATTTTTTTCTCCTAATTGCAGAGCTTTAGTAATTGGTGACACCGGATCAATTGGATCCGCTTTGAGAGATTTGCTCAATACTTTAATTGGTCCTAGCAGAGTCAACGGTATTAGTAGAAGTCGGGATGGCTTAGATCTTATGAAACCTCAAACAATTCCTATGGTCGCTAGTAAACAATCGGGTTCGTTTAGATTGATCATAGATGCTACAGGAGCTTTGGAAATTGCCGGTAAAGAACCAGAAAAGAGCATAAGTTCAATGGAATATGATAATATGGCACGCCACTTTGAAGTTAATGCAATTGGACCCGCTATGCTTATTAAGTATTTCCACAAGTTTTTGCCGAGTGAAGGAAAAGCGATATTTGTCACGTTGTCTGCTAGATTAGGGTCTACTACGGACAATACACTAGGCGGTTGGATTTCTTATAGAGCATCTAAAGCTGCCCTCAACCAAATTGTAAAAACGGCATCAATAGAAATAGCAAGAAAATCCCCAAACGTGATTTGCTTGGCTATGCATCCTGGGACTGTCAAAAGTAAACTAACCCGAAAGTATGTGAGCAACTATCCCCACGTTATGCCTGAGCAAGCGGCTTTGAATATAATCAAAGTTTTAAGTGATATGAAATTTAATAAAAGTGGTGGTTTTTTTGATTATAATGGAAAGTCCATTCCCTGGTAGCTTCTAAATTGTTTAATTGTCGTCTGGGTCTTTCTTACCTTCACTCCAATTGCCGTTATACTCGTCACCATTAGCATATTTCATCACACCCTTTCCATCTCTTTGACCTTTTTTGAAACGACCTTGGTATTCGTCTCCATTCGGATATGAAGCTGTTCCTGTCCCGTCTATTTCTCCGGCTACCCACTCTCCCGAATAATTGAATCCATCGGACATCAAAATTTTCCCAGTCCCATCGCGTTTCCCATTTTTGAAATTTCCCTCGTACACTGTCCCATCAGGGTATTTCGACACCCCAAATCCTTCAGGACTTCCATTTACCCATTCTCCGGAATAGGCGTAGCCATCGGTATAAGTCATAGTACCTTCACCATGATTCTTAGCATTTTTAAATTGACCTTTATAAATTAGCCCATTGGCGTAATGGGCCTCTCCATAGCCTTCAATGACACCATTTTCCCACTCTCCTTCGTAAAAGCCTCCATCAGCGTAGGTTATTCTTCCAATACCGTGAGCGTTGTCGTTAGCAAAGTCTCCCTCATATACTGAACCATCAGAAAAAACAATTTCGCCTTTTCCAAACATTTCACCATTTTTCCAATCGCCTGCATAAGAGTGGCCTGTTTTGCTTTTAAAAACGCCAAACCCATTTCTCTTATCATCTCTAAAAATTCCCTCAAAGGTATCCCCGGACGCATATGTCGTCTTGCCTTTACCATTCCTTTTCCCAGCGATCATCTCGCCTTGAAACTGGTCGCCATTAGGTTGTTGCAGTTTAACTAGTCCATTGATTTCACCTTTTTTCCAAGTTCCCTCAATCATAAGTCCGTCTTTAAGTTTTAGAACTCCCGATCCGTGTTGCAATCCCTTCTCTAGATTGCCCTCGTATACTGATCCATTAGTGTATATGATTTTTCCAAAGCCTTGTTTTTCGTCTTTTTCCCAAAGTCCAGCGTAAACGTAACCATTCTCACTTCTAATTTCACCGAATCCAGATCGCATGCCATTTTTCAGGGCTCCCTGATAAATATCTCCGTTCGAATATCTTATTTTCCCTTCTCCGTGGAAATTCCCGTCTTTCCACTCACCCTCATAAGATCCGCCATCCAGGAAAGTTAATTTTCCGACTCCGTCTGGTTTGCTATTTTTGAAATTACCGACGTAAATTGAGCCATCTTTATATTTTGCTGTTCCAGAACCCTCTATTCTCCCCTCAATCCATTGACCATCATATTCATATCCATCAGCACTAATATATTTCCCAGTTCCGTGCTGCTTGCCATCTAGAAACTCACCTTCATAAATGCCTCCATTGCTGTATTGCTTGATTTGCACATCAGCAGCTTGAGCGAATTTAATTGCAATTATAACAGCGATAATAAAAACAGATATTATTCGTATAACTTGCATGCTGTTTTTGCCTCTTTCTATTTGGTATATGGAGCTTTAGTTTATTTACTTGGCTCTTAGTAATAACATATTAAAGAGGAAAATAAAATTAATTATTACTATAGTTTGGAGAGAAAATTGAAACTGCTGACACTATAGCCATAATTATTTTATATACTTAATTATGAGACAACACTAAGTTCATTTGCAATTTTTTTTCTTGTCTTATACATAAATGATGGAACAAAGTTAAAGTAACATTTGGCGGCCAACGATGGAAAAAATATTTAATTTAATGATTGCTCAATTGAATCCAATCGTAGGTGATCTGGACGGAAATTTGGAAAAGGTTTACGAGATTTGTTCTGAGACAAAAACTGAAAGTATTGATGTAATAGCTTTCCCTGAAATGTTCCTAACAGGTTATCAGTTACAGGATTTAGTTTTGAAAAGAGCGTTTCTACTGGACACCGAGCAGAAACTGGATGATCTAACAAACGAATTAAACCCTGACATAGCAGTTTTGATTGGTGCGCCTATTTTAGAGGATAACAGAGTCTACAATGCATATCACCTTATAACGGAGCGATCACGGAGAGTAATTTCTCGAAAGCATCACTTACCTAATAATGATGTTTTTGATGAAAAAAGGGTTTTTTCTTCAGGAGCTATTTCACGCTCGTTTTATGTAAATGGAATAAAAATTGGAAGCCCAATATGCGAAGACTTTTGGCATCAAGATGTTTCAAAAAAAATGTTATCTA
>MDSV01225179.1_pt1 | contig 11422 bp, 24 predicted proteins | sample 810851 | NCBI WGS metagenome assembly MDSV01 (sample SAMN05326640, study PRJNA326480) | marine metagenome | isolation source: seawater | place: Atlantic Ocean: North East | collected 2012 | reverse complement strand
TGGCAATACTCCACCTTAACGTTGTCATTACCGACAACATATTCATAAACATAAGTCATTTATGCTTCTCCTTTTACTTTGTTAAAAAATTCTTCCTTTGTAATACCAAGTCTACCTTTGGTTTTCAAACCCCAAGATAAGTCACTCTTTAGTTGTTTGTTAGCCAACACTTTACTCCAAAAAACTATATTTGGATTCTCACAAACAAACTCGTAATTCTTTAAGAACCTATCAACAGCATCTTTCCTAAAGAAGTAATCTCTCTCATACCTAAGATTAAGAGTAGTGGTGCTTAACTTTAAATTACCACTCCAATCCACATCAGCAAAAACCATATGAGTAGTGCCGGTTTTCTTATTTACCCAATAAGTAGTAGTGTCAGCATCTACAAATTTTCCGAAGTTCATTGTTTCTTTCCTTTTTTTCATGTCTAAATATACATAGAAAAACAATACAAGTCAAGCATTATTTTTAAATAAATTTTGTTTAAATGTATTACTTATTTCCTTGATATGTTTACAAGTTCGTCTGAAGGCATATCCCTTACAACCACAACTATAATGTTTATGGAACGGATGCCATTCAACCCAATAGTGATTTCCTTTAGAACCATTGACACGCCATTTGTTATCTTCCATTATAGTTCCATCGAACTTGTCGATAATAAAATCTATTAGTTGTTGACCTCTCATTATATTAGGTAGTTAGGACCTGTCCAAGAGTAAAACTTATCTTTACCGAAGATAGAACCCCTAGCCCATTTAGCAGGAGCCCTCCAACCAGCTGCCTTAAAGACATCACCTTTCTTATGTGGTATTCCCTTTAGTGAACCATCACCAGCGGCGATGAATCCCCATACTGAACCACCTTGAATAACCTTGATGTATTTCCTACCAATCTTTATATTAATACCTTGATTGAACTCGTCAATCATTTTTAACCTAATCTTTTTAGATGATTCATCTAATGAGTCTATATCACTACCCCAACCAGCATAATCTTTTTTTATACCGATAAGTAACTTATCTATAGCATCCCAAAAATCGATTGTTGAATTTTTATCCATTAGTTTCCCCCTACTACTATGTGGCCAGGAAATTTATTTCTCAGCGATTTAATTTTTTTATCTACATCGACTTTAGGTTCTGGAAGATGGTCAGTAATGACATCGACCTCATCTGGATCTCTGTCTAATATTGAATCTATATGGTCGAAGAACTCGTCCATGTCTTTTTGTATTTCTTTAAAAATTGAATTCATTAAATATCTCCTTTTTCTTACACCTAAAGCTACTAATAATATTCGAATAAAACAAGCATTATTTTAAAAAAAATGCATTTAATTAAATGGAGTAGAGGGTGGGATTCGAACCCACGAATAACGGATTTGCAATCCGCCCCATTAGACCACTCTGGCACCTCTACATGGAAGTGGAGCTGACTGGATTCGAACCAGCGACCTCTACAGTGCAAGTGTAGCGTTCTCCCAACTGAACTACAGCCCCATCAATTAAAAATCCCCAGGCGCTACTTGAAAACAAGTAAGACCTAAATCTCTCCACATGTCCACAACTTTCTGTCTATCGTCTACAGTCATTAACACGTCATCTTTATCTACGAAAGTATCTAACATTTTTGTTTTGAGGATTTCGTCTGGCATGAATCTCATGTCGGGTGTTGCTGGATTACCATCAGCAATCGGCCATGAGTCAGCCTGAAACTTATCAGGTCTCATCACTAAAAGGTCAAAGGGAACATCGTGTTTCTTTAACCATTTTTTAGTGGTGTGAAAAGACCTATCGTTTCTACCTGAGAAGATAACAATTTTAAATCCATCCTTAGCAAACGTTTGAGCCATCTTAATGACTGGTACGTTTGGTTGGTCAAGATTGAATACGTTATCAGGATCAAAGAATACATCCCAATCCATCTTGTTGGTAGGTACACCATCTTTGGTTTTACCAGCAAGAACTCTCCTTTTATCTATGATGGCAAGTGTACCATCCAAATCGAATATTATTGTTTTTTTATCTTTCATTTTTAATCCCATACTACAAGGTTAAAGTCTACCCATTTAGTTTTACCATTGAGAAACTGAAGCTTGGTCTTGAGTTTTACCCAAGTATCATTCTTCACTTTACCACCTTTTACATCAACGGCTTTTGCTTGAAAACCATTGAAGAAAACGACTTTGTCTTTCCAAAGGCCGTTTTTAAGTTGTTTAGATTTCATTTTACTCTCCTTTTGTTACCCCTAAAGATACAAAAGAAAATGTATATAAGTCAAGCAATTTCTTTTTTTAAATCGATTTTTTCTTGCTGTCTTGATTTACGTTTTTTACTTTTAAAGACCTTTGTGGTGGGTATCGGAAAGTCCGACATCTTTGGTTTGAATATTCTATCGTAGTTCTTATCGTACTTCTTTTTGTCTGATACTCTACTCTTATCACCTTTACCAGCGTTTGAATATTTAGTTGTCTTTGCCATACCAATGTCCTGTGTAAGGTAGTCTAATGAGAATGTAGGGTGTGTCGTCTACATAGAATATCTCATTAACTCCCCAATAGTTTGTTTCTTCAAATATTATCCTATCCATAAGTATATCCAAAGTCTGTTCTTTTTGTATAGTTGGTACATTTCCCCAAGCATAAGATTCGACAATCTCTATCTGAATCTGACAATGGACATCGTTTGATGGTTTAAGAACATACCCTATTATCTCAGGCTTAACTTCACCTCTAAGTGATGGTGATGCTAACAGAAACGTTACTATTGCTAATAATAAATGTAACCAAGATAATGATATATTTTTCATTTTACTCTCCCTTTTTATTTTTACTTCACATTCTTCACCTGTTGTTTCAGATGTAAATCTGTAAGTTTTATATTTCATTACATACGAAAGAAATCTGAGTAGTCATCGTAATACAAAATGTATACTAGATAAAATACACCAAGCACAATACCACCGACTAAATAATATTCAAACATAACTCTCTCCTATTTAATTTGTAAATCTTGTAAATGTTGTGGTACGTTTTTTTGTATGTAATGTTGTATCACGAAGGCCTCTGCTAGATGAGAAAAGAACCAGAAAAAACATAGTATGGGAACAAAGATTCTATAATCCAATCCTACTATAGTAACACCTAACCAAGTAAAGAATATCATACCCATAGATTTGGTTAGGAAACTAATACCACTAAACCCTAACGACATAACACTACCTCTGGCATTAACTACATAAACACCAACGACCAAGTGTAGTAGATTAAGAAATGAAGGAGCAATAACTCCCATTAAAAAATATAAAGATGCTGTAATCATTTAAAGATATCCCTTTCTAATTCTTTTGCTAGATTGTAAAATGCGTATACAAAGATAACATACAATGATATCTCTAACACTGTCATTTATTAAACTTATCTTGTATCTTATCAGCTAACCATTCTACTACATCAGTAGACACAACGATAAAACCGATTGTAACTATTGCCCAAATAATCTCATTCATACCTATAATATACGAAAAAAATATATTCGTGTCAAGTCTTTTTTTACATAAAATAGAGTTATTTATTAGTGGTAGAGGAAAGTCCTCTACTTTTTCCTTTAACTAACGGAGAATAAACATGAAGGAAGTAATAACAATGGTCAAGGGATATGTAGATGACATAGCTCATTTACTTATGTCCTTTGTTGCCATAGGTGCTGTGTCCGAAGTAATCTTTGGAACTGGTGTCTTTGGTGTCAAAGTTATTGGAAACCTAACATCAATTATCAGTACATTCGGTCAGTCCGGATTTGCTGGACTTGTCGCTTTATTGGTGTTGGTGGGTTTATTTCGTAAGTAGGTAAAAGAAAAAGGGATGGCATACCTACTTGTGCCATCCCTTTGGTTATAAAGTCCTATCTAAATATTATCGGTAACTGATATCTTACTCTAACAGGTCTTCCATTTTGTAACGCGGGTTTGTATTTTGTTTGTTCTAACTTGTCTATAACAATACGATTCAGGTATCGGTCAAAGGTATCGAGTATCTTTGGTTGTTCTACTTTACCATTTTCGTCTATCATAAATGAAACTACTATCTTACCCTTTTTCGGTGTATATGGTAGTTCATGAGAGTATAACTCAAATGGTGTCTTTGGTATAGGTGGTTGACTATCTACTACATTAGCAAATGTCAATCCAACAAGTAACAAACACATAAGTCGCTTCATGTGATTCTCCTACTTCGGTTTGTGGATTATTAAGCTAATCGCTAATAAATATTGTAATGTAAAATTTAATCTTCTTGATACTTAGATAAATCGAGATTTGGTAAAGGTTTCTCTATCTTAAGGTCTTTCAGTTTACTATTCGCTACAACCAACTTACTACCACCCACTATCTTACCGTTTACTATATGATATATAAAGAATACAGTCTTCCACATCCCTACTCTTACGATACGACCAGGTGAACCATCCACCTCTACAACATCATCCTCATTATAGTCATTACCTAAGAATATCATAATACCATCCACTAATTCCTGTATGGTATTATTAAATAAGAGTAAAGCTATGCCAGTAACTAATAACCAACTATACTCATTTACAAGGTTTTTTATTTCTTCCATTTCTTCTATGCCCTTCTTCCAATAATAAATATCAAACCGACACGATATCCTATGTCGCTAGACATATAAAAAGGATCCATGGGTAAAAAATTGACAGCAAAATGTTTGCCACCCTAGCGCTGTTAAAGTATCGCTTTAACTGTTTGGAAAACCGAATGAAGATTGGGGGGTACAGCGATAGGTCGGTGAAAGGAGATTAACACCAACCTTAAAGTATCGCTTTAATTATGAGTCGCCCACCTCGGAGGCCTTTTAACTCGTGACATTATGTCATGAGAACCTCGGAGGTTGGGCGATGTCTTTTAGTCGTTGTCCTCTATCTCGTGGTCGGTGAACAACTCTTCTTCACTACCATCAGACACGAACTTCTGTACTATCTGTTTGACGAATGTTCTCTCCGAGTCAACACCACCAGTAGCGTCATACTGAGGGTAGATGGTGATGTCGGCAGCTTCCATTAGATTGAATCCATCGAAGAGTAACCCAGCTATCTCTACTGAGGTTCTTGTCGACACACCACTCGTAATACGAGGATTGTCATTAGCCGCCTCAACACGAGTAAGGTGGGTAATGGACGAAATATTTTTTAGTTCACTTTCTTCGACAGTCGGAAACATGTACTTAAGTAAACCAAGCTCTTCTTCGTCATTAAGTAAGTCCATCTCGATAACGGTGAATCTATCCATGAGGGCTTTATCTAGCTGACGAGTAGCGGTGTACTCATTACCGATGTTAGCCGTAGCGATGAATGTCACACCATCAGCGACCTTGATAGTATCTTGACCATCAGACTCATCAAGTCTTAAGTATCTCTGACCATAGTCGAGAACAGTCATCAAGATATTCCAAGCATCAGGATGTGCCCTTGTCAACTCATCTAAGAGTATAACGGCATTTTCCGTCTGTATGGCTTTAACGAATAGTGACTCAGAAAAGTAAGTACCCTTACCTTTGTCGAAGTGAACGTTACCTATTAAGGACGCCCTCGGGTCTTGAGTCGCACCCAAGTTAAAGTAGAAGTCAGGTCTGTCAAGAGCATTGACGAGTGACTTAGCAGCCATTGTCTTTCCACAACCGGCTTGACCAGTCATCATTATATTCTTACCTCTGACGGCAGACCTTATGAGGTACTTCCACTTGAGTTCCTTCATGACCAAACCTTTCGGTTTTAGTCCATAGGAATTAGAAATAAAATCTACTACAGCCTCATGACCATCAGGTATCTCTACATCAGATGGAGCATCAGGTACGTGTGATACCGCACCGAATTGTTCCATTGGTACTTTCCACCAATAGATACGACCACCCTTGCCCTCTCGGCATTCAAGAGCCTTACCTTTCATGTATGCTGATTTCCTCGTACCAGTTCTGATATACGAGGTATATTTTACTCCATCTTTATCCCAAGCGTTGTATCTATTACCAGATTTCTCAATCTTGACGACTACGCCTGGTGATGGGTTTTTCCTTTTTGTCATATTTTCTCCTTATTTAACAGTTAAAGCTACGAATAATAAATGAATAAAACAAGCATTATTTTCGTTATTTCGCCTTTTTTTTTAATAAATCTTTGTCGGTATTTGTCTCAGTTCCGACTTCTGAATCGATGAGGGGGGACTCGAACCCCCCAGCCATACTGACGGACTACTCGGGCAATCACTCCTTTTCGTCCTCTGACGCCACTTACCTAAGAGAGTGATTAGTTCTCTATCATGGGCCTTTCAAAGCCTGACCTTACTCAGTTGCGGTTTCCAAACCCAGCATTTCAGCCCCTTTCGGTCAGATGTCTTGGGGACTCCAGAAGTCGATGACTAGCAGTGGCTCTTAACCTTAGTCCCACTTAATTCTTTGTTTTATCTCTTTAACTCACATATAAAGCTACGAAGAAAAAACGACAGTTACAAGCAAAAAAGGCAAATAAATGCATTTTTTTCTGGGTAATTCATCCTAATCTAGCTTGCTGTGCAATCCTCAAATATAACACTATTAGCGTTAAAATACAAGCAAAAAGTGATAAAAACCTATAGAAAAAGCTTTTTTTTCAAGTGTGTGTGAGCCCTATACTTTGAGGTGTGTCAAATAGTCATCTTCATGTAGTTTTGACATATATATAATATTATAAATTAGGGAAAATACCCACTACTACCCACGAGTAACCATAGAGCTAGTGTATTATATTGGATATTTGATGTGTATCCCTCGCTAGAGGGTGGAACGTGTTATATTTAGGTAAAAGGTGGCTCTTCCTTCCTTATCCATTCTATGTCTTTTACCCCTTTAATGCTTAATAATTCTTTTATGTGTACTTCAGAGTCACCCCATAACCAGAACTGAATAACTTTACCATTAGGTTTGTATATACCCATGTCTCTGGCTCTTATGTGATACCAGCCTTCTTGTGTATCGTCACCCCAAAAGGGATTAGGCATCTGTCCACTCGTTAACTAGCCATTCTATGAAAAGAAGCGTCAAGTTAACCCCTATTACTTGCATAATAAATTCACCCATCATTCTTTTCTTTTTGGTTGAGTATATCGATTAGTTCATATACGAGTTGATGATATTGAGGATGGTTGGATAGAGACTTCAATAGGTTGGTAACGTACTCATCGGGTATCTTATCTATCTCGGGATTGTCCACGAGTATCTTACCCGCTTTAAAGAACGTGTCTATTGCTACCTGTACTTCCTTTGGATGGTCACCCCTTATACGGGCTCTTCCTTCATCGTACTCGTTGATTAGGAATTCAAAGTATTCTTTCTTTTGTTTCTCGTTCATTTGCCTTTATCCAAGATAGTTTTTTTCTACGATTCCATTGTTTTATACCATACTCCACTTTCATAGCGTCGCTTCTGTTACCTATAAGATGACTTAGATATACTATGTGAGCTGGAATTCGTTTACTCACATACTTTGCTCCCTTACCACTATTATGTTCATTTAACCTTCTCTTCCAATCCGTTGTTATTCCTGTATAGATAGTCCCATCCGAACATTCTAACATGTATACTCTATATTTCTTCATTATTTAACTTATCCATATTACTTAGTAAACCAAGCTTATCTTTAATAGTATGTAGGTCGTCTTCAATCTTATCAAGTCGTTTTTGTACTTTTTCTAATTCTTTATGACCAACTACACCATGACCATAGACACGGTGTGGTGTCCTAAGTATCTTGAGGATTTCCCTAAGTGACTTCTCGATGTTGAGTTTTGGTCGTAGCTTGTTTAGTTCATCCATCATTCCAATTCACCCACCAAAGGTATGTCGTTAAATGCGTCCCTAGCAAAGTAGTAATCATCATCATAGTATGTACAAACCTCTTCACCTACCTCGATGTCCCTTGTTGCTATAAATTGAAACACCCTATCCAACTCGGGATGATTAATCCAATTTGCATTCGAGTTATTACGGCTATGGTTATATACCGCACCGTAACCAAGAGGTAAACATAGTATTTGTGGTACATCGGTAGGTGACTTGGGCCAAGCAAAACGATAGTCGGGTAGTGGATTCTCACCATCCAACGGAATCACTGGACATTCCTCTATTACCTCTTTATTCATTATCGGTGCACACGCAAACATCCCCCAAATTGGTTTTTCGGGTGAGTAATCAATCCTTACTTTTTTTGGTCTAACTAAACTCATATATCCTCATCTCTTTCATCCCAATACCTTCGCTCCCATAGTTCCTCTTTGGATGTGTCATCCCAATCGAATCCATAGTTGAAATAGTCCATTATGTAACCACGAATATCTTTTTCATTCACATACAAACCGACCAGATTTCTTGGTCTACTACGAGAGAATCTCTCTTGGTCTTGGTTAATTCTCTTCCAAATATAGTATCCTAACTTGTTGCTATTTCGCACGCCTGTAGAAAGACTTCTTACTTATAACCTTACCTGTGTTATTAGTCCACTTACCCTTCGTAAGTGTCACATCATCCTTCGGATACCAATAACCTATTCCTGTATCTCCACCTTCCATCACGAAGACCGATTCCACCTCTTCGATTGTTTTACGTTCTTGAGCATAACCACGGCGTTCCACGATGTGAACACCATCTTCACGATACTCTACTTTTTTTACTCTACATGGATTACGTTTATTCATTATCTTTACCTTCCTCTTTGTTATCATCCCAACTAGGTAACTTAAGTCCTAAGTTGACTAGCATTAGGTTTAAATCATTACTAAATTCTTTTTTTGTAGTTTTTTTCTCTTTATCATTCAAGTCGACCAACTCATCAAGTGAACGTTCAATTGAAGTTCTTGGTCTTGGTTCTTCGAAATCAAACGGGTCTTTTTCATTATACGGGTACTTGTCGTACATCTTGGCATAGAACGTCATTATTAGTTCATTGTATTCGGGATGTAACCTCATTAGATGTTTTACACAAAACATCATACGAACCCAATCTTCTCGGGCAATCTTAACGTGTTTAGGCAATCGCAATATTACCTTCCATCATGGATTTAATAGCTTGAATCTCTTCTTCTTCACCTACCATCTTTCCAAACGATTCCTCTACAATATTTTGTAATTGTAGTTCGGTCATACTCGATACTATATTATCTATGGCATCATCAAGTGATTTACGAGCTTCTTCGGGCATCTCTTCGGTTGACAATTCTATTAAACTATCTACTATTTCATGTAATTTCATTATACTTCTCCTTATTAATAATTATGGATTATATATATAACCCTCAAAAAAAATTTCCCCAAATCTCTCAATTGTCCAAGTCCATCTTCACCATTAACCTATCCACCCAATCTTTGCATTCTTTCAAACTCACCTTATTACCTCGGTCATGCATGAATGCTCTGTATTCCTTAATCGCATTTATCTTTTGTTTCTGTTTCAGTAAGTCACCACATCTATACTCAATATTAGACATATCTGGCCATCCATCTTTTTTGACTTTTTGTCTCCATCGCCAGATAGTATTAGCTCCCTTCATGATTTCTGTCATTTCGTGTATCTCATAACTACCCTCTAAAACTTCTTGTAGATAGAATTTAGCATCGATAAGTTCAGGCGTAAATAGGTCTGTAATGTCAGCATTTTTCTCACCAGACATCTTCAGAAGTTGTTTTGGTGTAGGTTCAGTTTCCACACATAACTCTATGAGCATCTCAAGTTTTTCTACCAACATATTTTGACTTATATTAGCCATACCAATATTTTACCTTTCCACCATCTTGTGCAAATGCTTCCCAGGTACATACATCCCATATACACGTCCAATAGTGTGTAAAGTGCCTTCGTGGGTGGTCAATCATTCGCCACCCACAAGGACACATCGGGTTGTTTTTGAGTTTTCTGTTATGTAACCACTTTCTAATCATTTACTTCGAAAGAAACTTGTCATTCATTGTTTTCGCAACGTTCATCATGTTTGTGGAATCAATGAAACTCGCATCCTTACCATACATTCTTTTGAAAGTCTGAACATCACTTTCGTAAGGTGTTCCATTTGAAATGAAATAACTCATGATTTTGATTCCATTGTTTCTCATCAACTTAGTCATTCTACGAGTGTGGTCAATGGCTCTGTCACCACAGTAGTAAACATCAGGATTATTATATCCTCTACCACCAGTAGAAAACCAAGGCGCCCCATCTGAGTAGTTGATGAAGTAGTTATCCTCACCATTTGTACCACCTAACCACTTTTTCATAATAGCCTCGTAACATAGTGACTCAGGAGTAACTCCACTTGGTTTTAGTGTCTTCCAAAGAGTTTTGATAGTAGTCAACTTATCTTTCTTACTATTGTAAATGATGACAACAACAGGCTTGTCATTATGAGTATATCTCACATCGACAGTCACATGAATGTTTCCAGCCATATCGGCAGCCTTAGCAATCGCAACCGCAGACTTGATAGCTTTTTCAAACTTTCCACCACTCATGGAACCAGAACCATCAATCGACAAGTGTAAGTTAGCTTTGTTATATCTTTCTTTGACCACTTGGGAAAAGACATTCTCATTACCAAAACCCAACTCGGAGATTAATCTCTTGTTAATCTTACCAGTGTTTTGTCTTGTGAAAATCAAGTCTTTTTCCTCACCACGAATCTTAAGTTTTTTACCAAGAATAGCACCAAGTCTAAGACCTTCGTCAATTGTCTCAATCATCTCGGCACCACCACCATAACTACTCGTGTACTCCCAAGAAGAATTATCAAGTTTACGAAAGAAAGGAAAGGCACCACTTTCGATAAGTTCCTTAGTTAGTGATGGAATCACAACAGTTCCAACCTTACCAATTCTACCATCGCCAGTCTCAACCAACTCAGTATTTGAGTTTGAAAGAGCGTCAACAATCTGAGAATCTTTCTTGGTCAATGTGGACTTTTTAGTCTGACCATCCAAGAACTCTTTTTGTTTCTCGAACATATTAGAAATTTGTTTCTGTTGTTGAGGTGATAACTCTTGACCATTTGACTCAGTAGGTTCTCCACCTTCAGGAGTCATCTGAGCATCACCAGTATCAACCTCAGTTCCATCTCCATCAGAACTACCACCACCATCAGAACTACCTTCAGACTCTTTATTTTCACCACTCTCGGTATTTTCGTTGTTACCTTGACTATTACCCTCTTCAGGTTGTTTGACACTATCTACAATCTTGAAGACAATCTCACAAACAGACTTTGCCAACTGAATCGCATCATCAGTAGATTTTAGTCTTGAGATGTTTTTCATGTTGATTAGTTTGTAAATGTCAATTAGTCTTGGAAGAGAACCAAAATCAGTAGCTTCATTAGTGAAGTTAACG
>MDSV01190843.1_pt1 | contig 11422 bp, 11 predicted proteins | sample 810851 | NCBI WGS metagenome assembly MDSV01 (sample SAMN05326640, study PRJNA326480) | marine metagenome | isolation source: seawater | place: Atlantic Ocean: North East | collected 2012 | reverse complement strand
AATACTGAATGTAGGTGTTGTTACTGCAAATAACTATTATGGTTCTGGTGCTAACTTAACTAATTTAACTGGTGCTTCTGCTGCTACTTATGGTAATGCAACAAATGTTGCTCAGGTTGTAGTAGATGCTAATGGCAGAATTACTGGTATCAGTAATGTTGCTATTTCTGGAGCTGGTGGTGGTGGAGGTTCAGGAACTTTTGATACCGGAATTACAACATCAATTTATGCTTCAGTTACTGGTGGTATTGGAACTGCACAGGCAGGACTTACTACAGTTGCAGCAAATAATGATATCTTTATTGGTCCTGGAATTGCATATTCATTCCCAGCAACGGCAGGTAAGAGTTATGTAATTGAATCTATTCATGTAACGAACATTTATAATACAAATCTTTATTTCACATCAAGACATGATTTTAATGGTGGACAAAATGTTCCGACTACACAAAGAGTCGTAGTTCCTTATCAAGGTTCTTTAGAACTTTTAGAAGAACCAATTATTGCAAAACCATCAGATATTTTAAGTTTCCAAGCACTTAATGGAGTAGGAACAACGGCAACAGGAGTTAATAATGGATTGGATTCATTCATAATTTACTCCGAAAAAACTGATACTGATTATATTGGAACTGGAGTAACAGTTACTACACCAGCCGGAACAGAAATGTTCACATCAAATACAAATCCATCAGTTATTCAATCACTTCGATTGTGTAATTATGATTTAAATATTGATGTTGATGCATCAGTATCCATCTATCGTGGAGGAAGTGTTGGAGGTATTCTGACTACAGGTATTAGACAGGGATACTTGGTATATAATATGACAATACCTAAGAATAGTGTTATTGAAATTTTGGAAAGACCAAAGTATCTTGCTGCAAATGATACTATTGTCGTAGGTATTGCAGGAACTACTCTTACAGATAGTCTTTCTGCTACTTTATCGGGTAAATATATAACATAGAATAATTGAATTTATTATGGCACAATTGAAGGAAGGTATTATTTTTCCAACTAATTTTTATATTGCTGATTTGTTCAATGAACATCAGAATCAAAAGTATAAAAATTTTTTAATGGAACTTTCTAATAGAACAGAAGGTGAGAGGAGAAGTAATCGTAATGGTTGGCAGAGTGATACTTTTTTGTGGAAAGAAAATATTTTCAAACCTCTTTTAGATGAAACACTTAATGCTTCACAAATAATTGCTAAGAATTTATCAAATAAAGAACTTCCTCAAATGGTTGTGAGGGCAATGTGGGGAAATATTAATCCAAAAGGAGGATTTAATTTTACTCATGTTCATCCTTCTGGATGGTTGAGTGGAGTTTATTATGTACAACTTCCAGAAAATAATAATGAAATTGTTTTTCAAGATCCAAGATCAGCAAGAATGATGGACTTTCAGAGAAGTTCTTTAATCAAGGATGAATATTTTTCTCATTACCCAAAAGTAGGTGAGTTATTATTATTTCCTTCCTGGTTACCTCATTTTGTTTCTCCAAATACATCAGATCAAAATCGGATTTCGATTTCATTTAATGTTGAGATAGTAGTGTAGTGATGTTACTTTGTTAAATAGTATTATAAGATTAAAAGTAGATAAATGGTAAGAGGAATTTTTGGTCTTGATAAGGTATATAAAAAGCAAGTTCAAAATGTAAAAGATAACAACTTTGAAAGTTGGCCAGAGAGTTCTACTTATGGTTACTTTGCTGGTGGTTTTATTTCTCCTGGTGGTCAAGTGAACACAGTAGATAGAATTGATCTTTTTACGGAGGCCACATCAGTACCAGGAAATAATCTATCTCAAACAAGGAATGGTTCAGCAGCAGTATCAAATAATTCTTATGGTTACTTTGGTGGTGGTTATTTTGCTCCACCACCAACTATTGTTGCCACAATAGACCGTATTGATTTCTCTAATGAGACTACATCAGCACCAGGTAATAATTTACCCCAAGCAAAAAGTAGTTTAGCAGCAGTCTCAAGTAGTTCTTATGGTTACTTTGGTGGTGGTTATAATCCACCTACTACTGAGTTTGCAACAATACACCGTATTGATTTCTCTAATGAGACTTTATCAGCACCAGGTAATAATCTACCTCAAGCAAGAAGTGGTTTAGCAGCAGTCTCAAGTAGTTCTTATGGTTACTTTGGTGGTGGTTACACTTCTCCACTTACTTTTAATGATACAATAGACCGTATTGATTTCTCTAATGAGACCACATCGGCACCAGGTAATAATTTAACTCAGGGAAGAAATTTATTAGCAGGAACCTCAAGTAATTCTTATGGTTATTTTGGTGGTGGTGTAAATGCAGGATTATCACCAAATTTTGTTACCACAGTAGACCGTATTGATTTCACTAATGAGACTACATCAGCACCAGGTAATAATTTATCTCAAGTAAGAGCTGGTTTATCAGCAGTCTCATCTAGTTTTTATGGTTACTTTGCTGCTGGTTACATTCTTTCACCAGGACCATCTATTACTACTTATAACACAGTAGACCGTTTAGATTTCTCTAATGAGACTACATCAGCACCAGGTTTTGATTTACCTCAATCAAGATTGGGTTCATCAGCAGTATCCGGAGGAGCATCAGAGAGAATAAAAGGTTCAAGAACTTATGGTTACTTTGCTGGTGGTGAGTCACCACCTAGAAGAGACACAGTAGACCGTATTGATTTCTCTAATGAAACTATGTCATTACCAGGAAATGATCTACCGGTAACAAGAGACGAATTAGCAGCAGTCTCAAGTAGTTCTTATGGTTACTTTGGTGGTGGCGGTACTCCTAGTCCAGTATCAAGAGTGGATCGTATTGATTTCTCTAATGAAACTATGTCATTTAGAGGAAATATTCTACCTCAAGCAAGAGAACATTTGGCAGGATGTTCAAGTAGTTCTTATGGTTACTTTGGTGGTGGTGAGGCACCACCTCAGGTTACTACAGTAGACCGTATTGATTTCTCTAATGAGACTACATCGGCACCAGGTAATAATTTAACTCAATCAAGACGTGAATTAGGAGCACTCTCAAGTAGTTCTTATGGTTACTTTGCTGGTGGTGAGTCACCTAAGCGTAGCACAATAGACCGTATTGATTTTTCTAATGAGACTGTATCAGACGTAGGTGATTTATCTCAAGCAAGAGATGAATTAGCAGGAGTCTCAAGTAGTTCTTATGGTTACTTTGGTGGTGGAGGTACTCCTAGTATACAATCAACAATAGACCGTATTGATTTCTCTAATGATACCACATCAGTACCAGGAACTGGATTAACTCAAGCAAGAAGTGACGCAGCAGCAGTCTCAGGTAGTTTTTATGGTTACTTTGCTGGTGGTGATGCACCTAGTACAACAGCATTAGTTGATCGTATTGATTTCACTAATGAGACTACATCGGCACCAGGTAATAATCTATCTCAATCAAGAAGACAATTTGCAGCAGTATCAAATTAATTTATGAAACAATTTTATTTTATGTCTGGTCTTCCAAGATCAGGTTCGACTTTATTAACTGCATTACTCAATCAGAATCCAGAGATACACGCATCTACAAACTCACCTTTGTTGGATACAATTCATTATACAGAAGAGTATCTTTTATATAATTCAGAACAATATAAAGCAACACCAAACCCCGAAGGTGCTCATAAGGTATTATCTTCCATACCTTATAATTATTATTTCAATACCCCTCAAGATATTATTATTGATAAGTCCAGAGGTTGGGTCAATCAGATAAAACATATTCAGGACTACATTACAACTGAACCGAAAATTATCTGTCCAGTAAGAAACATTCAGGACATTTTATCTTCATTTTTAAATCTTATTTGTAACTCAAAGACCACATCATTTATTGATGAAAACTTAATTTGGAATAATATAGAAATCTCAAATGATAATCGTTGTGATTATTTGATGTCCTCACAAGGAATTATAGGGCAATCATATAATGCTCTATTAGAATGTTTTAGAAAAGGAAACAATCAATACTTATTACTTATTGATTATGATGATTTGGTAAGAAATCCTCAACAAGAACTCAATCGTATCTATGAATTCATAGGGTTATCATCTTATTTTCATAGTTTTGAGAATGTTTCTACCAAACAAGATGAGAATGATAATGTTTATAAGTTAGAAAATATGCATAGTGTCCGAGATACAGTAGAAAAAATACATCGTGATAATACAAAGTATCTTTCGGAGAATATTATGAATAAATATAATCATATGGAGTTCTGGAAAAAACAGAGAACTCAAAGTTATTCTGTCTTCGGATTATAAATGGCAATATTTTCTCTCAACGAAGTTAGAACAGAACAGATAAAGAATATTGCAAACGACAACTTTGAAAGTTGGCCAGAGAGTGCTACTTATGGTTACTTTGGTGGTGGTGAGGCACCACCTCAGGTTACTACAGTAGACCGTATTGATTTTGCTAATGAGACTACATCGGCACCAGGTAATAATATATCTCAAGCAAGATCTGATTTAGCAGCAGTCTCAAGTAGTTCTTATGGTTACTTTGCTGGTGGTTATAATCCTGGTGTAAAATCAACAATAGACCGTATTGATTTCTCTAATGAAACTATATCAGCACCAGGTAATAATTTACCTCAAGGAAGAGGTGGTTTAGCAGCATGTTCAAGTAGTTCTTATGGTTACTTTGGTGGTGGAACTCCTGCTGCCTTTAGTAACGTAACATTAGTTGATCGTATTGATTTCTCTAATGAGACTACATCGGCACCAGGTAATAATATATCTCAAGCAAGAAACCAATTTGCAGCAGTATCAAGTAGTTCTTATGGTTACTTTTGTGGTGGTAACTCACCACCTAGAGTTGACACAGTAGACCGTATTGATTTCTCTAATGAGACTACATCGGCACCAGGTAATAATTTAACTCAAGCAAGATATGGTTTAGCAGCATGTTCAAGTAGTTCTTATGGTTACTTTGGTGGTGGTTCTTCTCCACCTCCTGCTGATACAATAGACCGTATTGATTTCTCTAATGAAACTACATCGGCACCAGGTAATAATTTACCTCTAGCAAGAACTGAATTAGCAGGATGTTCAAGTAATTCTTATGGTTACTTTGGTGGTGGTAGAAATCCATCAGTTGTTAACACAGTAGACCGTATTGATTTCTCGAATGAGACTACATCAGCACCAGGTAATAATCTGTCTCAAGTAAGAGATGAATTAGGAGCAGTATCCGGAGGAGCATCAGAGAGAATAAAAGGTTCGAGAACTTATGGTTACTTTGGTGGTGGAGTTACTCCTAGTGTACAATCAACAATAGACCGTATTGATTTCTCTAATGAGACTACATCAGCACCAGGAAATAATTTATCTCAAGCAAGAGATAGATTAGCAGCAGTCTCAAGTAGTTCTTATGGTTACTTTGGTGGTGGTGAGGCTCCACCTAGTAATCTTTATAATACAATAGATCGTATTGATTTCTCTAATGAAACTACATCAGCACCAGGTAATAACCTACCTCAAGCAAGATCTTATGTTTCTGGAGTCTCAAGTAGTTCTTATGGTTACTTTGGTGGTGGTTTTGCTCCAACTGGGCAGGTTACCACAGTAGACCGTATTGATTTCTCTAATGAGACTACATCAGCACCAGGTAATAATTTAACTCAATCAAGACGTAATTTAGCAGCAACCTCAAGTAATTCTTATGGTTACTTTGGTGCTGGTCAAAATCCAGCAGAAAGTCCATCTAGACTTGACACAATAGAGCGTATTGATTTCTCTGCTGAAACTATATCATCACCAGGTAATAACCTACCTCAAGAAAGATCTAGTTTAGCAGCAACCTCAAGTAGTTCTTATGGTTACTTTGGTGGTGGTTTTGCTCCACCTCAGGTTGACACAATAGACCGTATTGATTTTTCGAATGAGACAACATCGGCACCAGGTAATAACCTACCTCAAGCAAGATCTAGTTTAGCAGCAGTCTCAAGTAGTTCTTATGGTTACTTTGGTGGTGGTAATGCTCCACCTCAGGTTACTACAGTAGACCGTCTTGATTTCTCTAATGAGACTACATCAGCACCAGGTAATAATTTAACTCAAGCAAGATATAATTTAGAAGCAGTCTCAAACTAAACATATCATTATAAGAATATAAATAACTAAAATTAGATTGGTATTTTGTAATTTTTATGACTAACAATTATGAATCGATTGCACTTGCATCTTCTACGGAAGTTTTGGATGATAAGAATGAATTTATGTTTAAGGTTCTGAATGAAGCAAATCGTTGGACTGAAAGTGAAGTAGAACTCGCACAAGGTCGTTCAGATTTTCAAATTGAAAAGTTTATTATTCACGATACTTTTACAATTCCATCTGCATTTAAGGCTGCTTTAATCAATCGTAAGAGTGTAGCAGAAGGTCTTCTTTCTAAAATCATTAGTGCAAAGAAAGAAGCAAGAGAGTTTCATTATAAGTGGGAAGGAAAGGATAAGACTCAACCAATCTGGTGGAAAACCCGTGATGGTGGTGAAGAATTATGTTGGTATGATATTGATGAGTTTCATTTTCATCGTATGCTTGAAGGACTTAATCATGGTTTCAAGGCATCAGTTCAAGAACTTGAATGTTTTGATAAGTTAATCAGTCGTTTGATTGAATTAAATGGTGGTAAATTAGTTAATAAAGAGCAGTTTGATGCAGATCAACCAGACTATTGGGAGAGAAGACTTTCGAATCAATCTATTGATGATTTGTTTGCTGCAAAAACTGGTGTGAATGCTGGTAATATTCGTTCTATGAGAAGAGCAAGTGCTCCTACTGTATTAGGGAATGATGTGAATAGAACTAAAGGATCATTTGGTGATCCAACTAATCCTCTTGATTTCTTAAGTAAACTACAGGAAAATGTTACTGCTGGTATTTCTGAAATTACTGGTATGGATCAAAAAATTCTTTCATCTATTGAGGATGAAGAAAAGAAGCAACTTAATGGATCATTATTTAATCAAGACCTTAAGCAATAAATTCTTATGCCTATCATAGGAGACGTATTTGGATTAACTTCTATTTACGAGAAACAGGTAGAAAATATAGACAATAACAACTTTGAGAGTTGGCCAGAGAGTGCTACTTATGGTTACTTTGGTGGTGGTACTGCTCCATCTCGTGTTGATACAATAGACCGTATTGATTTCTCTAGTGAGACTACATCGGCACCAGGTAATAATTTAACTCAACAAAGAGAGATTTTAGCAGCAGTCTCAAGTAGTTCTTATGGTTACTTTGGTGGTGGTTTTGCTCCACCTCGTGTTGATACAATAGACCGTATTGATTTCTCGAATGAGACTACATCAGCACCAGGTAATAATTTACCTCTAGCAAGATATGGTTTAGCAGCATGTTCAAGTAGTTCTTATGGTTACTTTGGTGGTGGTTATGCTCCACCTTATCTTACCACAGTAGACCGTATTGATTTCTCTAGTGAGACTACATCGGCACCAGGTAATAATTTATCTCAAGCAAGAGCTTATTTAGCAGCAGTCTCAAGTAGTTCTTATGGTTACTTTGGTGGTGGTTTTTCTCCACCTTATCGTAATACAGTAGACCGTATTGATTTCTCTAGTGAGACTACATCGGCACCAGGTAATAATTTATCTCAAGCAAGATCTAGTTTAGCAGCATGTTCAAGTAGTTCTTATGGTTACTTTGCTGGTGGTTATTTCTCTCCACCAACAACGTATGCTGCCACAATAGACCGTATTGATTTTGCTAATGAGACTTTATCAGCACCAGGTAATAATTTAACTCAAGGAAGATATGGTTTAGCAGCATGTTCAAGTAGTTCTTATGGTTACTTTGGTGGTGGTTATTTTTCTCCACCACAGACTTATTATAATACAGTAGACCGTATTGATTTCTCTAGTGAGACTACATCGGCACCAGGTAATAATTTACCTCAAGCAAGATCTTATTTAGCAGCAGTATCCGGAGGAGCATCAGACAGAATAAAAGGTTCAAGAACTTATGGTTACTTTGGTGGTGGTGAGCAGGTTCCAATATCAGGACCTATACTTGCTACAATAGACCGTATTGATTTCTCATCTGAAACTATATCGACACCAGGTAATAACTTATCCCAAGTAAGACAGTCTTTAGCAGCAACCTCAAGTAATTCTTATGGTTATTATGGTGGGGGTGACAATCCAGATGCAGATCCAGAAGAACTTGTCATAATAGACCGTATTGATTTCTCTAATGAGACTTTATCAGCACCAGGTAATAATTTATCTGAAGAAAGAGAACGTTTAGCAGCATGTTCAAGTAGTTCTTATGGTTACTTTGGTGGTGGAACCGATGGACCCTTTGAGAAAAAAACAATAGATCGTTTAGATTTCTCTAATGAGACTTTATCATTACCAGGAAATAATTTACCACAGAGTAGAAATGGAAGAGAGTCTTTAGCAGCAACCTCAAGTAATTCTTATGGTTACTTCGGTGGTGGGGATGATGGGAGTCCATCTTATCTTGACACAATAGACCGTATTGATTTCTCTAATGATACTGTATCAGCACCAGGTAATAACCTACCTCAAGCAAGGAGAAGTTTAGCAGCAGTATCAAATAATTCTTATGGTTACTTTGGTGGTGGTCAGGCACCACCTGATGTTACTACAGTAGACCGTATTGATTTCTCAAATGACACTATGTTATTGCCAGGAAATAATTTACCTGAAGCAAGAGGTAGTTTAGCAGCAGTCTCAAGTAGTTCTTATGGTTACTTTGCTGGTGGTGAGGGAACAACTGATGCTGATTTAGATAGACTTGATTTCTCAAATGAGACTGTTTTAAGACGGAGCAGTTACCTTCGAAGAAAATTAGCAGCAGTATCAAACTAAAACTAAATAAAATACCTACATCATTATGATATGAATGATATACTTAGAAATGTATTGATACAACCAAAAGTTGTATCAAAAGAAGGAATTGATTTCTTAGTGAATCATGCAAAGATTGCACCTAAAGATAAGATGGGTGTGTTTGATGGAGAAAAAGCAAATGAAAATAAAGAAGGTCATCCATCAAGAGTTGATTTGAGTGTAAGAAATGTAGATTGCTCTGATATCTCAAAAATTATTGAAGAAGTTAAAGAACTTTATGATAATATTGTTCATCATGTAATCAATCCTTTTTATGAGTTTAAGATAAGGGATAGTGAACTTCCTCAGTTACTTGTATATGAACCAGGAGGACACTATAAAGGACATTATGATGCAGTATCAAGGTGGAAGAACCCTGATGGTTCTATCATATGGAAGAAGTCTGTAGACAGAGACTTATCAACAATTCTTTTTTTAAATGATGATTTTGAAGGTGGGGAATTTGTATTTCCAGATCTTAGAGTCCGTATTAAACCAGAACCAGGATTGTTAGTTGCTTTTCCATCTTCGCAATTTTATCTTCATAAAGTAGAACCAGTCATCTCAGGAACTCGTTATGCAATGGTAAACTGGATGACTGTTCAAGGTATGCCTACGAAAGCAGAGATTGATAAAGAGATAGAAGATAAATACAATATAAATGTGTACTGATAAAAATGTCTCAATTAATTAAACACTTTTTAGTGGATAGAGATACTGGAGAATGGATAAAAGGTGATATAAGAGGATATGTATTTCCAAAATTGAAGGGATTGGAAATTGTTTATCGTTTAACTGATGAGAATGGAGATCATATTTGCCTATCAAAAGTTCCAGATTATTTTGAGTATTCAAAAACTGTAACTCCAAGTGTCTTAACTGAATATCAAAATGACTCAAATATTACAGTAGTAAGTTCTACTGAAAAACAGGTTGAAGAACCTGTTATAAACGAAGAAACTGGAGAAGAAACAGGTGAAACAACCACAGTAACTTTGCATGATGTAACTTACAGAGAAACAAATACCATTGTAGAAAATGATGGTCTTAAAATATTAACTCAAGAACAATGGAATACTGAGATTTCTAATTATGATGCAAGACAAACTGAAAAAAGATATGGTGAAATAAGAATAGTTAGAGATGAAGTTTTGAAAGATACTGATTGGATTGTTACAAGAACAACAGAGAATGGAGGTGCATTATCAGATGAATTTAAAAATTGGAGACAATCTTTAAGAGATTTACCATCCGTTGGAATTACAACAGATACTTTTCCAGCAACTCCAAATTCAATACAAGTTGATACAAATATAACTAAAGATTACTCACAAAAATTAAGATCTATTGTATTGATTAATGATACTCTTCCTGCATTACCAGAACCAGAAGGTCGTTTTAGTTCGTGAGTAAGTCATAACATTTTTGATTTCTATCATAGGCATAGTCTGCATAAGGTCCATTCTTTCTTACATAATGTAAAAAGAGTTGCATAAAACTATCATTCTTATGAGTTCTTAATGGACTTCTCCAATGAGGAACAATTGTTCCTAAGTATGCAACACCATCACCTACGGGAGTTACAACTTCCTGACGTTTTCCTGTAAGATCTTTAAGTTTTATAGGCCATTTTGCATCACCAAAAATATTCATGGTGACTGATACTTCACATGAGGGTCTATCAGTATGACAATTCATCCATCCTTTATTATGATAAGTTGTAGAGAACCAGTAAGATGGAATAAGTTCTTCTCCTAATAGTTCTTCAAGAATTGGTTTGACTCTATGAACTACAAATGTGGATGATGGTGGTGCATAACAAGTTAATACTCTTCCTCTTTCTTCATCCCAGTGCCCTTCAAGTGATCCCAAATCACTCATAGCACCACAAAGATTTTGATACTTAATTCTTATTGCTTCTTCTTTAGTAATAATTTCAGGAAGGTAATACCACCCTCTATCAGAAAAATTGCTCATTACAAAATCTATTTTGAATTATTTATTCTTATTTCTGTGGTATAATATATAAAGGAAAAAAATTAATATGAATCTTAAAGTATACACAAAAGAAAATTGTCCTCATTGCTACAAGATTAAACAAGTATTGGAGTTGACAGGAACACAGTTCGTATCCTATAATCTTGGTGAGGACTTTACACGAGAAGAATTCTATGCTAAGTTTGGTAGGGGTTCTACTTTTCCGCAGGTAGTATGTAACGATAAAAAATTAGGAGGATGTATTGACACAATCAAATTCCTCAGAGAACAACAAGTCATCAAGTCTCAACATAAATAAAAATGAAGACCACAGAAATCGTGGTATTGAATTTTTGCTTAATGGAGGTAAGAGAAAGCAAACAGAACCATTTCACATTATGTTTGAAAAGATGGTTTGCTTTCTGAGATGGAAAGTAAATATTCATTTTGAGTTTTCCATCAAAACATCCCGGAGTAAGAAAAATGTTAGCAACTAGTTTAGTATTTGGTTCATTT
>MDSV01120708.1_pt1 | contig 11422 bp, 14 predicted proteins | sample 810851 | NCBI WGS metagenome assembly MDSV01 (sample SAMN05326640, study PRJNA326480) | marine metagenome | isolation source: seawater | place: Atlantic Ocean: North East | collected 2012 | reverse complement strand
TGGGGTTGCTGCTTCTGCTCAATTAGGATTAGATGGTGGTGGAGTAAGAGGTACTGATGACCAAATGTACTGGGATAGTGCGGTATTCAGTTCTGATAATACTTTATAGTAAGTAATTAAAACATATTCCCCGTGTGTAAGCGCGGGGGTTTGTTAAATCTAATTTAATTATATGAAACACGAAGGATTAGGAGATACAGTGGATATGATCACGTATTATACAGGTATAAAACATTTAGTAATATTTATTACTGGTTTACTTGGTATACCTTGTGGTTGTGAAACTAGAAGAAAATATCTTAACAAGATTTTTCCATACAAAAGAAAATAATTATGGCTTTTAAACTTAATAATCCACCTTATGAGGTAGATAATACACCAATATATCAAGTTCATGATATGGATAAAGATACTATGGGTATTGCTAATATGAATGGTGGTGTTACAGTTGATAAAGATTTACCACCACATATACAAGAAGATGTTATAAGACACGAAAAAGTACATGTTCTTCAAATGAAAAGAGGTGATTTAGCCTATGATGATGACTGTGTATGGTGGAAAGGTAAGTGTCATCCTAGATCTACCATGAATGAAGGTGCAAAAAACCTACCATGGGAGAAAGAGGCATACGAAGATGGAAACATGCTTAAATATACGTGATTATATAATTAAATAATTAAATTAAATAAAATGAAAAAATACTTTATAATAGCATTTATGCTATTAACTACATTGACTCATGGTCAAGATAAATTTATAGGAGAATGGACGTCTAATGGATTAGCTACAGATATGTTAATAGAAGTAGTTGATAATAAAATAAACATTGAATGTGTTAGTTCAAACTCTTTTAAACCTTTAGAAACAACAAATGTTGTTTATAAAAATAATAAAATAACTCTAGATAATTATTTTAAACCAAATAATTGGAGTTCTAATAAGATAATAGAATATAAAAACAAAGACACGTTGTTAGTAACTATCCAAAATAAAATGGGTTTATATGAAATAGCGTATATAAAAAAATAAAATTATGGCTTTTAAAATGAGATACCAGTCTGGTGCTAGACAAAAAACAGCCCCTTTATATCAGTCTACAACAAATGTTTCAACAGGAGAAACAATAAAAAGTGTAGACTCTGAGGGTAATATAATTTCTAGAACCCCAACAACAACTACTACTACTACACCTGGTTCTACAGCACCACCAGTGGTAACGCCTAAGGTTAAAAAACCTAGTGATGGACCTCGTAAGCCCTTTAACAACCCTGCGCTACCTGACCAAACTTACAAAGAATTTAAAGCTGCTCCTTGTGGAACCCCAGGTAAACCATGCCCAGAACCAAAACCACCATCGATATCTAGTGAAAGTACTCCACCAGTAGTAACACCTCCTACCTCGGAATCATCAACTACGTGGGCAGAAACTATAGAAAGACCTCCATATAATCCAAGTACGGGTATGAAAACACAAGTGGTTAATGAAAATCCACCAAAAGGACCAAAAAAGAAATTGAATTTAAGATTAAGACTTGGTGATATACGATTACCAAGATTAAACTTAAATATTGGCGCATTTGGAGCACGAGGATTTCTTAATCCAAGAAATTGGAGTGGTTGCAAAGGTGGTGGATGTATGAGAAATCCAAGATAATAAATAAATAACAAAAAAAATAAAATGGGATCATTAAGACACGGAAAAATGGAACAAGCTGGCGCTAGAAACGGCTTAAAACAAACAAGAATATCTAGTAAAGCGCCGTTAACGCAGACTACTTATGGCAAAAAGGAGTTTACTGCTGAGGGTATACACTCGGCGATAAGCGAGTATGATAAATCAAGATCATCACAGATGTCAAACATGACACCTGAGCAATTAGAGAATATAAAACTCAATGACACAAATGTTGTTCATACAAATTTTAATCTTAATAAAGTTAATCTTAATCCTTATGATAACTCAGGAACTCCAACAAGTAAAGGACTTGGGCTTAACGCTCCAGTTGTTCCTGAAGAATCAATTTCTGAATCCACATATACTGTAAGTAATCCAATAGATTCTAGTTTAAATAGAAGTGTAGATCAATCTCCTGCTGTAGTAGACGTTCCTGTAAAGGATTTTAGAGTAAATGAAAATAATAAGAATAGAAAAGGTAGGGGTAAAACAACAGTAACAGATGTGCAAACGTTTTACAAACCAGGCCCGAATAATTCAAATGATGAACAACAAATTTCTCTTACTGAATTTAATCAAGCAGTAAAAAATTACGATAAGTTTGATGCTAGAAGAAAAGAAATAGAAGGCGAAAAATAATGAAAACATCTACTTTAGGTTATATACACGATAGTCCTGATGTAAATAATAAACAAAATATAATTCAAGGTAATCACATTACAATGAAAGGTGTTGAGTTTAAAGTTTTAGGTACAGATGATAGGGGTTATACAAAAATAATGTATCCTGGATATGACTATGTTTTTCCAGGCGCTAAGTATGTAATAGAAAAACCATTAAAAAATGTCTAAAAAGAAATTTAAAGATACAACTGTTGGCCAATTATTATTTGGTGCAGCATCCGTAATAAACCCTACATTAGGAAGTGTTCTACAAGGTGTTACTTCACCTAAAGAAGCGATAGAAGCGATTACTAAATCAGAAGCTCCTGCTGATGATAAAATAAAATTACAACAAATAATATACGAACAACAGAATAAAGAAATAGAAGCTATAACATCACGTTGGAAAGCAGATTCTATGTCTGATTCTTGGATGAGTAAGAATGTTCGCCCTCTAGTATTAGTGTGGTGTATTGTTGTATTTTCTTTTGCGGGAATATTAGATAGTGTAGAAAGTATACCTTTTCATATAAACACAACATGGAATGATACTTTTGAGAAAGTTATGATGGCTGTAGTTTTAGCTTATTTCGGTGGACGAAGTAGTGAAAAAGTTACAAGTATTTTTAAAAAGTAAAATCACGTATAAATAAGTGATTAATATATAGAGTAATAACATTAATTAAATTAAATAAAATCATGGAAATGAAAATTAAAAAAGAAGAATTAGAATTAATACAGAAACAACAATCAGAAGTTAGTGATGCTTTAAGAAATTTAGGTGTTCTAGAAATGCAAAGAAACGCAGTTGTAAAGCAAGTTTATGATAAGCAAGTAGAGATAGAAGAAACTAAACAAGAACTTGAAAAGGATTATGGAAAAGTAAATATTAACTTATCTGACGGTACTTATTCTAAGATAGAAGAAGAAAAAGAAGGTGACAAGTAATATTAGAAAAATCAGTATTGGTTCTGATTATAAAAATGATGCTATGCATTATTCCATAGGACAACAAGTTTATGGAGGACATGAAATTTCTCATATTATTTTAGATGAATCTGATAAATCTTACAACATACACATAAAGAAGAAAGATGAAGTATTACCTTGGAAGAAATTTAATTCTAACATGGCTATATCAGTTGAATATGATTTAGAGTATTAATGAAGAGTTTATACGATTTTATAGTTAAACCCGTAGGAAAAGAATACGACAATACTATAACAATTGGTGATAAAGAAATAATATTAAATACAAAAATAGAAAGTTTTAAATTTGTAAATAATATTGCTGAGGTGGTAAATATTCCATCTGCTTTTAAAACACCAATTAAAAAAGGAGATTTTGTAGTTATACATCATAATGTATTTAGAACATTTTATGATATGAAAGGTAAAAAGAAAAAAAGCAGGTCATCTTTTTTAGATGGCTTGTATTTTTGTTCTTTAGATCAAATATATTTATATAAAAATAAAGGTGAATGGTTATCTTTTGGTGATAGATGTTTTGTAAAACCATTAAAATCAAAAAGTAATTTAGAAATAGAAAAAGAACAAAAGCTTATTGGTATATTAAAAATAGGTAATAGTTCATTAGAAGCGCTAGGAATACACGAGGGAGACTGTGTAGGTTATACTCCGTATGGGGAATATGATTTTATAATAAATAAAAAGCGTTTATATTGTATGAAATCAAATGATATTGTTATAAAGTATGGAAGTAAAAAAGACCAAGCAGAATATAATCCAAGTTGGGCAAGTAGCAGTTAAGGAATTAATTAAAGTTGCTAAAGAACCCATTATAGAGTTTGGACCAGATATTTCCGCAGATAGATTAAAAAACGCTGCAGCTACTAAAAAGTTAGCTATATTTGATGCTTTTGAAATATTGCAAAGAATACAAGAGGAAGAAGATATGTTGAATGATAAACCTAAAGAAGTTAAAGAAGAAAGAACTTTTAAAGGTTTTGCAGAAGGAAGATCTAAGTAATGTATCAGCAAGTTTTATACAAAATACTTCCAAAATATATAGATTCTAAAACTTTAAAAAAGAAGAATAAATATAAAAAATGGGAGTATGGATATAATGAGGAATATGATTTCATTGTTATAAGTAGAGACGGTACTGTAGGAGATGTTTATGAAATTCAAAATTTAAAAATAGCTTTGCCATCAACTCCTAAAAAAGTAATAAACCTTGGAGATAAATGGGTGAAGGTAGAAATAGACAAACAATTATCTAGAATTAAAACTGTTTTTGATTGGGAACAATATCCAAATGATTTCAAAGAAAAATGGTATGACTACATAGATAATGAGTTTAATAGAAGAGATGAAGGTTTTTGGTTTTATAATAAAGGAATACCTACTTATTTAACAGGTACTCACTACATGTATTTACAGTGGTCTAAAATCGATGTTGGAGCACCGGATTTTAGAGAATCTAATAGGTTATTCTTTTTATTTTGGGAAGCTTGTAAAGCTGATCAAAGATGTTATGGGATGTGTTATTTAAAAAATAGACGTTCTGGATTTTCTTTTATGGCTTCAGGAGAAGTTGTTAACATGGCGACAATCTCTAGTGACAGTAGATATGGTATATTATCTAAATCAGGTGCTGATGCTAAAAAAATGTTTACTGATAAGGTTGTACCTATCTCAGTTAATTACCCTTTCTTTTTTAAACCGATTCAAGATGGTATGGATCGACCTAAAACAGAACTAGCATATAGGGTTCCAGCTTCTAAATTTACTAGACGTAATATAACTTTAACTTCAGAAGAAGCTTTTAAGTTAGAACTACAAGGATTAGATACAACTATTGACTGGAAAAACACCGGAGATAATGCTTATGATGGTGAAAAATTAAAAATATTAGTTCACGATGAATCTGGTAAATGGGAAAGACCTAATAACATATTAAATAACTGGAGGGTTACAAAAACCACTTTAAGACTTGGTAGTAGAATTATTGGTAAGTGTATGATGGGATCAACATCTAATGCTTTAGATAAAGGAGGGGATAATTTTAAAAAATTATATTATGATTCAGATGTTACACAAAGAAACAGCAACGGACAGACTCGTTCGGGATTATATAGTTTGTTCATACCTATGGAATGGAACTACGAAGGATACATTGATTCTCATGGCTTACCTGTCTTCGACACTCCAAAAACCCCAATTGAAGACCCACACGGTTTAAAAATAAAACAAGGTGTTATAGAATATTGGCAGAATGAAGTAGATGGTTTAAAACAAGATCAAGATGGTTTAAATGAATTCTATAGACAATTCCCAAGAACAGAAGAACACGCTTTTAGAGATGAAGCTAAATCGTCTTTATTTAATTTAACAAAAATATACGAACAAATAGATTGGAATGCTGATCTAAAAAATAGTAACGTCATAACTCAAGGTAACTTCTATTGGTTGAATGGTGTAAAAGACACTCAAGTTATATTCACACCACATAAAAATGGAAGATTTTTTATCTCTTGGGTTCCTCCAATTGAATTACAAAATAAAGTAACTGTTAAAAGAGGATTAAAATATCCAGGAAATGAACATTGTGGAGCTTTTGGATGCGATAGCTATGATATATCGGGAACTGTAGACAGTAGGGGATCAAATGGATCTTTACATGGTCTTACTAAGTTTTCTATGGAAAACGTACCTCCTAATCATTTCTTTTTAGAATATATATCTAGACCTCAAACAGCTGAAATATTCTTTGAAGATGTTCTGATGGCTTGTATATTTTATGGAATGCCAATATTAGCAGAAAATAATAAACCTAGACTTTTATATTATTTTAAAAGAAGAGGTTATAGAGGTTATTCTATGAATAGACCTGATAAAATTTACAATAAATTATCTGTAACCGAAAGAGAGATTGGTGGAATACCTAACTCTAGCGAAGATATTAAGCAGGCTCATGCAGCTGCTATAGAATCTTATATAGAAGATTATGTAGGTTTGATGCCTAGCGGTGAATATGGAGATGTATATTTCCAAAGAACATTAGAAGACTGGGCTAAATTCAATATAAATAATAGAACAACACATGATGCTTCTATTAGTTCAGGCCTTGCAATAATGGCTTGTAATAAAAATAAATACAGACCAAATCCTATAGTTGAAAGAAAAGTTTATGATTTAGGGTTTAAAAAATACAACAACAAAGGATCAATGTCAAAAATAATTGAATAAATGAAAATATATACTAATTCAAATAGTGCTTTTCCAAGTCAGGTAGTACCAGACGCAGAAAAAGCTTCGTGGGAGTATGGATCTCAAGTAGCGTCCGCTATTGAAACTGAATGGTTTAATCAAGGTAGAACTAATGGTAATAGATATTTAACGAGTTGGAATAATTATCATCATTTAAGATTATATGCTAGAGGTGAACAACCAGTGCAAAAGTATAAAGATGAGTTGTCTATAAATGGTGATTTATCTTATCTTAATTTAGACTGGAAACCAGTACCTATATTATCTAAATTTGTAGACATTGTGGTTAATGGTATTTCTAGTAGAGAATTTGACATAAAAGCTTACGCGCAAGATCCTGAATCAGTTAAAAAAAGATCTGAATACGCTAATGCTATTGCTCAAGATATGTTTGCTCAAGATCAAATAAATAAAGTTAAAAATTTATTCGGTATAGATGCTTCTCAATCTGATATTCCTGCAGATCAACTTCCATCAACAATGGAAGAGTTAGAGTTACATATGCAACTCACATATAAACAAAGTATTGAAATTGCAGAAGAAGAAGCAATTTCTACAACCCTTGCAAAAAATAAATGGGAATTAACAAAACGAAGACTAAATGAGGATTTAGTTGTTTGTGGTATTGCTGCTTGTAAAACAAATTTTAATAAAGCTAATGGTATCACTGTTGATTATGTTGATCCAGCTTATTTAATATATTCTTATACAGAAGATCCAAATTTTGAAGATATATATTATGTAGGTGAAGTTAAGTCTATAACTATTCCTGAACTTAAAAAAGAATTTCCTCATATATCTAACAAAGAATTACAACGTATTCAAGAAATGCCTGGTAATAGACAGTATATAACTGGCTGGGGTAATTATGATAACAATACGGTGCAGGTTATGTATTTTGAATATAAAACTTACATGAATCAAGTTTTCAAGTTAAAACAAACTGAAAACGGGTTGGAAAAAATTATTCAAAAAACTGATGAATTTAATCCTCCTCCAGCTGATACTTATAATAAAGTTTCAAGATCTATAGAAGTATTGTATAGTGGTGCTAAAGTATTAGGTACTGACACCATGTTGAAGTGGGAACTTGCTCAAAACATGACAAGACCCGCTGCTGATACTACAAAAGTAGAAATGAATTATGGTATAGTAGCGCCAAGAATGTACAAAGGTAAAATTGAATCTTTAGTTAGTAAATGTACTGGTTTTGCAGATATGATTCAATTAACGCATTTAAAAATGCAACAAGTATTAGCTAGAATGGTTCCAGATGGAGTCTTCTTAGACATGGACGGACTAGCTGAAGTTGATTTAGGTAATGGTACTAATTACAACCCAGCTGAGGCATTAAATATGTATTTCCAAACTGGTAGTATTGTTGGTAGATCCTTAACGCAAGATGGCGAATTAAATAGAGGTAAAGTCCCTATTCAAGAATTAAACTCTACAGCTGGTGGTGCTAAATTACAAAGTCTAATACAAACATATCAATATTATCTACAAATGATAAGAGATGTGACCGGTTTAAATGAAGCTAGAGATGGTAGTATGCCAGATAAAGATGCTTTAGTTGGTTTAGCTAAAATGGCAGCTAATCAGTCTAACATTGCTACTAAACACATTAATCAAGGTAGTTTGTATCTAGCTTTAAGAATATGTGAAAATATTGCATTAAAATTAGTAGATGTTTTAGCTTTTCCATTAACTCATAATGCTTTAATAGAAAGTATTTCTCTTTACAATGCTCAAACTTTAACTGAGGTTAGTAATTTAAATCTTCATGATTTTGGTATTTTCTTAGAATTAGAACCAGATGAAGAAGAAAAAGCTATGTTAGAACAAAATATTCAAATAGCTTTACAAGCACAGGGTATTGATTTAGAAGACGCTATTGATATTAGGCAAATTAAAAATCTTAAACTTGCTAATCAATTATTAAAACAAAGACGTAAAAAGAAAATTGCAAGGGATCAAGCTCAACAACAAAAAATGATTGAAGCTCAGGCTCAAGCTAATGCTCAAGCTTCAGAAGCCGCTGCAGTTGCAGAGGTTCAAAAAAATCAAGCTATTACTGAAAGCAAAGTTCAAATAGAACAAGCAAAGTCTCAGTTTGAAATGCAAAGAATGCAAACAGAGTTACAAGTAAAACAACAATTAGCTGCTCAGCAGTTTGGTTATGATTTACAATTAGCTCAAGTAAAGGTAGGTGCTGAAGGAACAAAAGAAAGCGAAATAGAAGATCGTAAAGACAAAAGAGTTAAGTTACAAGCAACTCAACAAAGTAAATTAATAAATCAAAGACAGAATAATTCTGGTCCAGTTGATTTTGAAAATCAAAGTAATATAGGTGTAGATTTACAACAATTTATGCCTAAAGTTTAAATTAATCATATAATATTTTATCATGTCAGAAAAACAAGAAACAAATAAACCTGTTAAGCAGGAGGGTGACTTTAAAATAAAGTCAAAAAAACCTAAAAACTTAGGACACATGAGTAGTAATAAACCTATAAAAGTAGATTTAAATAAACCAGAAGCAACTGGTGATATTAAACCTGAGGTTATTAAGGCTGATGTACCAAATGAGGTAATTAAAAAAGAAGAAGACAATGCCATTCGTATCGGAGAAACAGGAGGAATTCCTGAAAATAAACAAGCCGGAGATTTGGTTGAAGTGGAAGAACAAGTATCAGAGCCCAGCTCCGTTTCTGAAGAACCTTCACCAATCCAAGAAATAACCGAAGAAGAAAAAGAAGAAGTAGAGGAAATTAGAAAAGAAGTTGTAGAAGCTAAAAGAGATGAGCAAGTTCTAGGAAAACCTTTACCAGAAAATATTGAAAAACTAGTTTCATTTATGGAAGAAACTGGTGGCACCGTAGAAGAATACGTTGCTTTAAACAAAAATTATTCTGAACTTGATAATTCTCAAGTTTTAAAAGAATATTATTTAAAATCTAAACCACATCTTGATTTAGAAGAAATATCTTTCTTAATGGAAGATAATTTTCATTTTGATGAAGAAGTGGACGAACCGCGAGAAATTCGTAAGAAAAAGCTCGCGTATAAAGAAGAAGTTGCAAAAGCTAAACAATACTTAGAAAGTTCTAAACAAAAATATTACGATGAGATCAAGTTGAGACCAGGCGTAACACAAGAACAACAAGAGGCGTTAAGTTTTTACGACCGATACAAACAGCAGCAAGAAACTGCTCAACAATTACACGGTGACTTTAGAGATAATACCAAAAAGCTCTTTAGCAAAGATTTCAAAGGTTTTGATTTCGAAGTTGGGGATAAGAAGTTTAGGTATGGAGTTAAAGATCCTGTGAAAGTTGGCGAAACTCAAGTGGATGTTAAAAATTTTATTAATAGATTCAGCAATGATGATGGTAAAATTACAGATCCAAGTGGGTATCATAAGGCAATGTACGCTGCGATGAATGCTGATAAGATCGCTCATCATTTTTATGAACAAGGAAAAGCTGATGGCATTAAAAATGTTATTGATAATTCCAAGAATCCAGCTAAAGACGGACCTAGGCAAGTTGCTGATGGAAATGTATTTGTAAATGGATTAAAAGTAAAATCGATTAGTGGATTGGACTCAACAAAACTTAGAATTAAAAAAAGAAAATTTAACTAATTAAAAATTAATAAATTATGGCTTTAAGTCCTCAATTTGGGAGTATAACTCCCTCGCAAGGTCAACAAATTCTAGCAAATAACTATTTAAACTTCACTGGTGGTGCAAATGATTTTGCTCAACAATATTTACCAGAGCTTTATGAGCAAGAAGTAGAAAGATATGGTAACAGAACGTTATCAGGTTTTTTAAGAATGGTTGGTGCTGAGATGCCGATGACCTCTGACCAAGTAGTTTGGTCTGAACAAAATAGACTACACATCGCGTACGATAACTGTACATCTGCGTCTGGTGCGGGAACAATTACTATTCCTGTTACAGCTGCTGGTGCTGCAACTCCAATCGTAAACGTAATATCTCCAGGCGCTACTATTGTAGTTATGGATGCTTTTGGTAACGAAGCAAAGTGTTTCGTTAGAATATCTGATACTAGATTAGCTGGTGGTGGTGGTAACCCAGGACAACTAACTGTAGAACCTTATGGTGCTGCAAATTTAGCTGCTGCGGGTCTTGCTGACGGTGCTGGTAAAAAGATATTTGTTTACGGTTCTGATTTCCAAAAAGGAACATCTACAGGTAACGCACCAGTTGGAGCTAACACTTATGCTGCTGCAAATAACCCTATGGTTACTGTAGACCCTAACTTTACTCAATATTCTAACTCTCCTATTATCATTAGAAGTCAATATACTATCAATGGTTCTGACACTGCTCAGATCGGTTGGGTAGAAGTTGCTACTGAAGATGGAACTGGAGGTTACCTTTGGTATCTAAAAGCTGAGTCTGAAACAAGACTTAGATTTGAAGATTACCTAGAAATGGTAATGGTAGAAGGTGAGTTAAGTGCAGGTGGTCCTGGTGGTTTAACTGGGCAAACAGCTGGTACTCAAGGTTTATTCTCTGCTATTAACGCAAGGGGTAACGTTGAAGTTGGTTTCACAGCCGCTGCTGGTATTGACGCTTTTGATGCAATTCTTAAAAACCTTGACACTCAAGGAGCTATTGAAGAAAACATGTTATTCTTAAACAGAAGCACTGCTTTAGATTTTGATGATATGTTAGCTTCTATCTCTGGAGGTTTCGCTGGTGGTGTTGCTTTTGGATTATTTGAAAATTCAGAAGAAATGGCACTTAACTTAGGTTTCTCAGGATTCAGAAGAGGTTCTTATGACTTTTACAAAACTGACTGGAAATACTTAAACG
>MDSV01114077.1_pt1 | contig 11422 bp, 9 predicted proteins | sample 810851 | NCBI WGS metagenome assembly MDSV01 (sample SAMN05326640, study PRJNA326480) | marine metagenome | isolation source: seawater | place: Atlantic Ocean: North East | collected 2012 | reverse complement strand
CACGCTCACACTTCGGATCGAAACAGGCCACTCATCTGGCCTAAAATCCATCTCTTGATGGCCATGTTCGCATTTGGTGAGCGAAGGCGTGAAAAGATGCTTCCACTGGCGTTTCCCTACAAAACAAATACGCTTGAGTGAGCCGTTCATGCTCTTTGCATAATTTTCTATCCGATGTAGGAATGGCGTTGTGTGGGCTCTGAATTCAGAGGGTGAAATGGACCCTGCATCATTACCGGGTTGCTCGATCACGTCACAAAAAGCAAATCCGTGCTCATTGACCAATACGTCGTCCAGATGAGGTCTTGATTCTGAAACCAGTCCAGCCTCTTCGAGCAGAGCCCAAAACCGATTCGACGGGTTCGCAAAATAGTGGCCGCTTTCCCATGTGGCACGGGATGGATTGTGGCCGACAAAGATGGTGTGGCAAGGAGGCCGTCCTGCATTGGGCAATTTCGCTCCATAGGCGGGCATGCTTGAACGAGGCCTCACACCATCATCTAGTTTGCACAAGACTTCCATCTCTTTCACACCATAGCCTTCTAAGAGCCCCCGCGGTGCCATCATCATAGGAGGGGTGGAGCATACAACTCGAAGCGTTCGTGAACCAATTGTGTCAGCGCATCCTATCCTACCTGGAAGAGGCCGAGGAACCAGGCAAGGTGGTCGATTTTGTTCCGGCAGAATCACTTTCCAAGATCACCGATGTGGGTTTGCCGATTGAGGGTCGAGGGCAGCAAGCTGTTTTCGATGATATCGATGAATTTCTTCGCAGGTGTGTGAAAACCAACCGTCCTGAGTTCATGAATCCACTTTGGGGCGGATTGAACACAACCGGCTTTGCTGGGGAAGTGATCGCAGCCCTCACAAACACATCCATGTATACCTATGAACTTGCTCCATTCGCAACCCTCATCGAACAGGCGATCCTGAAGCGAATGGGCGAATTGGTTGGCTTTTCTGGTGGCGCTGGGACATTAGCCACAGGTGGCTCAAACGGCAACATGCTCGGGATGTTGTGCGCAAGAGAAGTGGCCTTCCCTTCTTCTACACATCGAGGAATCGACGGCACCAAGATGGCAGCCTTTGTGTCAGCTGAATCTCATTATTCGGTTCTCATGTCAGCCAATGTAATCGGTATCGGGCACAGGAACCTGTTCAAGATTCAGTGCGACGAGGACGGGCGGATGAAACCTTCAGCCCTCAAAGACGAAATTCAGCGAGCTCGAAAAGAGGGCCTCGTTCCGTTTTGTGTCGTTTCAACGTCGGGAACAACCGTTCGTGGTGCTTTTGACCCCCTCAAAGAAATCGGTGAGATCGCTCACCAAGAGGGCATGTGGCACCATGTCGACGCAGCTTGGGGTGGTTCCGCGATGTTCTCAAGCACTCTCTCCAAGTTGATGGAAGGTGTTGAACTTGCAGATAGCGTGTGCTGGGATGCTCACAAGATGATGGGATTGCCCCTGATTTGCAGTGCCTTTCTCGTGAAGCAGGCGGATGTTCTCGCTAAGGTATGTGCGCATGGGAATGTCGCCCATTACCTGTTCCACGAGAGCAGCAAAGACAACGATCTTGGCCGCTATTCACTCCAGTGTGGACGTCGTAATGATGCCTTGAAACTCTGGTTGGCATGGCGTGAATGTGGTGATGCCGGGTGGGCTTCTCTGGTCGAAGGCTATGTCGCCCTTGCCGATCACCTGCAGTCGCGAATAGACGACCATCCTAATCTCCAAATGATGTCTTCACGATCGTGGACCAATGTTTGTTTCAGATATGTTCCATCGAAGAGTGGAATGGATTTGAATGAACTTAACTCGGAGTTGCGCTTGAGGATCATGCAAAACGCAGATTTCATGGTGAGCCGTTCCAACATCGGGGAAAATGTCGTGATTCGATCCGTAATCTCAAACCCCGGTATTAGTGAAGGCACACTCGATGCTTTTGTGGATGAAGTGTTACGAATTGGCCAAGATGTGGAAAATGGATTGCCAAGGGAATCGATCTATTGATTGCTCATGCTCTTCTCGCCACGTGATTCCTTGGGCAAGCCGATATACGACCCTTTTTGAGGGGACTTCTCGACCAAAAAAACATGGAGGAGGTGGAGCCAAGAATGGAAGGAACCTCACCACTCGGTTCGGTGAAGGGTTTTTGGTTCCTTTTGTTGGGTTTCATTGCCTCAATCCTCCAGCCCGTTGTCCTCTTGCTGGCTGGTAAGGACGTGAGCGATGCCATCTGGCCCCATGCTTACCGTGCTCTGCAAGTTACGATGTGGCTTCGTGAACACATTGGTCTGATGTTCTTCTGTTCGCTCATATTCTTTTTCGCCTCCATTGTCATCGTCCAAAATCAAATCAAAGGCCAACCATTGAGTCAAAATGTACGACGAGGTTTCCTCTTCCTGATTGGGCTGGTAGGTGGCTTCACCTGCCTCTACTTTCTTCTTGATGTGTTTTATCTTCGAGGCGCCTTTCTCCTGCTTCCAACCGCTTATGGAGTGATTTTATTTTGCTTGCTGTTAGCGGTAGGAGGGTTACCCACGCTCCCAAAAAAAGAGGCAAAGGCTTCAATGAGCCTGAGTGTTGTTCACCTCGTGATGATTTTTTTCGCCGCATGGTTGCTCATGCCAGGTATCCCTGCCATGATTGGAATAGCACCTTCGCCACCCGATGCGCCCCGAATTGGCTACGGGGCGGACCCGGGGCCTTTTGACACGACAATGACTGTGCATGCTTACGAAATGCCAGTGCAAGTTGACGACGTGATTCTTGCTCAGGAGGAAGACATTGATTTTTCGGTTTACCTCACACTTCCGATCCTTACTGAAGATCTGCCGCTTGAACACATCCCACTTGCCCTTTTGAGTCATGGATGGGGCTATCCTGTGTACGAAGAGTACACCGACTGGATCGAACACCTTTCGGCAAGAGGCATCGCAGTAGCCTTTGTTCAGTACCCGTCTCACATCGATCCTCCGATTCCAGAAGGTCTGGAGGGTGTGGATATCGAGGGCGCCTCAAACTACCCGCATCACGAATACAGAGCGTTGGCCATTGCGTCTGCCCTCGATACTTTGGAACAAGTCGCCCTTGGCGAGGATCGCCACAGCAGCGTGGACACTGCACTCGGGAACGTCAGCGTGAACACCAGCCACCTTTGGATCGGGGGTCACAGCCTCGGCGGAGCCTACACCTTTGTTCAACTCTACGAATCGATGGAGCGCGGGTGGGGCAATGAGACCTTATTCATCGATATCGAATCAGGTTGGACGCGACCAAATCAAATGCATCTCCAGCCGAACCTTTCCAGGATGCCCGAGGATGCGATGGTTCACATCGCTCGTGGTGTTGACGACATGACGGTTGATGCTTGCTACAGCGTGCACCATCAACAGGTGTACGATATGTTGCCCGACGAACACGTGCTTTACATCGAATTACAGAGTGACCTCTATGGATTCCCACGGCTTGTTGGTTCGCATTACTTGCCAACTGATTCGGTGCATGACCGCTTAGCTGACTTTGGGGTTTATCGACGAATTGATGCTCAGGCAGATTGGGTTTTCGCCAGGTCTCAAGGCGACTCCATCACTGAGAACTGGGCATACGCCCATTTGATCGATGGTGAGCAGTTGCGTTCTATGGGTGAGTGGTCTGATGGCACACAAGTGTTGCCACTGCTCGTGTATCAAGACGCATTGAACACCAGCGACAAGTTTGCCTACTGCTCGACTTTCGTAGGCGAGTTGTGAACCCACACAGTTGGCTCGAACGCTCTTTGATTGAGTTTAAAGAGCGCCTCGCTGTCCAAGAGACATGAGCGATGGTGCCCCTGTCCGAACCTCCCTGTATGATGAGCACGTGGCGCTCGATGCAAACTTGGTTGATTTTCACGGATTTGAATTACCAATTTGGTACTCGAACATCAAGCAAGAACACTTGGCAACACGAGCCACAGCAGGCCTCTTTGATGTCTCCCACATGGGGTCGTTCCGATTCACTGGCAACCATGTGAAAGCATGGCTTGAGGGTCTGGCAACTCAAAAGGTGACCGCAATCGCAGCACCACGTTGTGCATACACACACTTTCTTGATGAAGATGGTGTGCTGATCGACGACATGATTTTCGCCGTCGTTTCAGAAACGGAAATCCTAGGCGTTCCAAACGCTTCCATGATTGGTGTGATGTGGGATTGGTTCAATTCACATCTTCCAGCTGATGGGTCAATTGTTCTCGAGAACCTCTCCGACGCCACTTCCATTATGGCCCTTCAAGGCCCGGAATCAAAAACAATTTTGACAAAAGTTTTGGGCGAATCAAACCATGTAGGACGGTTCAAGTGGCAAGCGATCGGTGACAACCCGTTGGGGGTTTCAGGTTCCCTTCAAGGCACTGGTTACACGGGCGAATCAGGATATGAAATCTTTGTACCCAACGATGAGGCTCCAACACTCTGGAGGGCACTCATTGAGGCCGGAGCAGTGCCAGTTGGGCTGGGTGCCAGAGACACGCTTCGACTTGAGAAAGGCTTCTTGCTCTCAGGCGTTGATTTTTGCTGGCCCCCTCTTGCAGAGGGTGAGGATGCTTCCTTCTTAGCTCGTGATTCGTGGGAAACCAACGTACCCTTTGGCCTTGACCTTGAACACGATTTCATCGGGAAACACCGCGTGGTCAGCCACGATGAACATGACGCACGCTGGTGGGGTATTCGCTACACTGAGAAAGGCCCGTTACCACGACCAGGCAAACAAGTGACGCTGGCCGATGGGACCTCGATTGGGGCACTCACATCAGGCGCGCCAGCACCGAGCCTTGACAACCTCGGTATCGGCATAGGGTACTTGCATTCTGTGAAGGAAGGTGATGAAGTGCTCATCGTCGCAAGCCCCCGTAAATCCGTCAAGGCAGTGGTTGTTCGACCACCTTTCCTGTGATCAAAAAAGGCCCTCAAAGGCATTGAGGAAGGCTGAATGTTGTTCTTTTCCGAACTCCTCCAAAGCAATAACCGCTTCTCGTTGAGATAAAAGGGCAGCCGAGAGAGCTTCGCTGTCGTCCCATTTGACCGCCAAACCAAGGCCCTCATTGGTGCATACCTCTCCCATTAAGCAATCCGAATTGACGATGCTTGGTATGCCGAAGGATGCTGCATCAAACATCTTGACCGGTAACGCACCTTGTTTGATGTTGCCACGTTCTGGGGGGTACATTGCGAACATCACATCGACATCCTCCATCAGCGATGGCAAGGTTGAGGCATCAAAGGCTGGATGAAGGTTGAGATGAATCCCAAGTCGGCTTGATTCGTTCAAGAGGTGAGTATGAACGTCCTCAGTAGCAGTCCCATCCCCTGCAATTTTTATGTTCGGGCGCTCGCTCTTTGGAAGAAGTTCGAGGGCTTTTGTGAGCAAGTGGAAACTCTTGATCTCCCGGACTCGTCCGATATAGGCGACGGTCCATTCGGTGTTTGGAATCACTTTTTGCCTTCGCTCAACTTCTTCAGGACGGTTTTCAACCACAATGGAATCCACCTTTTGTTCGGACAAATATTCTCTGAACCCTGGAAACATTCCACCCTTTGCTGCACCCGAACTCGTAATGACAAGATCTGATTTTTTTATTCGTTGCAGGTTGCGTTTTTCCAACCTATGAGCGATTGCCCTGCGAACCAGTGAGTTTGGGCGGCCCATCATGACCCATGTGTGCTGAAGGTCATGCATATCAAAAATCAAGATGCACCCCGCTTTCGACTTCAATTTCACTCCGATTTCGAGGGTATCCGCATCGTGGCAGTACACGCAATCAGGAGGGTTGTTGGCTAAAGATGACGTCACGGTTTTTCTAAAAGCCCGAAGACCAGAAACGGTCTTCCATTTTGCACCATATGAAAACACTCCAATGTGATAGCGCATGATTCGCACCCCATCATCAATTTCACTCATTGGGGAGCCTTGGGTTCTGTCGAAGGCGTGAATGGTCACATTGTGTCCGTTTTTGGCCAATAACTTGGCACTGCGTAGCACCCTCGGATCTGGAGAACAGGCATTGGTAACCACCATTGCAACGCTCGCCATGGAATTCCCATACCACCCGAGAACATGAGGTATTCGGCGTTTGAATCCCTGAGGCCCAAAGGGCGATTATTATGGCCGTTCCGCGCTCAGTTTATACTACACCCAAGTCCGAGGTTAGATTGCTATGGTTGACCAACTCCCAAATCTGGGCCGCGAGGCCGAAATGCTTGCCACCATGGGGATGTCCTCAATGGAAGACTTGTTCTCTGATATTCCTGAGGAAGTTCGTATGAAAGGAACCCTTCCACTTCGGGGCCCACAATCCGAAGAAGAGATCATTGCTGATGCACGCCGTTTGCTTGGCTCAAACGTTGCTCTTGGCGATCGAGTGTCCTTCCTCGGAGCTGGACTGTACAGAAATTACGTCCCGGCGTCCGTGTTCCAACTGATCACTCGGGGTGAATTCCTCACTTCATACACGCCCTACCAACCTGAAGTCAGTCAGGGCATGCTCCAAGCCATGTGGGAATTCCAAACGCTCATCTCGGAACTTGTTGGGTTGCCGATTGCGAATCTGTCCCTCTATGACGGCTCGACGGCAGCGGCCGAAGCCATCACCTGCTCGGTTCGAGTTCACGGGCGAAAAGCCACTCAGAAGAACACAGTTTACGTTTCAGAACTGACACCGCCCGATCGCCTGTCGGTCATGGAAAATTACTGTCAAGGTGCAGAAATTCAGATCAAAATGCTGAGGCATAACCCAGACGGTACGGTGAATTTGTCCTCTGCGCAAGAGGCTGCAGGTTCCTGCGGTATTTACGTCGAACAACCCAATCCTCTCGGCGTTCTCGATGGTGGACTTCCATTGCTCAAGGAGATCGTAGGTGAGCACACAGCACTGATTGTTGCGGTTCAACCAATTTCCCTCGGTCTTGTTGAAGCCCCTGGCGCTTATGGCGCTGATATTGTTGTAGGTGAAGGCCAACCGCTTGGCAGTCCGATTACAGGTGGAGGCCCAATTTACGGTATCTTCGCCTGCAGTAAACCATACCTTCGATTGATGCCAGGCCGAATTGTCGGTCGGAGCATCGATGTCGACGGTAAGGAAGCATACTGCCTCACTCTGTCAACTCGGGAGCAACATATTCGCCGTCACCGTGCAACTTCCAATATTTGCACCAATGAAACGCTCATCGCTTTGATGGGGGCCATGCACATGTCACTTTTGGGTCCAGAAGGCCTGCATGATTTGGCCGTTCGCAACATGGCAGCGTGCGAACTCGGGAAGCGAAAGATTTCTGCGATCGCTGGAGTTTCATTGCCCCACGCTTCAAGCCATCATTTCCAAGAATTTGTCGTCGAACTTCCCGGCAGCGCCAGCGACTGTTTGTCGTACTTGGACAGCGTCGGAATCGTCGGCGGCTTTGACCTCGCACGATGGTATGCTGACCGTCCAAACTGGCTTCTCGTCTCTTTTACCGACCAAACTCGGGCCAATGAGATTGAGTTGCTCGCAGCACATATGGAAGTATGGGCATCTCATCAGGGGGTGAGTGCATGAGCCACCTGTTCGACCACCACGGCGCTCCCGGCCAAGGGTATTCACAACCCGCTCCAGTGCTCCCAGCATCGGAAATTAGCGTGCCTTCTTCGCTTGTTCGAAAGCAAGCACCTCGCTGGCCTCGAATTTCAGAACCGGAAATGGTTCGCCATTACACATGGCTGTCCAAGCGCAACTTTGGTATCGATACCGGGTTTTACCCACTCGGTTCTTGCACCATGAAACACAACCCAAGGATCAACGAAGTCATCGCTCAACTGCCTGGTATTGCGGACATTCACCCGCATCAGCCAGAGCATCATCTGCAAGGCTTGCTCTCCATCTATCACGAAATGCAACACATGTTGGAAATCTGTGCGGGCATGGATCAAGTGACCTTACAACCTGTAGCAGGGGCGCAAGGTGAATTTACTGCAGTTCGTTGCGTTCAGGAATACTTCCGCTTGCGCGGTGAAGACCAACGTACCAAAGTGATCGTTCCAGACTCTGCCCACGGTACAAATCCAGCAAGCGCCGCTATGTGCGGTTTTGAAATCGTTGAAATCCCAAGTCGAGTTGACGGGCGAATTGACCTCGATGCACTCAGAGCAGTTGCAGATGAAACGACTGCAGTGATGATGATCACCAATCCAAACACCCTTGGGTTGTTTGAGGCAGACATCGTTGAGGCATCAGCAATTGTTCATGGTGTGGGCGGTCAAATGTACTACGACGGGGCGAATTTCAACGCCATTCTCGGCATCACTTCACCTGGTTTGATGGGCTTTGATGCGGTGCACTTCAACCTGCACAAGACCTTCAGTCAACCACACGGTGGTGGAGGGCCAGGTTCTGGTCCAATCGGTGTCAAGGCTCATCTGGCCGAGTTTTTACCCGGCCCGATTGTCAAGAAGCGCCCAATCATGGGTGATGAATCCAAGCACGCAATCGAGGACATGTGGTATGGCTGGTACCAACCGACACACAGCATCGGGAAAGTTCAGCAGTGGCACGGGAATGCCGGTGCAGTCATTCGATGCTGGGCGTATTATCGTCGATACGGCAATGGACTGAAGACCATGTCTGAGCATGCGGTTTTGAATGCAAATTACCTTCGCCATGCACTGCACAGAGAAGCAGAAGCAGCCGGCGTCTCTGACATGATCGTCGATGGTGCGGAAACCGATGTTGCAAAACACGAGTTCACCATTTCGCTTGGTCCGGCTAAGGAAAGCCATGGCATTTCCGCTATGGATGTTGCAAAGGGCTTGCTTGATATGGGGTACATGGCACCAACCGTTTACTTCCCCCTCGTTGTGCCTGAATGCATGATGATTGAGCCAACCGAAACTGAAAGCAAAGAAACACTAGATACCTTTGCAGAGGATTTCGCTAAGGTCCTCCAGGTGGATGCTGAAACCCTCCATGCGGCTCCAATCACCACGCCAGTTCGACGTGTGGATGAAGTGTATGCAGCTCGCAATTTGTGCCTGCGTCATCCCTACGATGATTGAGTTGCAAGCGAATGCGTAAATACGCCAAGCGATTGGCGAGGGTATGGAACTGCGTGACTTCTCGAAAAGGGGATGGACGCGAGTCAAGATCGAATCCCGTGCTGGGGTCGCCTTGTTTCCAATGGCGTGGGGGCTGCTCCCACTGGCCTTTGGTTGGCTGATGTGGTTCACCGGGACCAACATCGATTTGATTCCCTATGTTGGTGTCGCAGCAATGTTGTTGGTGCTCATGGGTGGATTAGCCGGTCTCTCTTCCCGAATGGGGGCGTTGGGTGCGACTCGAGTTGGAATCGGTTTGTTTTGTGTCGCTTTTTCAATCGTCGCATGGGCTCTTGTCGCACAAGGGAACATTCCCGAAGTCGGTGGGCTTGTGTTTTCTTCACTGGCTGTCGTCGCACTCGTGAAGGGGTTAGATGTCGTGTTCAAAGATGGTGGGTACGTGTTCCAACGCCCTTGGAACCCCAAGGTTCGTCTGCCAGTGGACGCCCTGCTTGGCTGGGACATCAAGACCACCCGCTTCGACCAACAAGCCATGGCCTCGAAACGCTTCGCCTCGAATCAATTTGTCACAATATATGGGCGGATTGTCGAAAAAGAACCTTTTCTTTGCTTTGATCTCTTAGGGTGTAAAGACAAGACTGAGTTCCAATCGCTGAACTTTGACATTGATCTTGATGGCTTTGAAGAAGCAATGTCTGATGCGGAAGAATGAAGTTTTTCAGGGCCCAAAAAGCAGATTTCTCAAGAGGCATCTTGATGAACCACCCGCGCCGGGGTGGATGCATGGATGTTACCATACTCTTGGGCTCGTCTTCTGACCTTCCGATTGCCGAAAAATGTACGAAAATACTCGACCACTTTAGCGTGAGCTACCAACTTCGTGTTGCAAGCGCTCATCGCTCCCCAGTGTTCGTTGAAGAAATCATCAACCAAGCAGAGGCAGATGGCTGCCAATTGTTCATCGCTATGGCAGGTCTTGCTGCAGCACTTCCCGGTGCGGTTGCAGCATTGACAACAAAACCTGTGATCGGTGTGCCTTGCGGCGGTCGTGTTCCATATGACTCACTTCTTTCCATCGTTCAATTGCCACCTGGCGTCCCCGCTGCTACTGTTGGTGTGGATCGAGGTGACAATGCCGGCTACCTTGCCACTCAAATTCTCGCCCTCAAGAACCCAGACTATGCGGCTGCTTTGAAGCAAAACAAACTTGACCAAATTGCAAGGGTCAAGGCTCAAGACGCAGAAGTCAATGGGGGACAGTGAATGTTTGATACCTCGGAATTTATCGAGGAATCCATCGTAAACCTCCGCAACACCATCGACGACATTGCCATCATCGCATGTTCTGGCGGTGTTGATTCCACTGTCGCTGCAGTGATTGCCAATCAGGCGGTCGGGGACATGCTGCACTGTGTGTACGTCGATACCGGCTTTATGCGTAAAGGTGAAACTGAGGAAATTGAAGCCCTCCTTTCCGCTCAAGGCATCAAGAATCTGGTGACTGTCAAAGCAGCTGATCGCTACTTTGAGGCCCTCAAAGGTGTGACTGAACCTGAACAAAAGCGCAAGGTCATCGGTGAATTATTCATACGAATTTTTGAAGACGAGCAGGAAAAAGTAGGTGCAAAGTACCTCGTTCAAGGCACCATTGCTCCAGATTGGATCGAATCAGGCGGCGGTGTTCGTGACACCATCAAGTCACACCACAACGTTGGAGGCTTGCCAGAGGACATGACGCTCACTGTTGTCGAACCATTGCGTGACTTGTACAAGGATGAAGTACGGGATTTGGCTCGAGCCCTCGAAATCAACGTCGCAGAGCGTCAACCGTTCCCTGGTCCCGGATTGGCGGTTCGCACCCTTGGTGAACTCACTCCAGAGCGCGTGGCCGTAGTTCGTGAAGCATGTGCCATTGTCGAAGAAGAATTTGAAGCGGCAGCAGCTGAAGGGAAAATGGAAATTCCGTGGCAATATTTTGCTGCGCTTCTCCCCGTTCGTAGCGTCGGTGTCCACGGTGATGTCCGAGCTTACGGTGAAACTATTGTGGTCCGTGCAGTTCAGTCAATGGACGGTATGTCCGCTCGTTACTCCGAAATTCCACACAGCATTCTGCAGAAGATCAGCACACGAATCACCAACACCGTGAAAGGGGCAGTCAACCGTGTGGTGTACGACATTACTCACAAGCCTCCTGGCACAATTGAGTGGGAATGAACCTCAAGGGTTTGAAATTACGCCGATTGAGGGGTTCGAACCCTCGACCTTGGGATTAACAGTCCCACGCTCCACCAGCTAAGCTAAATCGGCATCGTTGGCCAATCGCCTCCCCTTTATGACGGCTTCGGGCATTCCACTCT
>MDSV01202072.1_pt1 | contig 11423 bp, 11 predicted proteins | sample 810851 | NCBI WGS metagenome assembly MDSV01 (sample SAMN05326640, study PRJNA326480) | marine metagenome | isolation source: seawater | place: Atlantic Ocean: North East | collected 2012 | reverse complement strand
CTGTATTTCCAGAAAGCCTCCAGAAACGTAGAAGACTTCCTCTTCGCCGCTTTCCAGTATCAGCTTAACCGGACCAGGAATAATTGCAGTGAGTAGGGGTGCATGGCCTGGAGCAATTCCAAGATCCCCTAAGGAGCCAGCAGCGATAACCATTTGCACCCGGCCAGAGAAAATACTCTTTTCAGCGCTTACGATGTCACAGTGCATTGTTGTGGCCATGTTTGTTTGCCTCGTTAACCTATGACTCTTTCATTACTAAAGAGTTTTCGCTTTCTCTATTGCTTCTTCTATAGTACCTACCATACTGAATGCTTGCTCAGGCAGGTGGTCATATTCACCATCTAGAATCGCCTTGAATCCAGCGATTGTGTCTTTAAGGGACACATACTTTCCTGGCGCATTAGTAAATATCTCAGCTACTGTAAACGGCTGTGATAAGAATTGGGAAATTCGACGAGCGCGATAAACCGTTTGCTTGTCATCATCTGACAGTTCATCCATACCCAAAATAGCAATAATATCTTTTAGTTCTTTATAGCGCTGCAATACAGTTTGAACACCGTTGGCAACATCATAGTGCTCCTGGCCAATTACCAATGGGTCTAGTTGCCGCGATGTAGAATCCAATGGATCAACAGCTGGATAGATGCCAAGCGAGGCAATATCACGAGAAAGGACAACTTTTGCGTCCAAGTGGGCGAACGTTGTTGCCGGTGATGGGTCAGTCAAGTCATCTGCCGGTACATAGACCGCCTGAATTGAAGTAATTGAACCATCCTTCGTTGATGTGATTCTTTCTTGTAAGGCGCCCATTTCTTCTGCCAATGTTGGCTGATATCCCACCGCTGATGGCATACGCCCCAACAATGCTGATACTTCAGTGCCTGCCAGTGTGTAACGATAAATGTTGTCGATAAAAAGAAGTACATCTTTGCCATCATCACGGAATTTTTCTGCCATGGTTAAACCTGATAAAGCAACACGAAGGCGGTTGCCAGGCGGCTCATTCATCTGCCCATAAACCATGGACACCTTACTTTCGCCCTCTAGGTCGATAACCTTAGATTCTTGCATCTCGTGGTAAAAATCGTTCCCCTCACGAGTACGTTCACCCACACCGGCAAAAACTGATAATCCACTGTGCTCCGTAGCGATATTGTTAATCAATTCCATCATGTTTACGGTTTTACCTACGCCCGCGCCACCGAACAACCCCACTTTACCGCCTTTCGCGAAAGGGCAAATCAAATCGATAACTTTAATACCAGTTTCGAGCAGCTCGTTAGTGGTTGCGAGCTCTTCATACGTTGGGGCTTTACGATGAATGGGCATGCGTTCTTGCTCGCCGATTGGACCTCGTTCATCAATCGGTCGACCTAACACATCCATGATTCGGCCCAATGTTTCAGCGCCAACTGGGACTGATACTGGTGCACCAGTATCCTGCACCACAAGTCCACGGCTCAACCCTTCAGTACTTCCTAAGGCAATCGTGCGCACGACACCATCGCCCAGTTGTTGCTGGACTTCCAATGTAATCTCTGTGTCGTCGACAGTTAGAGCGTCATAAACCTGAGGCACATTCTCTCGCTCAAACTCTACGTCTATAACTGCTCCAATAATTTCTACGATTCGACCGCTGCTCATCTTCGGTTCCTCAATCTCTTCTATTCAAATGTTCAATGTTATAAAACTAAGTTCGCTAAACTGCCGCTGCACCACCAGCAATTTCAGAAAGTTCCTGAGTAATCGCTGCCTGTCTAGCTTTGTTATAGACAAGCCCAAGCTCTTCAATAAGATCACCAGCATTATCTGATGCGCTCTTCATAGCGATCATTCTTGCCGCTTGCTCACAGGCATTATTTTCAACTACTGCCTGATAAACCTGGGATTCAATAAAGCGGAGCAATAGACCGTCCAGCAGTTCTTTTGCGTCGGGCTCATAAAGGTAATCCCAATGATGATGCAAACCTTCATCTTCCGATGCCTGCAAGGGCAATAACTGATTGACGACCGGCGTATGCGTCATAGTGTTTACGAAATCATTACTAACTATCATCAGCTGATCAATGTCGCCGTTATCAAACTTGTCTAGCATGATTTTCACCGCGCCAATTACATCTTCAACTTCAGCGGAATCACCTATGTCTCGCACTGACGCGACTACGTTGCCACCAAAGTTATTGAAAAATGTTGCCGCTCGCGCACCAATTGAGCAGATATCAATCTCAACATTTTTCTCTGACCATTCCCGCATCGATGCCACAGTTGTTTTAAATGCGTTAATGTTGAGGCCACCACATAAGCCACGGTCAGTTGAAATAACGATGTAGCCTACTCTTTTGACGTCACGAGTATTAAAGTATTGGTGACGGTATTCAGGCGATGAATTCGCAATGTGCCCAATAACGGAACGAATCCGATGGGCATAAGGTTTACCCAGTTTCATTCTGTCCTGGGCTTTACGCATCTTGCTCGCCGAAACCATTTCCATGGCTTTAGTGATCTTCTGAGTATTTTTAATACTCGCGATCTTGGTGCGTATTTCTTTTCCACCAGCCATATACTAGCTCTCTTTAATCTCTGAATTAATTAGCATACTTAAAAGTGCTATCCGGCACCTACCAAGTCTGCGTCGCCTTAAATTCTTCTAACGAAGATTTGAATTCAGCTTCGATCTCATCATCGTATCCGCCAGTATCGTTAATCTTAGCCAATAGGTCTCCGTGCTCGCTGTTCATATACGCGAGTAAAGCAGCCTCAAAATCGAGTACTTTGTTGAGTTCGATATCTTCTAAATAGCCTTCGTTAGCCGCATAAAGAGAAACTCCCATCTCCGCAATAGAAAGCGGTGCATACTGCTTTTGCTTCATTAATTCTGTAACTCGTTGGCCGTGCTCTAACTGCGCGCGAGTGGCATCATCAAGATCAGAAGCAAATGCCGCAAACGCTGCTAGCTCCCGATAGCTCGCTAGTGCTATACGAATCCCGCCACCTAGCTTCTTAATAATCTTGGTCTGCGCTGCACCACCTACCCTAGATACTGAGATACCCGGGTTCATAGCAGGGCGGATGCCTGAATTGAATAAATCAGTTTCGAGGAATATTTGCCCGTCAGTAATGGAAATTACGTTAGTCGGTACGAACGCCGAAACATCACCGGCCTGGGTTTCAATGACTGGCAAAGCAGTTAGAGATCCGGTCTTTCCTTTAACTTTACCTTCAGTAAATTTTTCTACGTAGTCAGCGCTCACTCTCGCTGAACGCTCCAAAAGACGGGAGTGCAAGTAGAAAACATCTCCTGGATAAGCTTCACGGCCTGGGGGCCTACGAAGTAAAAGAGAGATTTGGCGATAGGCCCAAGCCTGTTTGGTTAAGTCGTCATAGATAATCAAGGCATCCTCACCACGATCACGATAATACTCACCCATGGAACAGCCGGAATAAGGCGCAATGAATTGCATAGAAGCTGGGTCAGATGCTGACGCTGCAACCACAATTGTGTATTCCATCGCACCATGTTCTTCCAGCTTCTGCACAACGTTGGCAATGGAGCTGGCTTTTTGGCCTACAGCGACATAAACACATTTAACGCCCTTGCCTTTTTGGTTAATGATGGTATCGATGGCGACGGCTGTTTTACCAACTTCTCGGTCACCAATAATTAATTCTCTCTGGCCACGCCCGATTGGCGTCATGGAATCGATAGACTTTAGTCCCGTTTGTACAGGCTCCGCCACACCCTGCCTAGCAATTACGCCAGGTGCCACTTTTTCTACAGCGTCCGTTAGTTTAGCTTCAACCGGTCCTTTTCCATCGATTGGTTTGCCGAGGGCATCAACAACCCGGCCTTCTAATTCTGGCCCAACTGGCACTTCCAAGATTCTGCCAGTACATTTACAAGATTGTCCTTCTTTTAATGCCAGGTAGTCGCCAAGCACTACAGCACCAACGGAATCTCTTTCAAGGTTCAAGGCCATCCCATAAATCCCGCCCTCGAACTCAATCATCTCGCCATACATTACGTCAGCGAGTCCATGAATTCGGATAATTCCGTCCATAACACTGACGATAGTGCCTTCGTTTTTTGCTTGAACAGACACATCGAGACTCTCGATACGCTGTTTAATGATTTCACTGATTTCAGATGGGTTCAGTTGTTGCATCTTTATTTCCTATTCTCCCAGCAGTTCAGGACTGCTTCCTGACCCGTTCAGGAATTAATTGATTCTGCTAACTTGGTCAACTTCCCGCGCACAGAACTATCTATTACTGTGTCACCGGCTCTTATAACTGCGCCGCCCAGTAATGACTGATCGACTTTTGTTGCCAGATTTATTTCGCGCTCTAATCTTGACCGAAGAGAATTCGCCAGCTTTTCTGCAATGTCTGAACTGATCTCGAAAGCTGTCGTGATCTCGACGTCTACTGATTTTTCCTGATTGGCTTTCAGGATTTCATAAAGCGCAGCGATCTCTGGAAGCAAAACTAAGCGCTTGTTTTCTGCCAATAATCGAATAAAATTTTGGCCCTTGCTGTTTAAATCATCACCACAAACTTCGATCAAGGCTTTAGCTATTTGCTCATTAGAGAGAGAAGGGTCAGATAACACTGAGCTCACTGACGCTTGCCCTGCAACTGCAGCTGATAAGCCAAGCATTGCCGACCATTCCTCTAAAGCGCTGTCCTGACGAGCCGTTTGGAAAGCAGCTTTGGCATAAGGTCTAGCTAGTGTGGTTGATTCGGCCATAACAATTCTTGGTTAGTGGTGATTAAAGCTCGGAAGCAAGTTTGTTTAACATCTCTTCGTTTGCCGCCTGATCTATAGAGCCTTCAAGAATTTTCTCTGCGCCAGCGATAGCAATCGCAGAAACTTGAGCACGTAAGGCCTCTTTTGCTCTATTAACTTCTTGCTCGATTTCTGCGTTAGCGCCGGCAATGATGCGCTGGCCTTCTTCACGCGCTTGCACTTTTGCCTCATCAACAATTTGAGCAGCACGTTTGTTGGCTTGATCGATAATCGACGCAGCGTCACCTTTTGCTTCGGTAAGCTGCTCTGCAGATTTTGCTTGAGCTGACTCTAAATCTTTTTGTGCTCGATTTGCAGCTTCAAGACCGTCGGCTATTTTCTTTTTGCGCTCTTCGAGCACATTAGCAAATAGAGGCCAAACGTAGTTCTTACAGAACCAAAGGAAGAAGCCCATTGCGATAATTTGGCCAATGAATGTAGCATTAAAATTCACGTTGTTCTCTCCCTCTTAAGCATTCTTCAGCCAGCTAGCGTGGCTAAGAAGGGGTTGGCAAATGTAAACCACATGCCAATGCCAATGCCAATCATGGTTACGGCATCGATAAGGCCGGCCACAAGGAACATCGATCCCTGTAATTTGGGTGCTAACTCGGGCTGACGCGCGGAGCCTTCTAGGAATTTTCCTCCTAAAATACCAAAACCAATCGCCGTGCCTAATGCGCCCATGCCCAACACAAGCAATACGCCTAGTGCTGTGAAAGCCAATATCATTTCCATCATTTCCTCCAGGTTTTCTTCAGTTCAGAGTGTTTAGCAAAATTAGTGATGCGGTTTCTCATGTGCTGCATTGAGATACACAATGGTTAGCATCATGAATACAAAAGCTTGCAGCGGAATAACCAATATATGGAAAACCGCCCAAACAAAGTGTGCTGGTAGTTGCCAATATCCCAACATTGACGCGATTAGCAGGAATAATAATTCTCCTGCATAAAGATTTCCAAAAAGCCGCAAACCAAGCGAAATAGGTTTTGCAAATAGTGTTGGTACTTCGATAATTAGATTGAATGGCATCATCCATTTCCCAAATGGATGAAAAGCGAGTTCGCTCAAAAAACCACCAATTCCCTTGTTTTTAATGCTGTAATAAATAATAAGCAAAAAAACAAACACCGACATGCCCATTGTGATATTTGGGTCTGTGGTAGGGACGATCTTGAAAGGAGCATGCTCAAAACCAAACACTACCGCGGCGAAAATTTCGAATCCTTTTGTGATTAAGTCGACAGGCACCAAGTCCATGGTGTTCATCAAAAGAATCCAGAAAAATAAAGTAAGACACAGAGGCCCTATTAAGTCATTTTTATAATTAAATCCTTCCGAAACGCGGGCATCGACAAATTCGAAAACAGCCTCGACAAAATTCTGTATTCCAGAAGGAGCGTCAACTGTCGCTCTTTTGCCAACAGACCGGAAAAAAAGCAGGAAAGCTGCACCAAGAAAAATTGACCAACCGAGAGTGTCAACATTCACTGCCCAGAAACCCATCTCCATAGCTTCTTCAGGCGTATGGGCAAAACCCCAATGACCGTCTACCTTGCCAAAGGTTAAAAAAGACAAATGGTGGTTGATGTATTCTTGAACTGTCTGTTCTGCGGCTGCTTCTGCCATTTAATATTCGCTCTAACTCGCGTTATAAACTAATCAGTAAACTTACTTCAGTTCCACTGATTTTTCGTTGCTTTTTTCACTGGTTGGACTATAGCTAATAAGTCCAGACATCATCACGCCGACAAAGTGGGTTGTAATAAACCCAAGTATCAGTGCGAGTTCACTTAAATTAGTAATCAATGTGAAGCTTAGGGCAAAAAGCACAATGGTTATTGCAATCTTGCCGAGCTCCCCTTTTATAAAACTCTTTACAACCTTATCTGCATTCCGGGCACCCTGATACTTGAATGCTTGTAATACAAAATAGCTGTTAGGCAAAGCACTTATCAGACCCCCCAGCAAAGCTGAATAGGCCGTGACGCTGCCTGAAAACAACAGAGAAATGGCGGTAATAAAGGCTGTCGCGATTAACTGTGCGACTATAACTTTATAAACTGGAGGGGGTCTTAGATTATTCACGAAGATCGCTTTCTAAATTAGCTTCTCGTTCCAGCCCAGAACCCTAAAAACACCCATTATAAACTTCTGTTGTTATGGCGGTGATCACCAAAGCACGCGCATTATAGGGGCTTTACAAGGCTGGATCAACCGCCCTTCAATAACAATTAAAACAGAGCGAAAAGAGGAAAAATTCTCGAGGGGAAGTCGAATGGCTTCCACTGATTTGGCTTACTTTATATGGGATAAAATTCCATCTAGCTCATCCAGGCTATTATATTTAACCACCAATTTGCCTTTGCCCTTGGCCGTATGCTGAATCATTACTTTCGTGCCGAGCTTTCCCTCGAGATTTTCTTCAAGGTTTTTGATGTCTGCGTCGATAGCCCCGCCCTTATTTGTAGTCCCACCACCAGCGACCAAGCGCCGAACTAGCGACTCTGTCTGCCGCACAGATAAACCACGTCCAACAACTGTCCGGGCAGCAGCTGCTTGTTGTAGGTCTGGCAATGACAATAAAGCTCTAGCATGTCCCATTTCAAGGTCGCCATGCTCCAGCATTCTTCGTGCGTCAATATGCAGCCCAATAAGTCTAAGCAAGTTTGTAACCGTAGCGCGAGACTTACCTACCGCATCAGCAACCTCTTGCTGGGTAAGTTCAAACTCATCCTGCAGACGCTTCAACGCCATGGCCTCTTCAATTGGGTTTAGGTTCTCCCGCTGGATATTTTCAATCAACGACATGGCGATAGCCGCTTCATCGCCAACCGGCTTAATAATGGCCGGAATTTTATCAAGCCCGGCTATTTGGCTTGCCCTCCAACGTCGTTCGCCAGCTATTATTTCGTATTTATCCGAAGAAAGAGGGCGAATGACAATTGGTTGCATAACGCCTTGGCTCTTAATTGATGCTGCAAGTTCTTGGAGCGCTTCCTCGTGCATATCAGTTCGAGGCTGGTATTTACCGCGCTGGATAAGGTCAATTGGAATATTTTTAAGGTCGCCGTCTTTATCTTCTGACGCTGGCGCTGACTGCTGGTGTTCGGTCTGCTTTCCCAGCAAATTGGCCATTGCCTGGGTACTGCCAGTGGATAAAAGTGCATCTAGGCCTTTGCCTAGCTTCTTTTTATCGTTCATTTTTCACCTGAGCTCTAATCCTGCCATGCCTGTTTGGTTTTAACTCGATACCGCAGCAGCAGCTTCGTCGTGTCTTCTCAATAGCTCACCAGCCAATGCTAGATAGGCAATTGCACCGCGTGACTGTTTATCGTATTTAATCGCAGGCTTTCCATAACTGGGTGCTTCTGCAAGGCGAATGTTGCGAGGTACTACCGTTCGATAAACAATATCACCGAAATAGTTAAAAAGCTGACCATTCACTTCGCTTGTAAGCTTGCTACGAGGATCGTACATGGTGCGCAATATACCCTCAATTTTTAGGCTTGGGTTTAGACGGTCTCTAATTGCACTAATGGTGTCCATTAAAGCGGACAATCCTTCTAAGGCGTAATACTCGCACTGCATAGGAATCACTACACCATCAGCAGCCACGAGGGCATTAACTGTGAGCATGTTCAGTGAGGGCGGGCAATCCACTACAATATAATCATAGGTGTCTCTAACACTGTCGATAATAGATCGTAGTCGTACTTCGCGGTCATCCCCGGTCATCAGGTCAATTTCAGCCGCTACTAAATCGCCGTTAGCAGGCAATAAGTCATACCCAGCATCTGGACGTAATAGAACGTTCTCTATTTTTTCTCTCTCTGAAAGCAAATCATAGACGGAGAGCGACAAGTTCGATTTATCAACACCTGATCCTGTAGTCGCATTTCCCTGTGGATCTAAATCGATCAACAAGACATTCTTTCGTGTGACGTTTAACGATGCAGCTAGGTTGACGGAGGTGGTAGTTTTTCCCACTCCTCCTTTTTGATTGGCAATTGCTAATACTTTGCCCACGGCGTTAATCCACTAATTTGAGTTGACTTCAAAAAGACCTACCATTGTTGATCAGCTTTTGCGTTACTTTTTCCGACCCACTTGAATGAGGTGGCGTTCGGAACTCTCGCCAGGTACAGGAAGTTTAACACTATCCAACACGATAAATTCTTCTGGTAAACGGCTAATTTCTTCGTCAGGAAACTTTCCCTTCATAGCTAAGAGTTTACACTCTTGTGATATTAAATGCTGAGATTTGATTACAATATCTTCTAAAGAACCAAAAGCTCTGCAAGTCACCATATCAATTCGGTAGGGGCTTTGGTAGTTCTCTATGCGACAATTTTCAATCACTGCGTTATTCAAGTCGAGCTTGGTTTTTACCTGGAACAAAAACCGAGTTTTCTTGCCATTGCTGTCAAGTAAGGTGAATTTTTGATGAGGCTTGAAAATTGCGAGTGGTATGCCGGGAAATCCTGCACCGGTCCCAATATCTAAAGTTTGTTTTACGTTAACAAAATTGAAAATTAACAGGCTATCAAGGACATGTTTTTCAACTAAAACATCAATATCCGAATCAGCAACTAAATTGTATTTTTGATTCCATTTTTTTAAGAGACCCAGATAAATCTTAGTTTTTTCAAGTTGAGAAGATTGATACTCGATTTCTAATTTATCTAAGCCGCGCTGCAGGATGTTTAGGTAGTCGGAGTCCACGATGGTCAAATTAGAAAAAAGAACGCTAGCTAGCTTTTCTCTTAAGGACCTGGTGTTTTTTAAGATAAATTAGTAGCAAGGAGATAGCGGCAGGAGTCATGCCGGGTATACGCGATGCCCTGCCTATGTTTTCCGGTCTTGCTGTATTGAGTTTTTGTCGCAACTCATTCGACAATCCTGGCATTTCTGAATAATCGAAACCTTCTGGAAGTGCCGTGTTTTCTTGCTTCTTGAGACGCTGTATCTCTTCTTCCTGGCGATCAATATAGCCTTGGTATTTTAATTGGATTTCAACTTGTTGTTTTGCCTGATATTCCACAGAGTTTATTTCGACATCAGTTGCTGTTTTCTTCGTTGCTTGCATCAATGGTTTATAACTGACCCCTGGTCTGGCTAATAAATCAGCAAGAGAGTATTCGCGAGATATAGGTTTTTCTAACAACCGGTTCACCCGCTCTGCTTCAGATGTATTTGGTTGTATCCATTGGGTTCTGAGCACGTTTAGTTCTTTTTCAATGCGTTCTCGTTTCTCACAATGTTGGCGCCACCTTTTTTCACACACCAATCCTAAGCCATATCCTATTTCGGTTAGTCGCAAGTCTGCATTGTCCTCTCGTAAGGTAAGTCGATATTCAGCTCGAGAAGTAAACATACGGTAAGGTTCATTTGTCCCTGACGTAATTAGGTCATCAACCAAAACACCTAAGTAGGCTTGATCTCTGCGAGGGCACCACGAATCTTTTCCTTGAACCGATAGGCCAGCGTTTAAGCCTGCCAATAAACCCTGAGCCGCCGCTTCTTCATAGCCTGTAGTGCCATTAATTTGCCCAGCGAAGTAAAGGCCATTTACAAATTTAGTTTCTAGAGAATAGTGCAGGTCTCTTGGGTCGAAGAAATCATATTCGATCGCATAGCCTGGCCTAGTAATGTGAGCATTTTCAAAACCCTTGATATGACGGACCATATCGATCTGCGTATCGTAAGGCAAGCTGGTTGATATACCGTTTGGGTAAAGCTCATTCGTTTCAAGCCCTTCCGGTTCAACAAAAATTTGGTGCGATTTTTTGTCTGCAAAGCGCATCACCTTATCCTCTATAGAAGGACAATACCGTGGGCCCATTCCTTCGATCACCCCGGTGTACATTGGCGAACGATCCAGGCCACGACGAATGATGTCGTGGCATCTCTCATTGGTTGAAGTGATATGACAATTTATTTGCTTGGGGTGATCAGATTGAGAACCTAAAAACGACATCACTGGGACAGGAGTATCTCCCGCTTGAGTTTGCATTACAGAGAAATCAACTGATCTTGCATCAATGCGCGGCGGTGTTCCAGTTTTTAGTCGATCAACTCGAAAAGGTAATTCTCGCAATCGGTTAGCAAGTGCGATTGAAGGTGGATCACCCGCCCTGCCGCCGGCACTGTTTTTCATGCCAATGTGAATTTTACCACCAAGAAATGTACCAGTGGTTAAAACAACTTTAGGTGCTCTTACCTCAAGACCCATCTGTGTTTTAACACCACAAACGCTTCCCGACTCAATTATTAAATCATCAACTGCTTGTTGGAATATGCTTAGGTTGTTTTGCTGTTCCAAAATCTTACGAATGGCAGCTTTATAGAGAACTCTGTCAGCCTGAGCGCGAGTTGCTCGCACTGCCGGCCCTTTGCTTGCATTTAAAATGCGAAATTGAATCCCCGCGTAATCTACAGCCTGTGCCATAGCGCCACCCAGTGCATCTATTTCTTTTACCAAGTGACTTTTACCAATTCCCCCTATGGCTGGATTACAAGACATCTGCCCCAAAGTTTCAATACTGTGAGTAATCAACAAGGTTTTTACCCCTTGGCGAGCAGCAGCAAGTGCTGCCTCGGTACCGGCATGGCCGCCGCCGACTACGAT
>MDSV01200470.1_pt1 | contig 11423 bp, 7 predicted proteins | sample 810851 | NCBI WGS metagenome assembly MDSV01 (sample SAMN05326640, study PRJNA326480) | marine metagenome | isolation source: seawater | place: Atlantic Ocean: North East | collected 2012 | reverse complement strand
TTTTCTTTCAATTCCTACGTTGGGAGCAGTGTCATCTTATGGACTATATGAAATATTAAGTTCTGAAAATATTAATTTTTCTCTACTAAACCTTATTTCTGTTTTCTTTTCTTTTATATTTTCTTATCTTACTATAAAATATTTTTTAAACTTTGTTAAAAGTTTCAATTTAAATGTTTTTATTTTTTACAGAGTTTCCCTAGGTATAGTTATTTTAATATTTGCTTATTTATAAAAAAAAACTTAATATGAGTAAAATAAAAATAACTAAAATAAAAAATAAAATTACAGCTTTTTCTAAAGATAAATTAATTAAGTATTTCATAGTTAAAATTTAAAGGTTTGGTTTATATTTTTTAAGTATATATAGACTTATAATAATTTGAATGCTTAATAAAGAAAGATTATATCTTGGTAAAATAAAAAAAAATGAAAATAAACCTATATTTGCTAAGTAATAAAATATGAAATAGTTGAAAAGATTTATCTTTAATCTTAATAACATAAATATTCCTATTATTGTTGTAATTGATAATAAAATTTTTGGTATAATATTTAAGATGGAGTAATAATTTGGGTAAGTTGAATTAATATCAATAAAGATAAAAGAAAGAGCTTTTTTAAAATATAATACTATATATCTTTGAGGATCATCTTCTATAAACTTTATCGCTTGATCTAAAAGTATTTTATCTTTAATAAGATCATGTTTTTTTATGGGGCCTAAAGACTCAAGCTCTTTAAGTTTTATTTTTACTTCAGGCACAATTTCACCTGGAATTCTAAACATTCCAACACCCTCTACTTTTGATAAAGGATTATTTCCTTTTAATAAGTTGTAACCAGCAGATTTTGTTACAGTTATTACTCCAAAGATATTGTAGTTTCTGATTATATATGGAGAAACAACAAGCAAAGTAAATAATAAAATTAAGAATATTTTTTTAATATTTCGCTGGTGTAGAAAAAGATAAATTAAAGATAAAATCACAAATATAAAAAATTCACCTCTTAAAAGTATCAATAAACCAGAAGATATTGAAAACATTAATAAGTTCTTTATGTCATTAGCCTTTTTAAAAGTTTTTATAAAACTCAATAAAAATATATTCAACAAAAGTATTTGAAGGGTAATCGACGAAATTTGAGATACTGCATAGACATTTAAAGGAAAAAAAGAAAATATAAAAGTCCCTATTATGCTTATATTTTTCGAGTAAAATTCTATTAAAATTTTATAGATTAAGAAAATAGAAATTAAAGAAAATAATAACTGTACAGCTTTAATAAAGGCTAGAAAAAATACTGAACTATCAAAAAATATTTTTACTGAATATAAAAATAATGGATACAGAGGAGGCATAAAGATATTTGGGACAGGAATTCCATCTACTTGTCTGACACTTAAAATTTTATTTTCTTCCAAATTTTGAAGCATAATTCCCCATTCTTGGTCTATTTCAATATCACCGTATATTATGATCGCAATAACTCTCAGAAGAACTGCTGTTGTTATTAAAAATACAAATTTGTTATCTAATTTGGTGAGCATTATTTAAAAAATTTATTAAGTTTTAGTAAAATAAAAAAAGGCAAAAGTTTTAGGATTAATGCAACAATAGACCAAAAAAATGGATAATACCTTTTCACAAATTTTTTATTTATATTTTTAAATACTATTCTAGATAAGCGTTCAGTTGATCCCTTAGGCAATTTTAAATCTTGACCAAATGATAAATTTGTATCTAGATAACCCAAAATATAAAATTGAAGATTAATATTTTTTTCAAGATTTTCAAAAGCTAGGCTTTCGAAAAATGACTCTAACCCTCTTTTAGATGCTGAATAATTACTATTTAGTTTTCTGCCTAATAAACCTGAGACAGATCCAAACCCTGTTATAGAAAAATTTTTATCAGGTGAAAAATACTTTTTAAATTTAGAAATCGTATGAGTAATAGATATATAATTGGCAAATATAATATTTTGAGTATCTTTTACTTGTAAATTAACATTGTCACCTTCCAACATATAGCCAACCGGAAATAAAACTCCTTTTAAATTTTTTATAATCTTTTCATCAAAGAATATTTTCGAATTTATTTCTTCAATAGAGGAAAAATTTAAGTTTAATATCTTTATATCTACATTAAACCTAGTTTCTAAGTCTGTTTTAATTGCCATCAAGTCTTTTTCGTCTCTGGAAACTATAATTAAATCATTTTTATTTTTTGCAAAAGTGTAAGCAATTTCTCTTCCTAGGCCAGACGATGCTCCAATAATTAAATAACTCATATATCTAACCTTCTTGATAGCTCTGATTTATAAACTCTATCTTTATCAAAATTAATTAATTTTTCTTTAAATATTTGTCCTTCATTATAACATTTGTTAAAAATATTTTTATTTAGTCTTGAGTCTTTTATAATTGAAGGTAAAATTTGGTATTTAATACAAAGTCTATCTACTTCCTCAAGAAATTTTCGGCTAAGATTATTGTTTATAAAATCAAAAGTTACACATAGTTTATTATCTTCGAATCTTAAATATTTTTGACTTCCACTCATATTTTTTATTGAGAATAGAGTTATGACTGGCCTGTGATGATTGTACAATTTTTTAAATTCTTCAAAAAATTCATCTATTCTATTTTTAGAAATCAATAGTTGGCTTTCAATAAATCCTTGTTTTCCAAAAAAACTAAAATATTTCTCATTTCCAATAAATGGGAAAATAACTTTTTCAATTTCTTCTTTTGATTTTTTCTTAGTTAAATTATTTAGATAAATGAAAAAAAAATTTGCAATCTTTATTGATACTCTATTCCATAAAGAAAAAGGTAATAATAAAGACTTTTTTTCATTTTTTGAAATTTCTTTAAAACTGGTCTGGCTCTCTTTATCTAGAATGTTCTTAAATATAAATCCTTTGCCAAAATCTTTATCATTATCTGCTCTGTTCCAAGAATAAATGAAGGTATCGTCAAAATTATTGTCATTAATGAAAGATATACAATCTTTTACAGATTTAACTTCTTCTCTTATCGTATTAAATTTTTTTTGTTTTATTTCTGAAAGTTTAAAAGTAATATTGACAATCGTACCCGTTAAACCTAATCCCCCTATAGTCAGATCAAAAATATCTTTATTTTTTTCATTCGATAACTCAAGCCATCCATTTTTTTTATGATATAATAAGATACTTTTAACCGAATTTCTTATTGTGCCATGAACCCCACAAGATTTTCCATGTGAATTTGCTGCCACCGCACCCCCTAAGGTGATAAATGGGTAGCCCGGAATTTGTGGTATCCACAAATCATACTTTAATAAAAAATTTAGGAAATCAGATAAATTTATTCCAGATTCTACTGTTATTTCTTTTTTTTTCGAATTAAAGTCAAGTATCCTATTAAACTTCTTTAAAAGTAAAGATAAACTTCCCTCTCCAAAGCCTGCTGGGCTATAAGAGTAATTTGACCCTGTTGTGATTATATTTTCAGATAAATTTGAGAACTTTTCAATTTCTCTATATTTATCTGGCTGTTTAAAGAAAATATTTGATGAGTAGTTTTTATCGAAAGAATAAAAGTTTTTTTGTTCTAAATTATTTTTCATTTAAAATCTTAACTTTAAAATACAACTTTATCATGTCTTTTATAGTAAGCACTATATTTTTTAAACTTACAGAAGAACCAGTGCCGAAAGTTCTAGGGTAAGTATGAATACCTATTTCATTAACCTTATACCCTCTATATTTTGTTTTAATAGCTAATTCTGCTCCGACAAATGGGCTGTTTGATGTTAATTTAATTTTATTTATTAGTGACTTTTTAATTAATCTTGACCCAGTAGAAATATCTTTAAACTTTGTTTTAAATAAAAATCTAAGAATAATATTATACACCCAAGAAATAATTATTCTACTGGTTCTATATTTTTTTTTAAATCTATATGTAATCACTAAATCTGAATTCTTTGATGCTTTAAGTAATTTTTTTAAATCATTTACATCATATTCTGCATCTCCGTCTGTTTGAAAAATCCATTCACTCTTACATTTTTTTAAACCAGTCTTGACTGCAGCTCCGTATCCTAAATTTTTTTTATGAAAAATTACATATACATTTTTTAATTTTTTTGAGTATTTTCTGGCAACTTCTCCAGATTTTTCTGGGCAACCATCATCTACAATTATAATTTCATATTTTTTTTTTGTCTCTTTTAAAACTTTAATACTTCTATGTATCATTTTTTTTACTGTTCTTTTGTCTTTATATAAAGGGAAAGTAATACTTATAGATTTTAAATTAAGCATATTTTTTCAATTTGCGCCTGCTAGGATTTGAACCCAGAACCTCCTGGTCCGTAGCCAAGCGCTCTATCCAGTTGAGCTACAGGCGCACATAAATTGATTACCAAAACTGGTATAATAAACAAGTTAAATTAAATTGTTTATGTTGAATTTAATATAAACTATATTTAGGTAATTTATTAATGTTATCATTTTTATCAAAAAACAATATTAGATCAAATTTTTTAAATTTCTTGTTTATCCTTATACCAGGATCATATATTGCAGGAAATTTAATTTTAAACCTTAATATTTTACTAATAATTTTAACTGGTTTTTTCTTTTATGGTAAAAAAATTTTTCAAATAAAACTTTACGTTCTGGATAAAATTATTATATCATTTTTTATATTCGTATTTTTTTCTGGTGTTATCAATTTTATTGATTTGAATTATTTAAAAGATGAAAATTATGCTCTTGCTGAAAATTTTAGTTTTTCAGTTCTAATTAAATCTGTATCTTATATTAGATATTTAATTCTATATTTTGTCTTAAGATATTTAATTGAAAATGAACTTATTAACTTTAAATTCTTTTTTATATCGTGTCTCGTATTTTCACTATTTGTTAGTTTAGATATTTTTTACCAGTTTATTTTTGGAAAAGACATATTTGGGTTCGAAGCAACATCGGCTAGAAAATTCTCAGGTCCTTTTGGTAATGAATTTATTGCTGGAGGTTATTTGCAAAGATTTGCTATATTTTCTTTTTTTTTATTTTCAATATTTTTTAAAATAAATAAAAAATTATATTTATCTTTAATTATTGCAATTTTATTTTTAATCTATCTAATAGCTTTAGTTTTATCTGGGAATAGGATGCCGTTAATTCTTTTTGTTTTTATGACGTTTCTAATATTTGTGTTTGAAAAAAATATTAGAAAGTATTTAATTTTTCATCTTGCTATTACTGTTATAATTTGTGTAACTCTTGTAAATTCAAACAACTTAATTAAATCCAATTTTTCTAATTTTGTTACACAGATACAATCTATTTCGAAGATTATTACTACCAATGAAATAAATCAGTCGGGTATGAACTCATACTTTCATGAATTTAAAACATTTTATGGCACATGGTTAATGAATAGATATATTGGTGGAGGTGTAAAATCTTTTAGAATAAATTGCTGGCAAAGAGAAAATATTAATGTTGGTGAGAGAACAACTTGTAATACTCACCCTCATAACTATTATTTAGAAATCTTAGCTGATTTAGGATTGGTTGGTTTTTTTATTTTGGTGGTCGTTTTTTCAACGATTTTATATATTTCCTTTTTTAAAAAATATTTTCGGTCCTTATCACGCCCATCAGATAATATTTTGACCCCATTTATGTTTCTTTTTTTTATTGAAATATTTCCTATAAAAAGTACAGGTAGTTTTTTTACAACTAGTAATGCAACATTTTTATTTTTGGTATTAGCAATAACAGTTGCTTTATCCAGAAAACTAGATTTAAATCGAAATTAAGAGTAAATATCTGAATTATGGATCGAAAAGAAATTGTAATCACCTCAGCTTTAAGAACGGCGGTTGGAACGCTTGGTAAATCTCTTAAAAACATTCCTGCGGATAAACTTGGGTCGGCAGTTATTTTAGAGACCATTAAAAAATCTCAAATTAAAAATGGTGATGTAGATGAAGTGATCATGGGTCAAGTTCTTACCGGTGGAGCTGGACAGAATCCCGCGAGACAAGCAGCAATCAATTCTGGTATTCCAAAAGAAAAACCAGCTTATATAGTAAATCAAGTTTGTGGTTCTGGTATTAGATCTGTAGCTTCAGGATTTCAGAGTATAATGGCTGGTGATTCAAAGATTGTAATATCTGGAGGTCAAGAAAGTATGTCTCTTGCTCCTCATGCAATCCATTTGAGAGATGGAACAAAACTTGGAGATACTGAAATGATAGACACAATGATTAAAGATGGTCTTTGGGATGCTTTTCATGGTTATCATATGGGGATTACTGCTGAAAATGTAGCTACTAAATTTCAAGTAACTAGAGAGGACCAAGACAAATTTGCATTAAATTCTCAAGAAAAAGCTATCAAAGCTCAAAAGGAAAACAAATTTAAAGATGAAATAATCAATTTGAAAATAAAGTCTAAAAACTCAGAGATAAACTTTATTAAGGATGAACATCCAAGAGACGGTATAAACTTAGATGCTCTACAAAGATTAAAGTCGGTATTTAAAAAAGACGGTACAGTTACCGCTGGTAATGCTTCAGGAATTAATGATGGGGCAGCTGCAGTAACATTAATGACATCTGGAGAAGCAGAAAAAAGAAATTTACATAAACTTGTAAAAATTAAATCTTGGGCAAGCTGTGGAGTAGATCCATCATTAATGGGCACTGGACCAATTCCTGCCTCTAAAAAAGCATTAGAACTTGCTGGATGGTCAGTCAAAGATGTAGACTTATTTGAATTTAATGAAGCTTTCGCAGCTCAAAGCATTGCTGTTGTAAAAACACTCTCAGTACCAAATGAAAAAGTTAATGTTAATGGAGGAGCAATAGCTATAGGTCACCCCATAGGTGCGTCTGGTACAAGAATACTTGTAACTCTTATACATGAAATGATTAGAAGAGATGTAAAAAAAGGTTTGGCATCCTTGTGTATTGGTGGTGGAATGGGTATAGCAATGTGTGTTGAAAGATAATGGAAATTTCTAAACCATATAAAGGAAAAGGTAAGCGTAAATTGAAAAAAATGCCATTCACTGTAAAAGGGTATATTCTTTATTACGCTTTTTTTTGGATATTAATTATATCTATCTATTTGGCCTATTATTAAAATTTATTTTAATAAATATTTTTTTAGTAAGATTTTTTGAACAATCAATGTTCTATCTGATCTAAAATCTTTTTTTTTAAATAATAAACTAATTATCCACTTCATAACTAATCAGACTAAATTTAGATGACTAAAAATAGCATAAAATGTGTCCAAAAATGAACTTATCACGCGATTTGCCCTATTATTTATAGTTTATTATTTGCCCTCTTTTTAATATGTTCCAACCAGTTTATAATAGATAATTATGGCTCAAAATATTTCTGTTCCTGATATAGGCGATTTCAAAGATGTTGAGGTAATTGAAGTTTTGGTTAAGCCTGGAGATAAAGTCAACAAAGATGACCCTATCGTTACTATCGAGAGTGATAAATCTAGTCTTGAAATTCCTTCTCCTTCTACAGGAGAAATTAAAGATTTAAAAGTAAAAATAGGGGATAAAGTTTCAGAAGGAAGCGTATTAGCTACAATAGTAAACGGACAAACTTCCTCTACTACCAAACAAGAAATAAAAAAAACGGAACCTGAAAAAGAAATTTTAATTCAAGAAAAACAAAAAACTAACGGTGAATTAAATCCTGTAAGGCAAGTCAAAAAGATATTTGCTGAGCCTGCATCAAAAGATGATATTGATCCAGTTGAAACGAATGAATGGATTGATTCTTTGAATTCGATAATCGAAAATGATGGTTCATCAAGAGCAAGCTTCTTGTTAAACAAGGTAATTGATCAAGCTTATAAATCTGGCTTAGTTTTACCAGATACAAGAACAACTCCTTATATAAATACTATTCCACCAGAATCAGAAGCTAAATCTGATGGTGATCAAAATATAGAAAAAAAAATAAGAGCTTACATTAGATGGAATGCTGCCGCGATGGTAGTTAAAGCGAATAAGAAAAGTCCAGAATTAGGAGGTCATATAGGAACTTTCGCCTCTGCTGCAACATTATATGATGTGGGAATGAATCATTTCTGGAGAGCTAAAAATAATAAATTTGGAGGTGACTTAATCTATTTTCAAGGTCACTCGGCTCCTGGGATGTATGCTAGAGCATTTCTAGAAGGAAGATTAACTTCTTCACAGTTAGATGGATTTAGACAAGAAGTAAACAAAGGTGGTTTATCCTCTTATCCTCATCCTTGGTTGATGCCTAAATTTTGGCAATTCCCAACTGTCTCTATGGGTCTCGGACCTATTATGGCAATATACCAAGCAAGATTTTTAAAATATTTAATCAATAGAGGGCTAGCCAAAGATGAAGGTAGAAAAATTTGGGTTTTTTTAGGAGATGGGGAAATGGATGAACCAGAGTCTTTAGGAGCGATTGGATTAGCCGCTAGAGAAAAATTAGATAATTTAATTTTTGTTATTAATTGTAATTTACAAAGATTAGACGGTCCTGTTCGAGGAAATGGGAAAATTATTCAAGAACTTGAAGGTAGTTTTAGAGGTTCAGGTTGGAATGTAATAAAAGTTATATGGGGAACTTACTGGGATCAACTATTGGCAAAAGATAAAACAGGTCTTTTAATTAAAAGAATGAATGAATGTGTCGATGGAGAATATCAAGCTTTCAAAGCTAAAGGTGGTTCTTACGTCAGAGAAAAGTTTTTTGGAAAATACCCTGCTCTGAAAGAGCTAGTTTCTTCTTTGACTGATAAAGATATTTGGAAATTAAATAGAGGTGGTCATGATCCGCACAAAGTTTATGCTGCCTATAATGCGGCTATGCAAAATAAGGGTTCACCTACAGTAATATTAGCAAAAACTATTAAAGGTTATGGAATGGGGAAAACAGGTGAAAGCGTTAATACTACCCATCAACAAAAAAAATTAGATGAGCAAGACTTGCTTTATTACAGAGATAGATTCAATGTTCCTCTAACTGATATACAAGTAAAAAATATTGAGTATTTCAAGCCAAGTGAGAATTCTGAAGAAATAAAATATTTAAAAGATAAAAGACTAAAACTTGGTGGATTTATTCCAGAGAGATCTTCATTTGCCAAACAAATTAAAGCACCTCCTAAAGACATTTTTAACGCTTTTATGAAATCAACTGGTGAAAAAGAAATGTCTACTACAATGGCTTTAGTTAGAATGATGACTGCTTTACTAAGAGATAAAAATGTGTCTCCAAGATTAGTGCCTATTATTCCTGATGAAGCTAGAACTTTTGGTATGGAGGGGTTTTTTCAAAAAATTGGAATATATGCTCACGAAGGTCAAAAATATGAGCCAGTCGACTCTGAACAATTAAGTTCTTATCGGGAGGACAAGAGTGGACAAGTTTTAGAAGAAGGTATTAATGAATCTGGTGCTATGTCCTCATGGATTGCTGCAGGTACAGCATACACTAATCACGATATTGAGATGATACCAATATATATTTTTTATTCTATGTTTGGGTTTCAAAGAGTTGGAGATCTTGCCTGGGCAGCGGGAGACTCTCAAGCTAGAGGTTTTTTAATTGGAGCTACTGCCGGACGAACAACACTTGCTGGTGAAGGTTTACAACACCAAGATGGTCACAGCCATTTATTAGCTTCAAATATTCCAAATTGTATTAGTTATGATCCAACTTTTGCCTATGAGTTAGCAACAATATTTAGAGAAGGTATTAAACGAATGCATGAAAAGAAAGAAAATGTTTTTTATTATATAACTGCTATGAATGAAAACTATGCTCATCCAGAAAAACCAAGAGGTTGTGATGAAGGTATTCTTAAAGGAATGTATTTGTTTAAGGAGTATAATAAAAAAGGGAAAACTAAAGTCCAGCTTTTAGGCTCTGGAACAATACTAAGAGAAATTATTTCAGCAGCTAAAATTTTATCAGAAGACTATGGAATTGATTCAGATATTTGGAGCGTTACTAGTTTTAATGAGTTAAGAAGAGATGGCATGGAAACTGAGAGATGGAATCTTTTAAACCCAGATGAAAAAAAGAAAAAATCTTACGTTCAAAAATGTTTGGAAAAAAGAGATGGACCGATCATAGCTGCCTCTGACTATACAAGATCTTTTTCAGATCAAATCAGGCCCTACACAGAAAAATCATTCTATTCCCTAGGAACAGATGGGTATGGAAGAAGTGATACTAGAAAAAATTTAAGAAAATTTTTTGAAGTAGATAAAGAACACATAGTCGCCTATACGCTAAGTGCACTTTCAAAAGAACAATTAATAGAAACAAAGCAAGCCGAGAAAGCTATTAAAAAATATAAAATTGACAAAAACAGAGATTTCCCATCTAATTTATAAATATGATTAGCGAGAAAATTTTAATTCCTGATATGGGCGATTTCAAAGATGTTGAAATTATTGAGGTTCTTGTCAAAGAAGGTCAACAAATTAAAAAAAACGACTCCTTAATAACTTTAGAAAGTGATAAGTCTAGTGTAGAAGTACCCTCAACTCTTGACGGAGTTGTAGAAAAAATTAATGTAAAAGTAGGAGATAAAGTTAATCAGGGAGATCTGATACTAAATTTAAAATCTGACAGCAAAAGCGAAGAAAAAAAAGAATCTAAAATTACTGTTTCAAAAATTTCAACAAAAGCAGAAATTGAAAAACAAGATCCAATTAAAGAAAAAGAGATTATCCCAGCGGCTAAAGCCGCTCAAAAAGGCAATAAGTCTGCTAGCCCAAAAGTTAGAAAATTTGCAAGAGAGCTAGGTGCAAACGTAGTTGAAATTCCAGGTTCTCAAAGAGGGGGAAGAGTTTCAGAGGAAGATGTAAAAAATTTCATCAGATCACAAGTAACAGTAAACGGTGGACAAATAGAAAAAAAAGTTCACAAAGAAGAATACTCTTTTGAGGAATTTGGAGAAATTGAAATAAAAGAAATTCCTAGAGTAAAAAAATTATCAGGGCCTCAATTAGTAAGATCTTGGACAGAAATTCCTCATGTTACTCAACATGAAGAGATAGATGTCACTGAAATGGAACAATTCAGATCATCATTATATGATTATTATACTGGGGAAATGATAAAAGTAACTCCTTTAGCATTTATATCAAAAGCTTTAGTAAGCGCGCTTAAAGCTTTTCCAAATTTTAATGCGTCTATTGATTCTAATCAAAATAAAATAATTTATAAAAAATTTTTTCATTTAGGCTTTGCTGTAGATACGCCTCATGGTTTGATGGTTCCTAAAATAAGAAATATTGATCAAATGAGTATTAAGGAAATTGGAGAAGCTTTAAAAAAAACCAGTAAACTGTGCAGAGAATTGAAAATTGATAAGAAGGAGTTTTTTGG
>MDSV01063866.1_pt1 | contig 11423 bp, 10 predicted proteins | sample 810851 | NCBI WGS metagenome assembly MDSV01 (sample SAMN05326640, study PRJNA326480) | marine metagenome | isolation source: seawater | place: Atlantic Ocean: North East | collected 2012 | reverse complement strand
TGTATCATCTTGTACTGCAGGAATGCATTTAGTTTATTTTGCATTGGGCATTGGTAAAGGTGATGAGATTATAGTTCCAGCCCAAACTCACATATCAACCGCTCATGCAGTTGAGTTAACTGGGGCAAAGGCTGTCTTTGTAGATTGTGATTTAAAAACTGGAAATATTTTAGCGTCAGCTATTGAAAAAAAAATTAATAAAAAGACTAAAGCTATAGCGGTTGTACATTTTCTTGGAATACCAGTAGATATTTTAGAAATAAAAAAAATAGCAAAAAAAAATAATCTTTTTGTTTTAGAGGATTGTGCATTAGCGATTGGAGCAAAATATAACGATATGCATGTAGGAACAATAGGAGATGTGGGAGTTTTCTCTTTTTATCCAGTTAAACATTTCACAACTGGTGAAGGTGGAATAATTATTACTAAAAATAAAAAATTATCAAAAAAATTAAAATTATTAAGAGCCTTTGGTGTCAATAAAACTTTTTCTGAAAGAAAAAAGGGACTTTATAATAGTAATTATCTTGGATTAAATTATAGAATGAGTGAAATACATGCTGCCATTGGATGTAGCCAAATCAAAAAATTACCAAATTTTTTAAAACAAAGAAAAATTAATTTTGATTTGATGTATAAAAAAATTAGCAATAATAAAAAAATTCAAGTAATTAAAAGTAACAACAAATTTCTACAAAGCTCAAATTATTGTTTATCAATAATATTGAAAAATGATATTTCAAAAAAAAGAGATGAAATTATTAAAAAGATGAATAAAGAAGGATTGGGAACAAGCATTTACTACCCTCACCCAGTGCCTCGAATGAATTATTATAAAAGTAAATATAAATATGATAAAAAAAATTTTAAAAATGCAACAATTATAAGTGACAATTCAATTGCATTACCAGTTGGACCACATTTAAAACAAAATCAAATTATAAAAATTTCAAAAATTATAAATAACATATTGGAATATTATGAATAAAAAGATTGCAATTATAGGAGGAGCTGGTTTTATCGGACATAACTTAGGCATTTATCTAAAAAAATTGGGGGCTGAAGTAACATTGGTTGACAGTTTGGCAGTTAATAACGTTAATTCAGTAATTGATAATAAAGATAATCTACCAAATCCTGATTTAGCTCTTAATTTTTTAAACGAAAGATTGAAATTAATTAAACAAGAAAATATTAAACTTCATATTCAGGATGCTAGAGATTATCATGCCTTATCCAAAATTCTCGATAATATAAAGCCACAAGTTTTAATTCATCTAGCTGCTGTTTCGCATTCCAATAGATCAAACAAAGATCCTTATTCAACTTTTGATCATAGTTTTCGGACTTTAGAAAATGCTTTAGACTGCTCAAAAAATAAAGTTGAGCAGTTTATCTATTTTTCTTCAAGTATGGTATACGGTAATTTTAATGAAAAAAATGTAGATGAAGAGACCAATTGTAATCCTTTAGGAATATATGGTGCATTAAAATTTTCAGGTGAAAAACTTGTAATAGGTTATAACCAAGTATTTGATTTACCTTATACAATAATACGACCTTCAGCATTGTATGGGGAGAGATGTATTAGTAGAAGAGTAGGGCAAATATTTATTGAAAATGCAATTCAAAATAAACCAATTGTTATTGACGGAGATGGTAGTGATAAACTGGATTTTACATATATTAATGATTTAATTGATGGAGTTGCTAAGGCGATTGTAAGTAAAAATGCAAAAAATCAAATTTTTAATCTTACACATGGTCATGGAAGAGCAATAAAAGAATTAATTGAAATATTAAAAGAAAGTTTTCCCAATATCAAAATAGAAAATAAAGAAAGAGATAAATTAATGCCAGAAAGAGGCACTCTATCCATAGAAAAAGCAAAGAAATTATTAAATTATAAACCATCTTGGAAATTGGAGAATGGATACAGAGAATATATAAATTGGTATAAAAAAGTTTTTAAGGAAAAATAAATTGAATTCTAACAAATTTTTTGGAAACAATAAGACTTTTGTTGTTGCAGAGATTGGAAACAATCATGAGGGCAACTATAAAAACGCTATTAAATTAATTAATAAAGCATCTGAAGCCAAAGTTGATGCAGTAAAATTTCAATCATATTTATCTGAAGGATATTTATCTAGCTCTATAGATAAAAAAAGAACAAAATTATTAAAAAAATTTCAATTATCATTAAATGAATTTAAAAAATTATCTATCTATGCAAAAAAAAAGGGATTAATTTTTTTTTCTACTCCTTTAGATTTAAAAAGTTGTGATTATTTGAACAAAATTCAACCAATATTCAAAATTGCTTCTGGAGACAATAACCACGAAATACTTATTAAAAAAATTATAAAGTTTAATAAACCAACAATTATTTCAACAGGTATGATGGATTATAATGATGTATTAAAATTATATAAATTTATTAAAAAATTAAGAATAAATTCAAAACTAGGTATTCTTCATTGTGTTTCTAACTATCCAGCGCTACCAGAAGAGCTAAATCTTAAATCAATTATTTTTTTAAAAAAAAAATTTCCAAACTGTTATGTTGGGTATTCTGATCATTCAATAGGAATAGAGGCCTGTATAGTAGCAGCATCAATGGGAGCAAAAATAATTGAAAAACATTTTACATTAAATCATAATTTTTCAAAATTTAGAGACCATAAGTTATCTGCCAATCCATCGGAAATGAGACTCCTAGTTAAGAGAATTAGGGATATTGAAATAATGAAAGGAAAGTTTCACAAAATAATTACTAAAAATGAAAAAAAGAACAAAATTAATATACGACGATCTATTGCTGCTAACAAAATACTTAAAATTGGTCATAAGATTAAATCATCAAATTTAATAATGTTGAGACCTGGGACCGGTTATGAATTCAAAGATCGTAAATATATTATTGGTAAAAAAGTAATTAAAGTTATTATGAAAAATGAAATTATAAAAAGTAATTGTATAAGATGATAATTGCAGTTATTCCAGCCAAGAGTGGCTCGTTAAGATTGAAAAACAAAAATATTAAAATCTTAAACAAAAAACCTATGATTTATTGGTCAATAAAATATGCAAAGAAATCAGAGTTGTTAGATAAAATTTACGTTTCAACAAATTCAAAAAAGATATCTGATTTAATGAAAAACTATAAAATCCCAGTTATAAAAAGACCTTTAAAACTTTGTGGAGAAACACCCATTATAGATGTATACAAACACGCTTTTCATAAAACTAAAAAATCTGCAAAGATAATTGTTGGATTGCAACCAGATCATCCAGATCGATCATGTGATATTGATTATTTAATTAAATCATTTACAAAAAAAAAAGCAGATGTTCTATATAGTGTAGATAAAAATAATATCAAAAATGGGGCTCATTATATTATTTCTAAAAAAGTTTTAATGGGTAAAAATGTTAAAAAAAAAATCAAAACTGTAGATAATTGTACGAATATTCATTTCAAAAAAGATCTTAAAAGAGCAGAAAAAAGATTAAAAAAATTATATGAATAAAAAAATAAATATACTTAGTTCTATTGACCTGAGTATGCTGGGAGATGAATTAGATTTTCTAAAAAAAAAAGCAAATTTAAACCTTTCAATAGATTCTGTTTATCAAACTTATAAAAAAATAGAAAATGCTGATATTTATATTTCGTCAGCAAAAATCAAAGTAGATAAAAAATTTTTGAAAAGTTCAAAAAATTTAAAACTTATTTTAAGTCCGTCAACAGGAACAGACCATTTAGACATGGCTGAAATAAAAAGAAAAAAAATAAAATGTATTCATATCGCTAAAGAAAGAAAGTTACTTGATACATTTACTGCAACATCAGAATTAGTATTTGCATTGTTATTATTTATTAATAGATCTTTAGTACAAAATTATTTTTCTGCCATATCTGGTAATTGGATAAGAGATAAATTAACTGCAAGACAATTGTATGGCAAAACTTTTGGAATAATAGGTCTGGGTAGACTTGGCAAAATAACAGCTAAAATTGCAAATGGTTTTGGTATGAAAGTTATAGGTTTTGATAAAAATAAACAAATAAAATTGAATAAAGTTAAAAATGTAAGTTTAAATGCTTTACTGACTAAATCTGATATAATTTCATTACATATACATTTGAATAAAAAAAATCAAAATTTTATTGATAGAAAAAAAATTTCAATTATGAAACCTGATGTAACATTAATAAATACGAGTAGAGGAAAAATTATTAATGAAAATGACCTTATTTATTTTTTAAAATTAAGAAAAGAATTTAAAGCCGCACTTGATGTTATAGATGGAGAGTGGTTATCTAAAAAAAAATTAAAACAACATAAATTAATTAAATATGCAAATAGAAATGATAACTTGGTGATAGTACCTCACATAGGGGGGGCAACAAATGAGTCTATTTATGGTGCAAGATCTTTCATAATTCACAAGTTAAAAAATGAAATTAAAAATTTATGAAAAAAAAAGAAACAACTAGAGAGCTACATTTGTGGAGAAAAAAAATGTGGGAAGCAAGTATAGAGAATTTTAAGCAATACTTAGATAAAAATACAGGTCTAATAAAAAAAAAATTTTTAGAATATAGAAATTGTCCTTCATGTGGATCAAAAAAAAATAGAAAATTATTAAATAAAAATGGAGGCACTTACGTAGTTTGTGAAAATAAAAAATGTGAAATGATATTTATTAATCCAGTTTTTAAAGATAAAGAATTAGAAACTCATTATAGAAATAATCATTCTGTAAGAAGTGAAATAACTTTATTAGAAAAGAATTTTCTTAATAATATTTTTGGAAAAGGGCTAAATTTGGCCACCAAAAAAATTGAGAAAAAAGGAAATATATTAGAGGTGGGCTGCTCTTCTGGTTATTTTTTAGATATTGCAAAAAAAAAGGGTTGGAAAACATATGGGCTCGAACTGAATCAAATCGAAGCAAAAATATCAAGAGATAAAGGACATGTCATTCAAGAAAAAAAAATAGAAAATGCAATTTTTGACACTAAGTTTGATATTATTTTTTTTTGGGATGTTTTTGAGCACATTAAAGATGGGATAAAATGTCTAGAAATATGTAAAAAACTTTTAAATAAAAATAGAATTGTTTTCCTTCAATGTCCATCAAGAGACTCGCTTGCATTAAAAATATTACAAAAAAATTGCAATATGCTTGATGGTCTAGAGCATGTAAACCTTTATGGATATAAGAGTTTGAAAAATTTATGTGACCGTTCTAGTTTTGATTTAATTAACTATGAAACTGTTATATCTGAAATTGGTGTTGTAAATAATTATTTAGATTTTACGGATCCATATTTGGGAAAAACCAAAAATACAGATAATCTTTTTAACTTAATTGATGAAAATTTAATGCATAAAGCTAAATTAGGCTATAAATTTCAGGCTTGTCTAAAAGTTAAATAATGTTTAACAAAAAGTTTAATAATTTTATAAAACACAATCAAAGATATTTTGATTTTTTAAATTACAATTCCAAAAATAAGATATTGTTTGAATTTAATAATTGGAGCTCTTTACATATAGCTGGTTCATATTTGCTAAAGTGTTTACAAGAAAAATATAAGGCAGATATTTTTGCTTATTCTGCTCAACCGTTAGTTTCTCGCCCACTTCATATGAGTTTATTTGATAGATTTAAATGGACTTTTGGAAAAATATTTTCTTTAAAATTTTTTGGTATTTATAATTCAATAGGTACAAAAGATTTTTTATATCCTCACATAGATAAAAAATTAGAATATAAAAGTAAAATAATTTTAAGAAAAATTTTAAAAAAAATAAATCATAACAAAGATATAGAAAATATAAGTATCTATGGTGTCAAAATAGGTGACTTAATTTATGACTCTTATCTCAGGTACTACTGGAAAGAAACTATTGATATTAACGAAAAGTTATTTGAAAAGTATTTGGGGCAATCTATTTGCATTTTTTTATATTGGAAAAAATATTTTGATACAAACAAAATTAATGCAGTTGTATTAAGTCATACTGTATATTTATATGGCTTACTTGCAAGAATTGCGTTAAAAAAAAAAATTAAAGTATATATTTGTCAACCAGATTATATTAATTCTCTAAAAAAAAATATACCTTATGCAAGATACGAATTTATTAATGCAAAAAAAGTATTAAATAAAATCCCAAAAAAATTACTGAGCGTAGGAATTTCTCACGCTAAAGAAAGAATTAATTATCATTTAAAAGGTGGCAAAACAGATATTTGGTGGTCTAAAAACCCCTTTGAATTAAAGAATATAAATAGAGTATTGAATAAGAATAATAAATTTAAGTTTTTAATTGCTACTAATTCTTTTATAGATTCACCACATGCTTATGGAGAAAACTTATTTCCAGACAATCACTTATGGCTTGATTTTATAGGCAAAAATACAATTAAAAGCGATCATGAATATTACCTCAAAATTCATCCTTATGGAGATGCAATACATGAAAAAAAATTTACTTTAGACATAATAAAAAAATTTATTAAAAAATACCCTCATATAAAATTATTACCTATTAATGTTGGGCATAAACAATTAATAAAAGAGGGAATAAATTGTGTATTAACAGTATTCGGCTCTGTAGGATTTGAATATGCATTATTTGATATCCCAGTGATTAACGCATCCAATAAAAGTGCAACAGTAAATTTTGATTTTAATATTCATATTAAAAATATTGCAAAATATAAATTATTATTACTGAATCCAAAAAAAATTAAAATTAAAATTAAAAAAAAAGAAATTTACAAATATTATTTTTTAAGACATTTGTATTATCCAAGGAATTGGTTGTTTGATGATATTCAAAAAGCGGAACAATTATATGGTGGATATAGTTTGGAAATTTATGATTATTGGATAAAAAAAGAATTTAAAAAAGGACGACATATAAAAATTTTAGATAATTTAAAAAAATTTATAAATTCAAATAACTATATTTTAGATTATCAATTTATGGATAGAGATATAATCATAGATATGAAAAATTTTAAAAAGTAGTAAATATTAATTATTATGTTTAAAAAAATTACTTGTAAACAAATGTAATTTATATACAAGTATTTTAAATTTACAATATTCTACCTACTATGCTAAGCAAACCATCCTATCATAAACAATTCAAACCTAGTTTAAATATTTTAAATAAATTTTTAAAATTAAATAGAACTCTCAAATCGAAATGTTATTGGGGAACTAGAGTTGAAGTATCTCTAAATTTGTTTTTATGGCATTTGGAGGAATTTAAAAATAATAGAGATCCAAGAAAGCCATTTATAAATGCTACTAATGAAGCTATCGATATTCTAAAAATTAGAAAAAAGTCTAAATTATTAAATTATAATTTTGTTAATAATAATAATAATAATAAAAATTTTGAAAGTTATGTAAAATCTTTGTTTAGTGATATTTGGGTAAATATGACCGATGATATTTACTTTGATCAAACATTTGATTTTACAAACGAAAGATTTAGAAAAAATGGTTTAGATGCAGAGAGTTTTTTTAAAAATAAGATTGTTGTTGATGCTGGATGTGGAGGTGGAAAATTTAGTTGTACGATTGCAAAGTTAAAAGCAAAAAAAGTATATGGTTTTGATTTAGGTGAGATGGGCATTTCTTTTGCAAAGAAACAACAACAAAAAAGGTTTTATGGAAAAAAAATTTCTTATAAAGTAGCATCTATAATGAAAATGCCTTTGAAAAGTAATTCTGCAGATATAGTTTTTACTAATGGAGTTGTACATCATACTTCTAATTATGCCAAATGTATAAAAGAATTTAGAAGAGTTTTAAAAAAAAATGGAAAGCTATTTTTTTATGTGGAAGGTACATGTGGATTGTATGAAATATTTCAAGAAAAAATTAGAGAGTCTATAAATGACATACCTACAGAATTTGTTTTGTCATATTTAAAATCTTTAGGAGTAGATAGTGGGAGATTATATTGGCTGCAAGACTGTTTAAAGGCTCCATATGAGTACAAAACAAGGGGTGAAATTATTAAACTTTTAAATAAAAATGGATTTCAAGTCGAAAAACAGCTGACTAGAGGGGTTGGTTCAGATAATATTGAAAAAATTTCTAGTGGTATGCCGTATGGAAAAATTAAATATGGTGAAGGTCAAATTAAATTTATTTGTACGAAAAAATAAATTTAAGATAAAATTTTTAATAAATACAAAAAAACTTAATTAATAATTAAAAAATAATTATGAATTATTGTAAAAAATGTATATTACCAGATTCAAGACCTGGAATTACTTTAAATAATGACGGTATTTGCTCAGGCTGTGAAGGTCATGAAATTAAGAAAAATCAAATTGATTGGAAAGAAAGAGAAAAAAGTCTTTTCAAAATTTTTAATGAAGCAAAAAAAAAATCCACTACTTATGACTGTATAGTCCCAGTTAGTGGAGGCAAAGATAGCTGGTATCAAATTATAATAGCTAAAAAATTTGGACTTAGTGTCTTAGCTTTGACATGGAAAACACCAGCAAGAACACCAATTGGTGAGGAAAATTTGAAAAATATGCTAGATAAATTGAAAGTTGACCACATAGATTATTCTTTTTCAAATGATACTGAAAAAAAATTTATGGTAGCAACTTTTGAAAAATTAGGATCTCCAGGACTTCCGATGCATTTAGGTATTTTTACAATGTGTACAAGAATGAGTATTCTACTTAAAATACCTTTAATAATTTGGGGAGAAAATTCACAACTTGAATATGGAGGAAATAAAGAAGATCAATTGCAAACAGATTTAAACAATGAATGGTTATCAAAGCATGGTTGTATGGAAGGAACTGCAAGTGAAGATTGGATTGGAATTAATGGTCTAACAAAAGAAAATTTAATTCCATATTCACTCCCAAAAGTTAAAGATTATGTTCCAAAATCAATTTTCTTGGGTTCTTTTTTAAAATGGAATTCTTTTGATATTTTAGAACAAGTTAAAAAATATGGATTTAAATATGATGAGAATTATGGAAAAGTAGGATCCTGGAATTTTGCAGATATTGACTGTGATTTTATCTCACTTCACCATTTTTTAAAATGGCACAAATTTGGAATGACAAGAAGTTTTGATAATTTATCAATACAAATAAGATATGGCTTAATTAATAGAGAGAATGCAATAAGTAAAATTAAGGAGTTGGGTCATGTTATACCTCATGATGATATCAAAAAGTTTTGTAATTTTGTTGAGAAACCTACCGCGTGGTTTTTTGAAAAATGTGAAAAATTTAGAAATAAAAAAATTTGGTACAAAGACAATAATACTTGGAAAATAAAAAAATTTTTAATTTCAGATTGGAAGTGGAGTGAAGTTTAAAAAAATAAATCCACCAAGAAAATTTTATCCAACAAATAATAAAAAATTATGTTTAAAAGATACACTTCATATAAATGTTGATCAGAATGAAACGTATGTTTTGAATAACGATATTACTTTTAAAATCAAAAAATGGGGATTCATGTTAGAAAATGATTTAGACAAAAATTTTCTATTAATGGGTTCAAAAATCGCAGATCATTTAATTAAAGTTAAAGATAAAAAAAAATTAAAAAAATATTGTAAAAAAGAAAGTCAAATACTTATTCCGATTAGTAAATTTTTAAGTTATCAAAAATAATATTTAAATTATGAAAATTAAAACATCTAAAAAAAAGACATATATAAGTTTATTAAATGATGAACAAGTAACATTTTTTTTAAAAAAATCTCAATTAGATTTTGTAACAAAAGATTTTGGTGCTTATGTAACCCCATCATTTTTTTCACGTTGTAAAAAATTTAAATTACTACCAGCATTAATCGGAAAAAAAAAAAAAACTTATTTAGTATTAGTAAAAATAGATAAAATATCTTCATTTAATAAATACTTAGAAAAAAATAATTTTCTTTTAATAATGTGGATAAAAAAAAAATTTCTAAACAATCAAAACTATCAATAAATGTGTGCTATTTCTGGTATCATTGGTAAAAACTTAGATTTTAATTTAAATAAAATTAAAAAAATCAAAAAAATTCTCAATCATAGGGGACCAGACTATTCAGGTCATATTTATACTAAAAATGCAATATTAATTCACAACAGGTTGTCAATTATTGATTTAGAAAAAAGAGCAAACCAACCATTTGAGTCAAAAAATAAAAGTAAGATTTTAGTATTCAATGGTGAGATTTATAATTTTATTGAAATTAAAAAAGAATTAAAAAGACTCAACTTAAGATTTACAACTAATAGTGACACAGAAGTTTTACTTATGGCTTATGAAAAGTGGGGTATAGATTGTGTAAATAAGTTTGAAGGAATGTTTGCTTTTGCCATTTATGATTTAAAAAAGAAAAAAGCTTTTTTTGCAAGAGATAGGTTTGGGCAAAAACCAATATTTTTTTGGAAAAAAAGAAATAAAATTCATTTTGCTTCAGAGATTAAAGGATTAATAGCTGCTGGATATTCTCCAAAACCCAACCTAAGCACATGGTTTGATTATTTATATTTTGGAGCAACAGATCATTCTAGAGATACTTTTTTTAAAGATATATTTCAATTATTACCTGGTGAGTTGGCAACATATGACTTTAATAAGGGTTTTAAAATTAAGAAGTGGTATAATTTTAAAAAAATAATTAAAAAATTTAAGACAAAAAAAATTAATAATATTAAAAATGAAATTACAAAAACGTCATACAATGCAGTTAGAATTAATTCAAGGTCAGATGTACCAATTTCAATTGCTTTGTCAGGAGGATTAGACTCATCCTTGCTTATGTCGTTAAGCTATAATAAAAATTTTCTTAATTCGAAACCCAAGTGTTATTCAATAAAGTTTGAAAATAAACACTCCGAAAAAGAGTATATAGATGCTTCTACAAAATTTTATAATTTTAAAAGTAATTTTATAAATTTTAGACAAAAGGATTTTATTAAATCAATAATTCCGTCAATATGGCACTTGGAGTCTCCCTCTGGCGGTCTTATGAATTCAGCTATGGCCAAGTTATGTCATGCAATTAAAAAAGATAAAATTAAAGTAACTTTAGATGGAACAGGGATTGATGAAGGCTTTGGAGGATATGAGTTACACCATCTTCAATATCTATACTACTTAAAGAAAAACAAAGACCCTAAATTTGTAATTAGTTTAAAACTTTTTATGAAAAATTGGAATATTAAAAAAAAAGCAGTATTAAAAAAAATAAATGACTTAAAAAAATTAGATGCAAAATCTGTTGATGGTTATAAATATGTGAATAATAATATTTTGGATAATAGATTTGTCTCACTCAACAAAAACAATATTAAAAATTTTAAACTTGATAAATTAAGCAAATTAGATGTAAAAAATTCTTTGTGTG